>Ga0182736_1001715_pt1 | contig 19694 bp, 12 predicted proteins | sample eDN5th30CKraftBY_FD_128882 | JGI IMG/M metagenome (GOLD analysis project Ga0182736, IMG submission 128882) | Enriched backyard soil microbial communities from Emeryville, California, USA - eDNA 5th pass 30_C Kraft BY (version 2) (version 2) | ecosystem: Environmental > Terrestrial > Soil >... | reverse complement strand
GCCGTTACCCAAGCTGCAATATAGCATAAAACCCAGATCATGGTTCGAAACCTTTCTGTCAAGAACAGGATACAGAGCTGCCGAAAACCGCTCTGCTTCTGCAAGCACTCGCTTATCTTGGGTATACTCATAGGTATACCATAAAATACCGGGCCAGAAACCGCTTGTCCAATCATGGATAGAGGTGCACATCCATTCTTTGGAGGAGGCTCCGCTCAATATATTACGCGGCATGGCATCCGCTGTTTTCAGGGTATTCAAAGTGGAATCAACCTGTTGTACACAGTAAACAATAGCCGTATCGGCATCAAAGCCTTTCTTGGATGAGCAGGAGTAGCATAAAACGCCTATCAATAGGCAACCTAAAATTTTATTCATAAACAGTTTAATCATTACAGGTTTATTTTTCACGAATAACCATCGCGCATCCTCCCCGAGGCAATAAATCCAACTTTAAAATTGTTTTGTCGGTCACAGACTTATGGTCTATGGAAACATGTGTACGAGTCTTCACCTTATTCCCACCATCTGTATACAGTGTTAACTCATACTTTTTCTTACTATCTAAAAAGTCCAATGGTAGTTGAAACTTACGTCCATCGTTATTCGTGATACATCCCAAATACCAAATATTATCTTTTTTACGCGCTATGGATACATATCCTCCTATGCTTCCCTCGAGAATTTTTGTGTCGTCCCAAGTAGTTGGTAAATTATCAAAGAAAGGTAATTCAGGCTCATCTTGTACATCTTTAGGACTATCATACCAATATAAGAATTGTAAAGGACTATAATTAATAACAGAAAGGGCCATCTGATGACATGATGTATTCAATAAGGCACGAGCGTTATTATTCTTCTGCAGGTCAGGCTTTAATTCTTTACGATGGTAATAACAAATAGTGCCATCGGCTGCACCTGCTAAAAAACGAGTAAATGGTAGGGTTGTGTTGTTCACGCCATCCGGGAATTCCTCATTGCCCCTCACTCCTTCCTGAGTAAGTAAATTTGGATAAGTACGACTAAAACCTGTTGGGCGGTATTCATCATGGATATCTACCATGATGTGGTGTTCCGCACATTTTTTTACAGCATCATGCAGCCATGTTGTCCACTTGAATGACCCCACGTGCACAAACCCGAACTTTATTCCGGCCACTCCCCATGATTCATATAAGGGTAAAATCTCGTCCAAATGCTCGGTCAAGGCGCGCTGATTCACATACAACCAGATTCCTACGCTCTTACTTTTCGCGTATTTCACTATTTCCGGGATGTTTAAATCCCGCTGCGGATTCATATCCGGCTTCCTGGGGTCAGATTCTTTTGAAGCTTCAGGCCCATACCAGCCAGCATCAAAGTGCACGTAGTTAACATTTCTTTTAGCGGCAAAATCAACCACTTTCTTGGCTCCTTCGGTGGTCAGAAACACGGTTCTGACAATGGTTCCGGGCTTAATCCACCCTGTATCCTTAATTTGACAAGGTTCATTTAAATTTAGAACAATGTCATTCTGCGCCAATAAATCCGTTGGTTGTTCTCCGACCATTACTACGCGCCAAGGGGTAGAGAACGGAGCTATTTCTTCTACTGCATCATACATTTTGCACCGGATCACATTCTTTTCCCCTTCCTTAACAAAAAATTTGGTTCTGCTGTAATCAACCATGTCAGCTTCGAGCAAGCTGGCGTACAAGCCGTTTTCCAATTGCAATGTCAAGGGCCGTTCTGCTTCATCCGGCCAATTCTCAATTGGCATGCGGGTATGTAAGGCTTGTGCATAAGGAGCAAACCAGCAATACGTATTTTCTGGTACTACAAAAGTAGTTTGCTCAGACGTAATACGTAAATTACGATTTCCTTCATATCGATAGCGAAAGGCAATACCAGCATCATAGGCCCGCACAATAAGATGCAAACGATCGGTATTATTGCTTTTCTTGATTATATATATCTTTTCATTATATTGATCTCTTACTTCAGCCCTTTCTCCATAAACAGGTTTCCAAATTGTATCGACAGCGTTCGTTTCAATTCGCTCAATCGCCAACTCATGTTCCCAGTCACTAATACCTAACAACGATTGTAAAATAACCGGTTTATTTCGATAAGAAACATTATAGGTCAAATCTGCATTATCTGCAGCTAAATTAAATATCAATTTTCCATCAGGGGATTTTAATACGTAATTCTCCTGTGCAGACAAGGGGCTCCATATAAATGCAATTGCCAAGAACAAACAAAATCTTCTCATAAAATTTATTTTTATCATCACCACTCAATTTTTTATAATAAGTCCATACAGATCTGTTGTATTCATTTTAAACAGAAATGTATGGACTATTATTCAATCTTAATTTCTTAATTTCAATCACAGCTGATTTCAACAAGTGAGCATCCAATTTCGAATTCCTATGGCACCATATCACTAATAAATGTGAGTTCCGACATGACAACGTCCCCCGTGTTTCCTCCTCCGTATCTCGTCAACGTTTTAAACCGTATATATCGAGCCGCAGGTTGCGGCTGGTCAAATAGAAAATCTTCCCCATCGATAACTGCATAAGCATTGTCTTCTGCACTTACTTGACCAAGTGGGAGGCCAGAAGGTTTATTAGATTTAAATGTTCCTAATAATTCCCAATTATTCCACCCACCGTCCGGATCAGGATTGTTGCTCCCCCAAATTTCAAAATCCAATGGAACAGAACCATTGTAAGCATAGCCAGCTCGTTGATATAACTTCATCTGACTGAGTGTGACCGTTTGGCCCAAATCCAGGGTAAACCATTGAGGTAAAGGTGAACCACCCGTTGACGCATATATGTTACTACTATTGTTAGTGACGCCATCGAATAAGCGATCCAATGAATATTGTGGACCAGCCAGTGCCGTCTGATCGGTGGGTAAGACTAAAACTTTCCAATTACTTTTATCTAATACGAAATTCTTATTCTCTGTATAATCGGTATAGAAAGTATCGATGCTTAAAGAGTCTGGAAGGAATGCCGTTCGGAATTGGTAGCTGCTACCTTCCTTAATATTGGGTATTATAGATGTATTTTCAGTTATCGGCGTGCGTTGAATATGGGAATTTCCAAGTGCATCTGTGTATTTTACTTCGGTTGCATACGCCCCATTTGATATATCTGCATTTCCCCATAAAATAGTTACCGTATTCTCCGGTCCCAGAATGCTTGAAGTCACAGGACGGGTTAACAGGCCGGATTGGTACTGATCGCCATACGCAGCACTTAACAGTTCAACCGGAACAGAAACATTTCCATTGGCATCATACGTTTTGATAATAAAAGAATATGATTTTTCCGTTAAACCGTCAATCATCACACTGATGGAATCATCGCCCTTGGATGGAGGGATATCGACTATCACAGAATCCGCATAATAGTTCCAGAAGACCCGGGCTTTGACCACACTTGGATCTTTCTCCCCAAACCAGGATATCTTTATCCGGTTGTGCCCCGGGTAAGCTTTCGCCATGAAAGCTTTACCTGGATAAATGATGCCGCCTGGAACAACATATTGTCGATATTCCTGATCCATCTTCTTGCAGGCGTTGACAGCTACAAGAATTATAATTAATACAATTAAATAGCAGACTATTTTTTTCATTTTGATTTCGATTTTATTTATGCTTATTTCATAAGCCAATTCGTTTTATGGTACTAGTAGACCCCAGAAGCTCAATTCCGCTATAGTAAATTGACCGGTCATGCTATAATTTTCCAAAACCTCAAATCGCATATAACGTACAGCAGGAAGGCCATCTGGAAATGCAAAATCTTGCCCTGTTCTTGCGTATGCCAAATCGTCGGCAGTGTATTGCGGCCATGGTAGTCCCGACGGTGTCTTAAAATCAAATGTGCCCAGCAATTCCCAACTTTCCCAACTGCCATCGGGGTTTGGATCATTTGAACCCCATATGGCAAATTTTCTTATCCAGAACCCATTATATGGGTGTGAAATCCTTTGAAACAACTTCATTCGACTGAAAATAACTTTTTGTCCCAAATCTATTGTAAACCACTCGGGCAACGGTTTTGTCCAGGGTGCAAATATGTTCTCACCGTTCTGTTCAATTCCATCCCATATATTTTCCATTCCATATTTAGGATCAACGGGTTCCCAGTTGTCCGTAGGCAGATGGAATGCACTAAATTTATTTTTAGGTATTGGTTCTTCAAAACGTGGTGTCAGATGTGCAATTAATGTATCAGATCTGTTATGCCAGTGGTCTTGTATATATACGCCAAATTTTCTTTCGACACTATCCAGTCCCCGGGATGAAAAAAGTCCTTCCAATTCAGCGGTATAGTAGGTATCCAGTGTTTCCCAAGTGCCAGTGCCCATTGAATCTTCAACCATCAAAGTTATCGCAATATTGGCCTGTGTGCTGTCTTTAAAGGAAACAAATACACCACCAAAAGTAGCACTCAGTTCAAGTGTCTCAAATATAGATCTTACCGGAGGGGTAAGTGGCGTTACATTCACAGAAAGTGACTCTGATTCTTTTCCATTCCTGCCTACGCTGTATAGCTTTACTTCATGACTTAGGGTATCTCCGAAACCTACTAATGCAATTGTATCGGTATAATACGTTGACTTCGCTTCACGGAATACACCGGGCTGTATTTCATATTCAGCCTTTACATAAAATAGATTAGGATCGAGGGGTATTTTATAAGTGATGATCGCACCCCCTGGTGTGCTTTCAACCTTCAGGTTGCTTACCTGTGCAGGCGCGGGAGCCTCTGAATCTATATACGCATCTGTCTCTCTTTTACATCCCTGCCATAAAGCGACCAAGAGGAGCACGCTCCAAAAGAGTATGCCTAAATGCTGGCTTTTAAAAAGTTGTTGTTGTTTCATTTTTGTCTTGTTGTTGAGTAAGTATGATAACGATTGTCCGAGAATACTTACCATCCTAAGTTCTGCACCAAATTCTTGTTGGCTGTAATCTCCCTATCAATAATAGGCCAGAAATAATCTTTTGTACCAAATGTTTGGTTAAAGATGGTGACAATACGGTAATAATCTTCTGCATTCTTCTGCTGACCATCCCATCCCTGGATAGGTGCATTCAACGTTTGAGCGGCCTCTTTCCAACGACGCAGATCCCAAAATCGTTGCCCTTCAAAAGCCAGTTCGATCAATCGTTCCCTATGAATGATATTTCTTAGTCCATTTTGCGTCTTATATTTATCCGGATTGATAGAATACTGTTCCCATGCAGACTCTACGGATGACAACCCCGCCCGTTGGCGAACAAGATTCAGATAGTGGTATACCTCTAACCCTGGGCCTTCTGATTCATTCAGCGCTTCAGCATATAATAAGTATAAATCACTCAATTGCATAACAGGCCAGGGATAATTATGTATCGCATAAGAACTTCCTGCTTCTACCACATTTTCGAAATGTATAAACTTCTTTATAAAATACCCTGTTATACTGCCACGATCAAATTGAAGGGCGCTCATCTGTCCGAATTTAGCCTGTACATAGAATAAATCCGAAGGGTTGGAATCATCGTAACGACCCTGTCCATGCCAGATACTACCATCAAAACCTAAATCAGCATAAAACCGGGGTTCTCTGTCAAAATTTAGGGAAGCCGTTGTATACCCTCTATGAATGTACAGGGCGTCATCATCTTCAGCAGTACGTAAATTATTCCTACCGTTGTAATCCCATGTTTTATCTTCATCAACGGGTACGCCATGTTGGGTATAAAACATTTCAGCAATCTTTAAGGGAGGGGATAATTCTCCCCTGGGCACATGGTTTTCCGGACGGGAAGCATCCATCATGGGTAAAGCTATACCTTGTACGCCACTAAAGCTTTGGGTATTGGCCCAAATAATGCCGCTGTTCCATTTCTCGCTCATGCTGTTGCGAATACTCAATTGCGTGAGGATGGTATCGCCAAGATGGTATTGATTATAATTGGCCCCATTCTTATCTCTATAGTCATATAATTTTAGTCCGGCCGAGTCACAGACAGCAATCGCTTTTTTACAAGCTGCTACAGCTAACTCCCATTTGGCTTTGTTAAAGGTTTGATCAAAAAGCTGTGTGCCATCGAGATTTTTAAGCCCGGCCTGGTCTGTATTGCCATTGAAAAGTGGACTGGCTGCATACACCAGTACCTGAGCTTTAAAAGCATAAGCGACAGCCTGCGTAATTCTCCCGTTTTCCTCTACCGGATTATAGTGTACGAGAGGAAGGTCTGGTATGGCCTCATCAATGTTCTGCACCACGTACTCAAAGCAGACATCCACCGGATCGCGGGAAACCTGCACCTGATCTGGAGTAGCACCGATCGGCAGATTTTCCTTTATCAATGGTATAGGTCCGTACATCTTCATCAGTTGAAAATGATAATAGGCGATCAGAAACTTTACTTCAGCAATCCATTGTTTCTTTTCTGTATCCAGCATATCGGGTACCCGTTCAATATTTTCAAGAAAAATATGGCAATCCCGCAAAGCTTTATAAAATGTATTCCATTTGTCGCCAATAGGAGTAACTTTATTTTGTAGCCCCTTTGCTAGATCAGTAAAACCATTCCTCCTATAAGCGATTCGCCAGATTTCATCTCCGCCCTGCATGGCCGGATCATCATCTATACTTCCACTTTTCGGAATATAGGAATAGCAGGTAAATAGGTACTTTTTAGCCTCTGAACGCATGGCAAAGGCATTGTCAAGTGTAGCCATGTTATCCGGTAAAATATCCAGATACTTTTTGCAGGAAGTAACCATCAATAAAACAACCGATAAACAAATAATTGACTTGAGGTATTTTTTCATAATACAAATAATTTTAATGAATATCCATGTTTAGGCCTATATTAAATACCCGCTGTATGGGATAGCCCAGTCCGTTACCTCCCATTTCCACATCCCAAAGTTTAAACTTGCTGAAGGAAATCAGGTTACTGGCGTTCACATAAATACGAATTCTAGACGCGTGAAGCTTTTTCTGAATACGCTCGGGGAGAGAATAACCGATCTCTACCTGCTTAAGCCGTAAAAAGGAGCCATCCCGCATAAACCAAGTATTTGTTTGGGCATTGTTATTATTGACCCCCGGACTTAACCTGGGCCACAGTGCATTGATATTCCGATGGTCTTCCGACCAATAATCATCCGCATAGACTTTAAGTACTTGCGTATTATTAGCAAACGGAGAAGTCGCCTCAGGATCAATCCAGAACGATTCATTGGCTAGGCCCTGGAAAAATGCAGATATATCAAAATTTTTATACCCAGCGGAGAAACCAAAGCCATAGGTAATTTCAGGTGTAATAGGGTTACCTATGGGAACCCGATCAGCTTCTGTGATCTGCCCGTCCCGGTTCACATCTAAGTATTTTAAATCACCTGCGCCATATTCTCCGAAGTTTTGCAAGGGTGAATTCTCTACATCTTTTTCATCTACAAACAATCGTTCGGCGATATAACCATATGTCTGAGAAAGAGAATGTCCTACATGGTAACGATAGGGTTCATCATAATGAGGCTCTTCAAATACTCTATACTTACTGGAGGCATACGTAAAATTCCCCATACCTTGAAGCCAAAACCCATTGGAAAAATATTTGTTATACTCTAGCGAGATGTCCGTTCCCTTTCCTGAGGCTTCACCAACATTAGCTCTGCTCGCAGCTGATAAGCCCATCGACATGGGTATCGATCGCGTCATCAAGATGTGATCACGGTATTGTGAATAAAATTCTGCTGTAATAGTTAAATTATCAAACAAACCGATATCCAAAGCAATATTTTTCTGTTTTGAGGTTTCCCAAGTGATGTCTCGATTAGCATATCTTGAAACCGTAACGCCATTTAGAGAATATGTACTTTCGGTAGTGCCCGTGCCACCAAAAGTGGCACTCTTATCCCCGTCATTCATATTCACATTAGATATATAGAAGAAACGATCCGCTGGAGAACCAATAGCATCATTCCCGATAATACCATACGTAGTTCTCAATCGAAGATTGGAGACTACGGGTTTTAAGGGTTCAAAGAATTTCTCATTAGAGATTGTCCATGCCAGACCATAAGAAGGGAAAAATCCGTAACGATGGTTTGCTGCAAACCGCTCCGACCCATTGTAACCAAAAGCAAATTCTGCATAATAGCGTTTATCATAATTGTAAGTAAGCCTGCCTGATACTCCCAAATTCCGGAATGGAAGTGATTGTTGAAGATCACCTTGGGCACTTGATTGATTACTTCTCATCTGATAAATCAACATACCGCTGATACCATGTTTTTCCTTAATTGTACGATTGTAATCGATCATAGCCTCCAGGTAAAAAGAAGAAGAAACATCCGGCCTACTTTGACTATACCCTAAATATTCCGTACCTGCATCTTCATTTAGATTAACAATGGTGTAGGCGTCCTCATGCTTATCATAATTTTCTAACTGATAATAAAAGGGAGTATACGACCGGTTTACATCAAAATAAGATTGCCGATAAGTATAGCCCATGACCCTTGTTGAAAGCCCTTCGGTTAAGAAGGAAAAATCCTGTTTCAATTCGATCTGAGCCTGCATCAGCGATCGGGAATAATTTTTATAGCCTCTTACCATATCTGCATAAGGGTTATGATACCCCACCCCGGTTCCGGTGCTTGCTACATAATTTCCAAACATAATGTGATTTACAAACTGATGGGCGGGATCAGCCGGAAAATAAGGAGGAAACAGCACAGGATTAGAATGCACTACTATGTCGTACATGGTGGCACCACTAGATAAGGGGCCGGTATAGTCGTCGAAATTACCGCTTAACCGAGCATTTAGTTCGGTTGTTTTTGTCAGATTAATGTTCACGTTGGTTCTTAGCGTATAGCTATTCAGATCAATGTTATTGTTAAAATTATTACGATGATCCACATTCAGCAAACCATCATCCTTGGCATAAGATCCTGATACAAAATACCTGGCTACGCCCCCACCTCCACTCACGTTCAGATTGATCCGCTTTGTTGTCGTATAATCCTTAAACAACAGCTTTTGCCAGTCATTGGCTGGGTAGGCAATCGGGTTGGTACCGGCTTCCGTATTCGCTATCTTATCTTCAGAATAAAGCGGCACGCCAGCTGGATCTCGGGTTAGGATAGCTTCGTTATACATGTTCATATAAGTAACCGGATCTGCTAACTCCACATTGCGTGTAGGTGCTGATATAGAGTTTTCGATCCGGAACGAGAGCTTAGCTGAGCCTACAGCCCCTTCTTTCGTGGTTACCAGTATAACCCCGTTAGCGCCCCGTGCCCCATATACCGCTGTTGCGGTTGCATCTTTTAATATAGAGAAACTGGCGATATCATCCGGTCGAATACGAGCCAGATCTGTTGCCGTTAGTTCTACCCCATCAATCAAAATCAGCGGGTCTGTTTTATAACCGAATGTGGTGACACCGCGTATAAAGAAGTTAGCATTGTCTTCTCCCGGCTCGCCGCTGCGCTGAAAGGCTATTAATCCCGCTGCCCGTCCCGCTAAAGAGGTAGTCAAGTTGCTGGACGGGGTTTTTGCCAGTTCTTCGGCACTTATGGAAGTTACAGACCCCACCATATCAGACTTTTTTTGACGGGTTGCAAAGGCTGTTACTACGGTTTCTTCAAGCTGATTGGCAGCCGGCCGTAGCATGACATTAATGACCTTTTCCTCTTTTATCTGTACTTCTTGGGATTCAAAACTGAGCATACTGAACACCAATATTACATTATTCGGGACTTCCAGTATGTAACGCCCATTTTCATCTGTCCTAGTACCAATTGCTTTATTATTTTTCACATAAATCGTTACCCCTGGTAAGGTTGACCCACTGTTGTCGGTAACTAAACCGGTTACTTGTATTGGAAGCTTTGTGTCCTGCACTTCAGAAGGTTCGATATGCTGCGCACTAACCGCTAGTGCATAGATAAAAAAGAGAATAAAGGTGGCAGATAATCTCCATAGATTTTTTAATTTTCTTATTCTTTTCATATTTAGGTTAATAGATTTAGTTTAATAAATTAATTGGTTAGCATCAGACTATATGCTATTTAAAATAGCTTCTCTATTATACTACAAATATAGAATCCATCATATAGTCAACAAATAGACAAAAAACTTTAAAGATGGATTATGTTATTATTTCAGGTTTAGTATATTCAGTCTCACCACCTATACGAAAACAAGATTTACAATAACCTTATTCTCCTTGTATTTGCCGGATTCATTTCTTATTGCCAGCCGCACTTTTCCATCACCTAACTTTAATTTTTATACTATCAAGTAAGAATGCTTTTGAATTTTAGCATGATTGATAAAATAATACGATATATTCCTGAGGCAGTTAGTTTACGGTTCTTATTATAAGAGGATCATTTCACGATGTATTTGTACTCCTTGATGATTATTATCCATCGCTGCTGCAGCGGCAAAATAAGTTTTAGCTTGGTCTAACTCACCAAGCCCCAAATACCCCAGCGCCATCAAATAATTACAGTGAATACGATTCTTCTTATTCATATCATCTTCCCATATCTGCAAATCAGGAAGTGACACGGCAAAATAGTCTATTTTAAATACATCAAACATATGCTTTTCACCATATTGGATCAGATTATTAAAAACTTTCAGTGCATCACCTTCATGCCCCAACTTACGTAATGCCAGTCCTTGATAAAAAATTTTATCCGGTTTCTGATCGTTATAATACATGGCCGGAACAAGCAAATTACTGCCTTGGCTAGCAACAATAAATTGTTTTTTTGCCTCATCGTTACGTCCAAGCGCTTCCATTATACACCCTTTGTAATAGTTTATATCATTCTCCTGCGCACCGTGTATTTTTCCTTCTCCTAGATTAGGTGGATAAACATAGCATTCGTTTATCCATTTCAAGGCTTGATTATAATTACCGTTCTTAATGCACTGCTTAGCTAATTCCAGACGTGCCAATTGATATTGTGCTGATACTTTTCCTTCTCCCCCTTCCCATGGATGAAACTTACGGGCATCAATTAGTGCTATTCCTTCTTCGTACCGACCTAACTGATTCAATAAAGTAACATACTCTAAATATAGATCATCACGTGAGAAAACAACCTGCCTATGTTTCTCAAGAAAAGCTATACGGTCTGCATGGGGATGATTCAAACGTTTATACAATTGGTCTAGCTCCATCAATATACGCCCATCCGCTGTATTCAGTTCAAATGCACTTTCCAAAAGAACTACAGCCTTTTTGCTACAATTCAATTTGTTAAAATAAGCAAGAGCCAGATTGCGCTTGGCCGTCGGAAATCCATTATCTTGACTTACTGAATTTTCCCATGCCGCAATCGCTTCAGTATACTGGCGCTTATCATACCATAAATTACCCCAGTAGTACCAGGCTTTAGGTGTTTTCCCCACAGCTGTAACAGCAAGAAATGCCTGAATCGCTTCTAATGTATTCGGAAAACAATAGTCGGCCGGTTGACATTCAGCAATAGCCAATGCTTTTTTAGCTTCTTCACCACGATTCAATTGCAGCAAGAACCAACTTTTGTAATAATGAAGTAAGGTTTGACCAGACACAGGTAACAGAATAGCCTTCTCCGCAACCAGCAAGGCTTCTTCCCAGCAACCTGTAGAAGCATAATCCAATGCAAGTTCTTCATAATTATGAGCTTCCTTACGCATTAATACAGCTAAAGCCTGCCACACGTTCTCTTTTCCGGTCAAAAGATATTCCTCAAACTTACAACCAAAGTTAAACGAGTCTATAGACAACGATTCATGAATAAAAGCTAACGATGCTTCTTTACGATCAAGATGACGAAGAATCAATGCCTTAAGATGACGTGCGCGTAAATTATGCCCGTTACGAATTAACGATTTGTCAATTTCATCAAGAGCATCTACCCAGTTACCACGAGAAACAGACACCTGTGCTAACGAATAGTATCCTGCATCTTGCCATGCAGCGTTCCAACAAGCCTTATAAAACATATCATAAGCTTCATCTAACTTTCCCTGATACTTCAATGAAAGGCCTAAATTATATAGAGGTTCACCATCATAGGGATTGGGATTACGCTGCGTCAAGGTTTGAACCGCCCTGCGCAAGTATGCTTCTGCCTTAGCGAACTGACCTTTACGGATTAGCCATAAGCCCATAGCATTATTATTACGCGCATCTTTTGGTTCGCGTCTAAGAGCTTCTTGATAATAATCAATAGGTGAATAAGTAGCATGACGATACTGCTCTAGATGCAAGCCAGTCAAATAAAGCTGTTCAATACTTGAAATATCTGCAGGTTCAAGGGCCTCTTCCGCAGGTTCTGGCACCTCCTTAATTACCTCGGGCTCATGCTCCCAGGACAACAATGATTTGCTCTTGCCGTCTTGAATATCCACACGAAGTTCTTTTAAATCAGGCACTAAAACCTCTTCTTCCAAGATGTTTTCTGGCGTAATATCACGCACAATATCCAATATGCTTCTACCTGCTTTAGTTATCATTACATGCAAATCATACTGCGCAGATGTAGCGAATACTTTTAAACGAAAAACACATCCCTCCGGCTCAATATTCATTAATAAATCTGCTGAGGCATTTTTTACAAGCCCTAATTCACGATAAGGCAGAAAATATTGCGTAAATATCTTCTCCTCATAGGGTTGTAGCCAAGAGAAATCCGGTTGATTATCAGTATATACACCCGTCATCAACTCTACATAGGGGCCGTCATTGTCTGTCAAATTACGATCCCATGCTTGGCCAAAGTCTCCGTTTCCCCAAGTCCATTGTTTTTTACCTGGAGAAACATGGTGATCTGCTACATGCAACAGTCCGGCTTGCGTATCATTTTCATATCCGCCTACAAAGTCATACCTAGAGCAAATAGCCATATACGAGGTAGGCACGGGAATATTCATATAACGCGAGATATCTATACCCGCGGAATAATCCATCTTATAATATACACCCGTTGCGATGGGAAAGCTTGAGACATCGCGCTTTCCATGATCAAATACAGCATGTACATCTCCCGGAAAAACCGACTGGTAAAACTCATTGGCCGCAACCGCCGGATTAGCCCACCAGAGGAAAGTTTGAGGAATGGGAGTTGGATTATATACCCTGCCCTGAATTTCCAGAACAGCCCTTCCCGGACGTAAAGTAAAACCTGCCATACCCTTTTGGTGAAACATTCGTTCTCGTTCACCCACCCATACGATAGCACTACCGTCAGCACATTTCTCAATAGCATAATCCACAGGTAAAAATGTACTGGGACGATGGTGCTGCGGCCAGTTGAACTCTATTCCTCCAGATATCCAAGGACCTGTTAGTCCAACCAGCGCTGGTTTAATAACATGATTATGATAAACGAAGTGACGCTCCTTTATTTTATCATAGGCCATCTGTACACGCCCCCCTAATTCCGGCAAAATCATTATCTTCAAGTATTTGTTCTCCATAAAGACAGCATGATAGCTCTTGTCTTCACACTTTTCTTCTATTTTTTCGACAACTGGATAAGGATATACCACTCCACTACTTCCTTGATAAACACGTTTTTCCAAGAACATCGGGTTCTTTTCAGGTTGCCCAATACCGTAGGTAGGAAGAAAAATCTCCTCCTCCCAAACATTCACATTGTCAATCATATACAATACTTATTTCATTAATTCTTTTTCCAATTCTCCCAAAGTGCTTTCTTTCGTTTCGAGCAACCTACTCCGAAAAAATAGGCTTAGAACGCAAATGTCACCATAAAGCCAGAAGTTTCCGCGATTGTGATTTAGTACAAAGTAAGCTTCTTTTTAAATAATAGAAAATAGATAAAAAAGGATAAAGATGGATTATTTTATGGAAATAATTCTACCTTTGTTATAAATACAATAAACCCAATCTAATATTATGATAAAACGCAAAGATGGTTTTCATGGAGAACGCGCGGTCGTGCTCCCGTCATCTATCATCCAAGAGATGGAAAATGATCCGATTTCTGCGATTCTGCATATCACGGACATAGGTTATTACCCTAAAGCACGGCATCACTTCCGGGAAAGAACAGAGCCTATTACACAATATATATTCATCTATTGTACAGAGGGAGAAGGATGGTATAAGATAAATGGAGAAGAATATACTGTGTCTGCCAACCAATACTTTATTTTACCTGCAGGTTGTGTACATGCTTACGGTGCCAGCGAAGAAAACCCGTGGACAATCTATTGGATCCATTTTAAGGGTAAATTAGCCTACTGCTTCGCTAAACAATGTATCCGACCTATCGAAATAAAACCCAGTATACACTCTCGGATAACAAACCGTACTGAGATGTTCGAAGAAATTTTACATACTTTGACGATGGGATACAGCCATGAAAACCTACTTTATTCTTGCTCTATTTTCTATCATTATTTGGGGACCGTACGTTATCTACAGCAATATCGTAGTGCTACCCAGGATCCTTCTGAAGAACATGATATAGTTACTGCCGCTATTCACTTTATGCGTGAAAGTATTGAGAAGAAACTAACCCTTCAGGAGATTGCAGCTCATACAGGTTATTCAGCCTCTCATTTTTCAGCTTTATTCAGTAAACGCACTGGCTATGCTCCACTTACTTATTTCAATCAACTCAAAATCCAACAAGCTTGTCAGCTACTAGACTTCACCGATATAAAAATAAATCAGGTATGTTATAAAATAGGTATAGACGATTGCTACTATTTCTCGCGTCTCTTCAGTAAAATTATGGGGATGTCACCCAGAGAATATAAAAAGCTGAAAAAAGGATAGTTAAACACACCCTTGGGTCACATCAACAGACAAAGGTTTAAAGATAGACAATATTATTATTGATTTTTCTATTGTGACGACAGCCTTTGAACAGAAAGATTTTGCAATAACGTTATCGTTATTCTTTCAACATAAAAAGAGCCGCATCAGAAAGAAACTTTCGACACGGCACCTTTCAATTCTATTATGTATAGTTATTTCGATTTGTTAATTATTAAAGGGTACTTCCCGTTTCTTCAACAACCTTTAACAATGTAGGTGGAGCTTGTACTCCAGTACGAATAGTGTCTCGGTTTTGAGGCAAACTTTCCCATTCAAGAAAAAACCTCTTCCCCTTATAACCCTTACCAAAATCGTTCGCTTTCCGCTTACTTAATGATAGTGCGGGCTTAGCAACATGATGTTCTTCATTTACAGGAGGTTTTACCGTTACGGTTTTAATTACTTCTAATGTATTTTCATTAACCAGCCAATAACCTTCACCATTTTTGATATGCTCGTATCTTACCAAGACCGTATTGTCTCCATTCTTCTGAGCCCCCTTTATATTAATTTCAAAAGGAATACCACCGCCACCTGAAAAATACCATCTGTAATTCCAATTACTGAGTTGTTTGATTTCCCATTTATTTTGACTAAATCGGGCAATATAAGCTTGGTTATTTCCGTTCTTATCGAATTTATGATAAGTGATAAGCAAGCGGTTCATATTATCGAATCCTATTTGGTTCCCCCCATTAATAAGCCCCCCTTTGGGAGGGGTGGGATCAATCCATAATTCCTTTTTTGCGATGGTTAGGGGGAGATCCACATGCTTTCCATCTACACTTTCCCAATCTGTCAGATTGCGGCTACGAGCATACGAAAGATGATGGTTCGTTTCGCAATGATAGGTATCCCGCCAAACCCAAACTAAGTGGTAAAATCCATCCGGTCCTAAAGTTGGTCCACTCATGTATGCATTCATTTTATTTTCTCCATCCGTCAATGGCTTATCTAAGAGTCTATGCCAAGTATGGGAACGTGAATCATAAACATTAAAAACTTCATTCCCTTCCCCACTTCCTCCATCCCTATAATGGTAGATAAAAGAACCATCCGGACCAGTCATAAAGGCAGGGTATGTAACACGGGACTCATCTTTTCCAGTCATATAATTTATCTCCTTAAAAGAAGTGATATCAAGCGGCACTGATGTTCTAAAATATACTAGAGGATTCACATGCATATTGCCACTTAAATGGATCTGATCCTCGCTGTCTATTTTCATTGCAATAGAGTTGTGACCATCCCAGCCAATCTTCGAAGGCAGAACCTGAAAGGTCCATTTGTTTTCGTCAACATCTCTAGCCGCAACCGTCATCCGGTGTTCAGGATCATAAAAAGCAACGAATTGCTTGTTTCCATGAGTTAGCAAACTAAATGCGACTGGAAAATCAGAAAGCGCAGGCGCAACAATAGTTTCCTTTCTGGTTGTTTGAGAGAACGACGAAGAGAGCGAAAGAAGTAGCAAACTAAAAAAGAGTATAATCTTTTTCATTTCAATATTTTTAGTGTTTATGTAAATGTGTTAATCATTTGGAATTAATAATACTGTCTTGAATAATTCCGCTATATACTGCAAATATAGTTCTAGCAATGAGCTTGGTAAATAGACAAAAAAAACAAAAGATAGACAATATTATTATTTCAGTTCACATATACGGATAAGCAGGATGCATCAAATCTTGTACCTCATGAAGCAATTAACATCTTAGGTGTAACCAAAACTTATCTATATGAATGAAACAAGCCACTCTTTATAATTGTTAGGTATTAACTATGCAATTGAAATGTCATCAATCGATAATTATATTTGAATGAAAGCAATCGTAATAAATGGATTCGGCTCATCTGAGGTTCTAAAAATAGAAGAAAGACCTAAACCAGGCATAGCTGCTGACGAGGTGTTAATAGAGGTTAGAGCTGCAGGAATAAATCGGCCAGATATATTTCAAAGAAAAGGAAATTATCCAGCACCCGCAGGAGTGCCTGCGGACATACCGGGGTTAGAAGTGGCCGGGGTTATAAGTGCTGTAGGAGAAGAAGTAAGACAATGGAAGATAGGCGACAAAGTATGTGCGTTGATAGCTGGGGGCGGATATGCACAATATGTACCTGTTAATGCCAATCATTGTTTACCTATACCTAAAGATTTTACTTTTATTGAAGCGGCGAGTTTACCCGAAACTGTTTTTACCGTATGGAGTAATGTATTTATGCGAGGAGGTTTAAAATCCGGAGAAAAATTATTGATTCATGGAGGTAGTAGTGGTATCGGAATAACCGCGATACAACTAGCAAAAGGTTTTGGTGCTAAAGTATTTGCTACCGCAGGTTCTGATGAGAAGTGTAAAGCTTGCGTAGAGCTGGGAGCAGCTATCTGCATAAATTATAAGCGATATGATTTTGAAAAGGTATATGGGAAAGAGGGCTTAGATGTAATTTTAGATATGGTTGGTGGAGTGTACTTTGAAAAAAACATACAGATTTTAAATGAAGATGGTCGTTTAGTCTATATTAATGCTATGCAAGAAGCTCTTGTACAATTGAATATTATGAAAATGATGCATAAGCGATTAACTATAACTGGAAGTACGCTGCGCAATAGAGATAAGGCTTTTAAAGCATCTTTAACTAATGAAGTACAGCAACATGTTTGGCCATTATTGGAAATTGGGAAGTTTAAACCTGTCGTGTATAAGACGTTTCCATTAGAACAAGCCGCATTAGCCCACACCTTGATGGAAAGCAATCAGCACATTGGAAAAATAATACTGGAGGTTTGATTTTTTTTTGATCATTATTACTGTATTAAATTTTCATATAGACTATTGATACTTTCTTTCAAAAAATCATTAAAATTATCGGTATAAGTGGCCCTACAGCCGTTGGTAATTATAACGATGCCGAATTTCTCCTGCGGTTGAAAAAACATGGTACTATATAGGCCGTAGGCATCGCCATTATGGCCAATTAATGTTTTTCCAGGAATAAGGTCGGTTATTTGACGAAGGGCCAACCCATATCCCTCCTCGTCAGACAGCTTTGTCTGCATGATTTTAGCACTTTTTTTCGAAATAATCTTTACGCCGTTTGCAGTGCCATAATTCATGTGCATCATCATATATTTAGCAAGATCACTAGCCGATATTTTCATTCCGCCAGTTGGAGAAAATACAGGTGTGCTATACCCCATGATATATTGTTTTATTTCTTCACGTCTAGGCGCATAAGCTTCTGGAGCCGGCTCGAATTTGTTCGTATTTGTATCATAGGTATATAAGGTTACAAAACGCCTACTATCAAGTGAGTCCACACAATATCCAGCGTATAGATGTAAAGGATCTAAAATGTGATGCTTTACATAAAGATCAAAGCGTTCTCCGGATGCTTTTTCTAATAGTGTACCGGCTAAATTAAAATTAAGGTTACAATATTCATAGCCTTTTCCAGGTTCGTAATCATTGTAACTTTCTGCCCAGTTTTGATTCTTTTCGGGATTGATAACATCTAGATCAAAATAACCATTTTTATCATTGAGACTTGATGTATGTGATAAAATCATTTTCAACGTAATTTTGGTTTCTGGAAATTTCGGGTTATTAATTTTGAAACCTATTAAATCACTGAATTCATCGTCTAATGAAAATTTACCAGCTTCTACCAATTGCATGAGAGAAGTTACTGTAAACGATTTGGAGATAGAAGCAATTCTAAAAATGTCGCCGTTTTCCAATGGTGTATTACTTTCAACATTCTTTAAGCCTAAAGACTTAGTATAGCAAATTTTATTATTTTTAACCACGGCGACAGACATGCCAATGGCTTGATATTTAGCCATAATTGCTAGAAGGTCTTTCTCTACTTTTTCATTTTGCTGACCAAAACCAGTTACAGATACAAGCGAAAACACAAAAATGCTCAGATAATATTTAAGGTAGTTTAATTTTATCGTCATAGGGCTGTGCCTTTAATTAATAATATAGATTTGATGGACTGTTCTTTGAGGTGCAAAAAACGCTTTCGCTCTTCATCTTGCATAAAATTCTCAAAGTCCTTTTCTGTGGCAAACTCTGCCAAATGAATCTCATATGGCTTTTCTATGGTATTTTCAATGAAGGAATGCTCATCAGGTCTTACCCTTAGTAATAGCTTTCCATTATATTTTAAAATTGTCGGAATTGCAATAGATTCAAATTGATGAAAAATGGTCTCCTGACCTGGTTTTATATAAATAAGTTGCGTAATAAAAAACATATCTTAATCATTTAGTAAAAAGTCTTTATACTGTTCACTGTAAAAATACATTTTTTCTTCTTGTTATATAAACAGTTAAGGACATAAATGAAATTAATTTACATTTGAGTTTGGAAGATATCTATTAGAATTCTATCTTTGCAGCTCTTTCAAAGAAACAAGGAATACCTTGTAGCTGCTATTAGAGAGATGATTCCGTAGCTCAGCTGGTAGAGCAATACACTTTTAATGTATGGGTCCTGGGTTCGAATCCCAGCGGGATCACGAAAGCCTCACAGAAATGTGGGGCTTTTGTCGTTTAAGTTGGGATGAGAACCGAAGCGCCGGCCGGGTCCGAACTGTTTCTCGGGATCAAGCTGAATTCTTGGGGGGAGATAAATAAATTCTTAGTTTAGCAGACTTAAAATATATTACCTTGCAAGACGCTGAACGTAGACTTTTAACCTTATTGATGCCCGAAGGGCTGTTAGATTATTTCGATATCATGGAAGTTGTCCAAGTAGACAAAGAACTCCACATCCATCTGAATGAAAAGAATATTGCTCCTTCAGGTTATGAAAACAGT
>Ga0182736_1001714_pt1 | contig 19706 bp, 18 predicted proteins | sample eDN5th30CKraftBY_FD_128882 | JGI IMG/M metagenome (GOLD analysis project Ga0182736, IMG submission 128882) | Enriched backyard soil microbial communities from Emeryville, California, USA - eDNA 5th pass 30_C Kraft BY (version 2) (version 2) | ecosystem: Environmental > Terrestrial > Soil >... | reverse complement strand
CCGGTGTATCTGCGTGCGGTGGAGGTGCGCACCCGCCGGTACGGGGCCTATGAGGTCAACACCACCTTCGCGCCGGTCACCGAGGATGTGGCGCCCACGGTGTATGCCGCCCGAGCCGCCTTCGAGAAGGCCGGGGTGGCGCCCGAGGACGTCGACGTGATTCAGCTGCAGGACACCGACGCGGGCGCCGAGGTCATCCACATGGCCGAATGCGGTTTCTGCGCCGACGGCGATCAGGAGAAGCTGCTCGCCGAGGGCGCGACCGAGATCTCCGGCTCGATGCCGGTCAACACCGACGGCGGCCTGATCGCCAACGGCGAGCCGATCGGCGCGTCCGGGCTGCGCCAGATCCACGAGCTGGTGCGCCAGTTGCGCGGCGAAGCCGGTGACCGTCAGGTGCCCGGGGAGCCCACAGTCGGGTTCGCCCAGCTCTACGGCGCGCCGGGGACCGCCGCGGCAACGATTCTGACGACCTGATCTCCGCCGAGCAGTCGCAGAGTCGCACGATCTGGCGCTCAAACATGCGATTCCGCGTCTGCTCGCGGAAAGGAGATGACCCCTCATGAGCCAGTTTCGCGACGCACCGATCTTCGACGCCGACCAGCACATGTACGAAACGCCCGAGGCGCTGACGAAGTACCTTCCGGAGAAGTATTCGCGGGCAGTACAGTTCGCCCAGATCGGTCGCCAGACCCGGATCATCATCAACAACCGCGTCAGCGACTTCATCCCCAACCCCACCTTCGATCGGGTCGCCGCGCCGGGAGCGCACGAGAGGTTCTTTGCGGGTCAGAACACCGAGGGCCTGACGCTGCGCGAGATGCAGGGTCCGGCCATCGAGGCGCCGGCGGCCACCCGCAATCCGGCGGGCCGGGTCGAAGAATTGGACCGCCAGGGGGTGGTGGAGGCGCTGAACTACCCGACACTGGCCAGCCTGGTGGAACACTCCTCGGCCGATGATCCGGAGCTTACCGTTGCAATCATCCACGCGCTGAATCAGTGGATGGCCGAGCACTGGACCTACAACTACGACGGCCGGGTGTTCTCCACGCCGATCATCAACCTCTCCGAGGTCGACGCCGCCCAGCGCGAGCTGGACTACATCCTGTCCCGGGGCGCCGTTGTCGCATTGATCAAACCCGGGCCGGTCAACGGGGTCCACGGTTGGCGCTCGCCCGCGCTGCCGGAGTTCGATCCGTTCTGGCGTGACGTCCAGGCCACCGGTCTGCCGATCGTGCTGCACGCCAGCTTCCCTCCGCTCGACGACTACGTCGGCCGGTGGGAGCCGCCATATACGCAGAATTTCATGGCGCAGAGCGCGTTCCGCTGGATGGTGCTGGGTCACCGGGAGATCGCCGACATGATCACCGCCCTGATCTGCCACGGCACCCTGACCCGCTTCCCCAAGCTGCGGATCGCCAGCGTGGAGAACGGCAGCTCCTGGATCGCGCCGCTGTTTCACGACTTCGGCGACCTGTACAAGAAGATGCCGCAGAACTTCCCCGAGCATCCGCATGAGGTGTTCCGGCGCAACATCTGGGTCAGCCCGTTCTGGGAGGGTGCCGTCTCCGATGTCGTGGAGACGGTCGGGTGGGACAAGGTGCTGTTCGGGTCGGACTATCCGCACCCGGAGGGCCTGGCCGAGCCGAAGGAATTCTGGCGTTACGCCGAGGGCATGGACGTTCGGCGTACCTATGACTTCATGGGCGACAACGCCCGCCGATTCATGGGGCTGCCGATCGCCAATCCGGATCCGGACGCCGCCAAGCCGCCGGTGATGATGGACGGGTAGAACTTCAGTTCATCATCCGCTTGGCGACTCGTGCCAACACCGCACGAATGCGCGGGGAGATGTAGACGGCGGCCAGCCCGTTGAAGACGTCCTCGCGCAACCGGGTCAGCGTCGAGGTCTTGATCCGCCACTGGCCGTCGATCTTCTCGTAGGTCTCGGTGTAGTGGCCGTAGCCGCGCAGGTTGACTCCGAAACCGAAGCGCACCACGTCTTCCAGCGCCCACACCCCGTGCGCCGTGCTCGGCGAATCCAGCTCGATGTCGGGCGCGTGGACCTGGTGGACCGTGGGCTGGCCTCGCAGGCTCTTGCGAGTGAAGGCCACGAACTCGTCGGCGCCGGTAATGACCTTCCCGCCGGCCCGCGAGGTGTCGCTGACGAAGTCGTCGGTGAACAACGCGCGCCACGCCACCCAGTCTTTGGCGTCCAGGTAGCGGCAATAGCGGGACTTCAGGCGTTTGATCGCCTCGATCTGCGCCGCGGCGTCGTCAGCCACGATCGGTCGCCGGCTCGTAGCGCAGCATGGTGACCTCGTGTTCGGGGTAGTCGCAGAACACCGGCCGCACCCGCATGCCCACCACCAGGTCGTCGGGGTCGACGTTGACCAGTTCGGTGGAGAACCGTGGCCCCTCATCCCATTCGACGATCGCCAGCAGTTGTGGCACGGCGTCGGCGAAGTGCAGGCCGACCGGCCGGCGGGCCACGGTGAAGGAGTACAGCGTGCCCATTCCGGAGATCTCCCGCCATTCCAGGTCGTCGGCCAGGGTGCGCGGCGCCCGCACGCGCGGGTAGAACACATAGCTGTCGGTCGACGGCGAGTACTGGATGACGATGCGATGTTGCGCCAGCGCATCCCAGAACGGTGCCGTGGTCGGCGTTTTGACCGGCATCGGACGTTCGAAGGTGGTCATCGGCGTTCAGTCCCCTTCCAGGATGAGGGTCGTCTGTTCGGACAGGATGCCGCCGTTGCCGGAGACGAAGGCCCGATTGCAGTCGGTCACCTGCGCGGCCCCGGCGCGGCCCATGATCTGGCGGGTCGCGTCGCAGACGTGGTGCATGCCGCCGGCCAGACCGGCCTGCCCGAATCCGAGTTGACCACCGGCGGTGTTGAGCGGGAAGTCGCCGCGGAAGGTCAGGTCATGATCGGTGATGAACTGCAGGCCTTTGCCCTTCTCGCAGAATCCCGCGTCCTCCAGGGACAACAGCACCGTGATGGTGTAGCAGTCGTAGATGGAGACCATGTCCATGTCCGCGCGGGTCAGCCCCGTCATCGCGAAGGCGGTGTCGGCGGCCTCGGCGATCGGGGTGGCCAGCAGGTCCGCGGCATAGGTCGGGGTCTTGAACGGCACGTGCTCGCCGAAACCTTTGATCCACACCGGGCGATTGCGGGCTCGTTTGGCGATGTCGGCGGAGGCGATCACGACCGCCGCACCGCCGACGCAGGGCATCACGATCTCCAGCATGTGCAGCGGATCGGCGATCACCGGGCTGGCCAGGACGTCCTCGACAGTCAACGGGGTATCGCGCCAGATCGCGCCGTCGGTGTGATTGGCGTTGACGCGCTGATCGACAACCAGTTTGGCCGTCGCCCGCTCGTCATAGCCGTAGACGGCGCCGTAGCGGGTGGCGACTTGGCCGTAGGGGCCGTTCTGCCCCAGGTTGCCGTAGGGAATCTCGAACTCGGCCTGCGGAGAGCCGTATTGGTTGCTCGACGAACCGAAGAACATCGCGTCGACCAGTGGCCTGGGTTTACGTTCCGACATCGGGGTGATGTAGCGGGCCGGCAGCGCACACAGCACCACATCGCAGATGCCGAGCTCGATCGCGGCCGCTGCGCGCCACACCATGGCGGCGGCGCTGGCCCCGCCCAGGTCGACGATCTCAGCGAATCGCGCTGGCATGCCCAGGTATTCGGCGATGGTCGAGGGAACGAAGATCTCCGATTCCCCTAGATGCGAGGTGACGATGCCGTTGACGAGTTCGCCCGACAGCCCCGCGTCGGCGAGCGCCGCAGCACTCAACTCGGCCCACTGTTCGAGGGTGAACGGGGCCGGGGCGGCTTTGTTCATCCGCTCCGGCGGCAGCTCGACGTAGCCGACGATCGCGGCCTCTCCGCGTAATCCCATGTTGCTGTCCTTCATCTCATTTGCGGGGCAGGCCGAGAATCAACTGGGCGATAATGTTCAGCTGAATTTCCTTGGTGCCTCCGCCGATCAGCTCGGCAGGCGACAACAGATACGGCTCAACGACGGCCGGATCGGAATCGGCGACCATCGCCAGGCGCCCGACGGTGGCCAGTGTCGCGTGGAAGGTGCGGCGCAGCAGAACGTTCATCGCCACTTTCGCGATGCTCGACGACGCCCCGAAGCCTTCGCCATCCAGCAGCCTGATGGTCTCGCGGACCCCGAGCGCCCTGATCGCGTTGGCGTAGGCGTCGAGTTCGCCAAGTGCGCGCAGTGCGTCATCGCGCGAGCGGCCTGGGGCCGCGGCGATGGCCCGCAGCGCCACTGCCCGGTCGTTCTCGACATATCCGCTGATGGCAGTGCGCTCTTCGGCCATGGTGGCGATCGCCAGCTGCCAGCCTTCGGTCGGCTCCCCGAGCAGCATCTCATCGGGAACGAAGACGTCGGTGAGGAACACTTCGTTGAATTCGGCGGCTCCGGTGGCCATGACGATCGGCTGGACTTCGATCCCCGGCGAGCGCATGTCCACGATGAAGTAGCCGATTCCGCGATGTTTGGGTGCCGCGGGGTCGGTACGGGCCAGCAGTGCGCCGTAGTCGGCGCGCTGCGCCGCCGATGTCCAGATCTTGTGGCCGTTGATGCGCCATCCCCCGTCGACCTTGACCGCACGGGTGGTCAGCGACGCCAGGTCAGAACCGGCTCCCGGCTCGGAAAACAGCTGGCACCACGCGAGTTCGCCGCGCTGGGTCGAAGGAATCAGCCGCTGCTGCAGTGCCTCCGGTGCGGCGCATACCAGCGAGGGCAGGATCCATTCGGCGATGCCCAGTGACGGCCGGACCAGGCCGGGACGCTTGGCGAACTCCTCGATGATGATCAGTTGCTGCAACGGGGTGGCATCGCGTCCCCACGGTGCGGGCCACTGCGGGGCGATCAGTCCCGCCTCGGCGATCAAGGTCCGCTGCGGACCCGTTTCGAAGTGCGGGTAGTCGCCTTGGCGTCCCGGACCGTCGTTGGCCAGCGCTTGGGCGGCGTCGAGAGTCGCGGCGACACCCGCCCGGAATTCGGTTTCGGCGTCCCCGAGATCGACGGTGAAGTCCCGCTGCCCTATGACGGTCAGCTCGCCGAGCCGGCGAGCCCACTCGGTGGCAGCACCGATCGACGCGGCGATGCTGGTGGCGCGGCGCCAATACAGGTGCAGATCGTGCTCCCAGGTGAACCCGATGGCGCCGAACATCGTCAGGGTGTCGAAGACCAGGTCGGGACACGGCGCGACCGCCGTCAGCGCCGCGGTCGCGGCGGCGATGCGTTGCTGCTCCACGGAATCGGTGACGGCTCGCAAGGCGTCCCAGGCTGCGGCGCAAGATAATTCGGCGTTGACCAGCAACATGGCCGCCTGGTGCTGCAATGCCTGGAAAGTGCCGATCCGGACGCCGAACTGTTCCCGGCTGTGCAGATGCGCGGTGGCCGCCTCGACGCACCATCCGGCGATGCCGGCGCACACCGCTGCGGCGAGACCGACGGCGAGATACCCCGCGCGCTCGGGGTCGATTCCGGTCAAGATGTCCTCTGAGCTCGCCGGGTGATCGGCCAGGGTGATCGTGGCCAGGTCGGTGAGCAGGTCGGTTCCGGTCACCGGCCGGATGACGGATTGGGCCGCGTCGACGACGGTCCAGAGATCGGGGCCGTCGTCGCAGCGGGCGCAGACCAGCACGAGACGGGCCGAGCAGGCGCCGGAGATCACGTCCGAGGCACCGCTGATCAGCCAGCCGTCGTCGGCTCGTCGCGCGACGAAATCCGACTGGCCCGCCAGCACCACCGACGCCGGAGCACCGGCGGCAAGGGCGCGCAGATACTCCTCCCGCGCCGGTGTGGGCTCGGCGAGCAGACCGACCGCGCCGGCGATCACCGTCGGCAGCAGCGGGCCCGGCAGGGACACCGTTCCCGCGGCCTCCAGCACCGCTGCGACGTCGAGCAGACCACCCCCCTGTCCGCCGCACTGTTCAGGCAGGTGAATCGCATGAAACCCGTTGGCCACTAAGCTGTCCCACCAAGGGGGAAGCTCTCCCTCCGCCAGCGCATCGAAGGCTTTGCGGGTGTCGGCGATCGGTGCGTGCCGACCGGCGAACTGCCGCAACGACTCACCGAGCTGGCGTTGTTCTGCGTTGAGCGTGACGCTCACGGGCTCTCCTCATGTTCTCCGCATGCGGTCGACTGGGATTGGATACGCGCGGCCGTCTCTCGCACAGCCGCACCGAGATCGGCGACCTCCGCGGCGGTCAGGGCTGCGAACGGGGCGACCCCCACCGACATCGTCACCGTGCCGTCGATGTCGCGAACCGGAGCCGAGATACTGGCGATCGGATGGCGTCGGGTACCGCCGAGTTCGTCGGGCAGGTAGTCGACCTCGGTGAGATCGGCGAAGGCCGTGGCCACTCGCGCGGTGATCTCGTCGGGCTCGCCGTCGGCGGCCAGCGCCTGCAGCGCCGAGTACACCCGGATGTACTCGCGGCTCATCCGGTCGATCGCGTAGCCGCGCCGGCCGACCTCGTCGAGCACGGCGCCCAGCCGGCGCCGCAGCCGCGGCGACGGTGCGCCCAGCCCGCTCAGCCAAGCCTTCTTGACCGGCTCGCTTGCGCCGGCGACGAACTCACGGCCGAACGGCGCCACCAATGGCATCCGGAATCCGGCACCCAAGCGCAGACCGGCGATCGACTCACCGACCGAATCGGTCACCACCACTGTTGCGCCCTGGCGAACACCGAGGATCACCTGGCGGCCGACCGCGTCGAATAGCCGCTGCAGCTCCGGCCGGAAGGCCTGTCGGCTGACCGGGCGGGCGAGTGCGGCCAACGCCGGACCCCACGAATAGCCGCCCGACTGGAGGTCCCGCACCAGCCACTGCCTGCCGGTCAGACTGGCGAGGATGGCGTGGCAGGTGCCGTGGCTGATGTCCAGGGTCTGCGAGATCTCCGACAGCGTGAAGTGCCGTTCCGGGTCGGCGGCCAGCAGCTCCAGTATCCGCATCACCCGCTCGGTCGGCGGCGACGAGACCGGGCGGGCCGTGTCGTCCCCGTCGATCGCTACCGTCATATTTTCGAAAAATACGTCGAATAGTCGACGCACGCAAATCCGCGGCGAGCCTCAGCCGGAGGCCGCCACCCGTGCGCGTTCCCGGATCGAGGCCACCACACCGCCGTCGTTGAGGATGTCGGTGCCGGTGAGATAGCCCGCTTTGGCACTGACGCAGAACGCCATCAGTTCGGCCATCTCCTCGGCCGTGCCCCAGCGCGGGACGGCGGCGTCGGCGACCAGCGCCCCGGCGCCGCCCTGCTCCTCCAACCGGCCCATCTCGGTGTCCACCGATCCCGGCGAGATCGAGACGATGCGCAGCCCACGGCCGTTGAACCGCTCGGCCTGCGCGCTGGAATACCAGCGCACGAATGCCTTGCTGACGCCATAAGCGATGCCCGAACGCAACTCCGGCGGCATCCGGTCGCAGGCCGCCGCCATCGCCCCGCTGAACGCGTCGGGGTCCTGCAAAGCCAGTGGGAACTGGCCTGTGGGAATCAGCTCCTCGGGCGTCAGATGCGCGGCCATCGATGCGACGTTGACGATCGCGGCCCCCTCCGGCGCCACGGCATAGAAGACCTCGTTGACGTTGAGGGTGCCGATCGCGTTGGTGCGCATGACGTAGTCGGCGTCGCCCATGCTGGGGCTGACGCCGGCGGTGTGGATCACCGCGGTGACGGGCCCGATGCCGGCGGCGACGTCGAACAGCGCGACCACCGCGTCGCGATCGGTGACGTCACAGTTGACGGTCACGACGTCGAACTCCTGCAGCACGTCTGCGGCGGCGTCCAGCCGGTCTTGCCGGACATCGCAGAGCACGATGGGCTGCTCACGGCCGATGATCTTGGTGGTGGCCAAGCCCATCCCGCCGGCGCCACCGGTGATTACCGCAACCATCGCGCTACGCCTGCGCCAGTTGCTTCGCGGCGAACCGGCGCGCCCACTCGGCGCGCGACCGGATCGAGGTGTCCACGTCGGTCGCGGTGGCCCGCAAGGCCCCCACCGTTGCCTGCTCGCGCGGGGTGTGGGCGAACGGATCCCAGCCGAAGAACCGGCAGGAGTTCTCCCAGGTGATCTTGTTGATGTCGGAGTCGTCGGCACCGGCGGCCTCCAACTCGGCGAGCACCTGCTCGGGCGCGGCCGGCCAGAAGCAGTCCGAGTGCGGGTAGTCGCACTCCCAGGCGATGATGTCGATGCCGATCTCGTGGCGCAGCTTCAGCGACGTCTTGTCGGTGACGTAGCAGGCCAGGGAGTGCTCGCGGAACACCTCGGACGGCAGCTTGTCGCCGAAGTCGCGGCGCAGCCATTTCTGGTTGGTGTAGTGCCGGTCGCTGCGGTCCAGGTAGAACGGGATCCAGCCGATACCGCCCTCGGAGAAGGCGAATTTCAGGTCCGGGTAGTTGCGCATCGCCGGGCCCCACAGCAGGTCTTGGGCGCACATCGCCGAGATCTGGGTGGCCAGGATGATCATGTTGTCGATCGGGGCGTTGGGGGCCATGCTGATCGCCCCGAAGCCGGTGCCGATGTGCAGACACATCACCACGTTGCACTCCGAGAGCGTGGTGAACACCGGTCCCCAGTACTCGTCGTCGTGGTAGCTGGGCAGGCCCTCCAGGTGCGGCAGTTCGGGCATGGTGACCGCGCGGCAGCCTTTGGCCGCCACCCGGCGGATCTCGGCGCACATCGCCTCGGGGTTCCAGGTCGGCAGGATCGCGATCGGGATGAAACGGCCGGGATAGGAGCCGGCCCACTCGTCGATGTGCCAGTCGTTGTAGGCCGACACCATCACCAAGGTGACCTCTTCGCGGGTCATATTGAGGTGGCGCGCGGAGAACCCGGTGAAGGTCGGGAAGCACATCGAGGCGAGGATGCCGTTGCGGCTCATGTCGCGGACCCGCTCGTGCACGTCGTAGACACCGGGGCGCATCTCGGCGAAGCCGGCCGGGTCGCGGCCCCACTCCTCGGCCGGCCACGACACCACCGCATTCAGCCCGCTGACGCCTTGCGGGCGGCCCTGATACATCCATTGGTCGACGCCCTTGTCGTCGGTGACGACGATCGGCGCCTCCGCCTTGTACTTGGCCGGGACGTGGCGCAGGAACATGTCGGGGGGCTCCACCACGTGGTCGTCGATGCTGACCAGGATCAAGTCGTCGATGTTCATGCCCTTACTAGTACCCTGGAAAACCGTGACCGTCTCCGCGCGATCGGCCATAGAGTTTGCAGAACCGGCCAACATCGACCTGCGGCGAGGCGGCCGTGCCCGGGCCGGCAGCTACCTCTACGAGGGGCAGCATCTGATCACCGGGTGGCACTCCCACGACATGCACCAGATCGAGTACGCCGTCGGCGGTGTGGTCGAGGTCGAGACCGCCTCGGCGCACTATCTGTTGCCCCCGCAGCAGGCGGCCTGGATTCCGGCCGGCCTGGAGCATCAGGCCACCATGCGCCCGGAGGTGCGCACCGTGGCGGTGATGTTCGACCCCGAGTTGGTGGCGCATGCCGGCGACCGGGCCCGCATCCTGACCGTCTCGCCGCTGATCCGGGAGATGATGCTGCACTCGCTGCGCTGGCCGATCGAGCGGGCCGACGGCGACATGGTGTCCGACGACTTCTTCCGCACCCTGGGCCATCTGGTCGCCGAGGCGCTGGACCACGAGGCGCCGCTGAGCCTGCCCACCTCCGATCACCCGATCGTCGGGGCGGCGATGGACTACACCAAGGCGAACCTGTCGTCGGTGACCGCGGCGCAGGTGTGCCACGCCGTCGCGGTCTCCGAGCGCACGCTGCGCCGTCAGTTCGAAGCGGTGATCGGCATCTCGTGGCGGACGTATCTGCTACACGCCCGGATGCTGCAGGCGATGGCGTTACTGGCCGCGCCCGACCAAGGGGTGCAGCAGACCGCCACGGCCGTCGGGTTCGACAGCCTGTCTGCCTTCACTCGGGCGTTCACCAAATTCGCCGGCGAGCCACCGTCGAGCTACCACCGCAGGATCACGAACTCTTGATGACCGGCTAGTTCCCCACCGGCGCAGCATAATTCGGCTTCCCCAAACCCAACACGTACTGGGCGATCATGTTGCGGAACACCTCCAGGGTGCCGCCGTAGATCCCGACCAACGGCGCGAACCGGTAGACGTAGTCCGAGGCCCCGTCATCGATAGCGCCGTCGGTGCCGATCGGCAGCGCCGACGCACTGCCCAACAGATCCATCAGATCCGGCGAGATATCCCGCATCGCCTGGGCGAGCGCCACCCGCCCGAAGATGGACGGCGCCGACAGCGACGCCTCCACCCGCGCGGCAGACCGGCCGAGCCGGTAGGCGACCGAGCGGTCGTCGATGCGCCCCGATGCCCCCACGACCGCGCCCGCCTTGTCGACGGCTTCGGCCATGAAGTTCGCCTGGTGCATCATGATCGAGACATCTTGCAGCCCATCCGGATCGGCGTCCACCGCACCGTGTTCGACGTTGAGCGGTTCGCGCAACACGGTCCAGCCGCCGTTGACCTCGCCGAGCCGGTATTTGTCATCGACGCGGACGTCGCTGTAGTAGACGATGTTGGTGCGGTCGCCGTCGACGGTGCGCAGGCCCTGGATCTCGATGCCCGGCGTGTTCAGCGGCACCAGGAACATGGTCAGGCTCTTATGTTTTCGCGCTTCGGGGTCGGTGTTGGTGATCAGGAAGACGTACTGGCAGTTGTGCGCGCCGGTGGTGAACATCTTGGAGCCGTTAATCACCCAGCTGTCCCCGTCGCGAACGGCGCGAGTCTTGCACGTCGCGACGTCGGAGCCGCCCTCGGGTTCGGTGTAGCCAAGGCAGAGCCGGATGTGGCCGGTGAAGACACCCGGCAGCACCTCATCGCGCAGCTCGGGTGAACCGAATTTGTCGACGGAACGGGCCACCATGGCGGTGGTTCCCCAGGTGACCCACGGTACGTGGGCGCGGCGCTTCTCCAGTTCCCAGATGCGCCGGCGCACCCGGGAGAAGCCGCCGTCGGCTTCGGTCTTCCATTCGGCCTCCAGATAGCCCGCGGCGCCCAGCGCCAGGTGCACGCCTTCGTCGAAGTTGTCGCCGGTCTCGCGGTCTCGCCGCTTGACCTCCTCGGTCACGTGGGTGGCCAAAAAGGTGCGGGCCTCCTCCAGGAACGCCAGGTCTTCGTCGGTCAGTTGCGGTCGTGAGAAGTCCATGATTCTCCAGTCCTAGTCGGCGGTTTCGCGGGCGGCGACGATGTCGCCGATGCGGCAGGCGGTGGCTCCGGGGTCGCCCCCGGCCAGCGGCCAGCCGCGGGCCCGGACGAGGTAGGCGGTGGCCGCGGCTTCCGCCGAGACGCCCAGGCCGCCCTGGATATGCACCGCCATGGTGGCGGCCTTGGCGGCTTCCTCGGCCATGAACACGAACGCCGACGCAGCCAGTTCCGGTCGCTCGTCGGGTTCGTTGTCCATGAACCACCCGGCCCGGTAGGCCAGATTGCGTCCGCTCGCGACGGTGATCGCCATGTTCGCCAACGGGTGAGAGATGGCCTGCAAGGTTCCGATCGGCACCCCGAGGGTGTAGCGGGTCTTGGCGAATTCTGCGGCGATGGTCATGGTTTGCTCCACCATTCCCACCAATGCGGACGCGGTCAGCAGCCGCCATTCATCCAGTGCCCGCTGGTATTCCGCCAGCGCGCCGGTTCCGCTGGCCAGCACCGTGCGGCTGTCGGCGGCCGCCGGGTCGATCCAGGCCATCGGCAGCCGGCCGATGTTGTCGACCGTCGTCGGCCGGGTGTCGAACGTCAGCCGCACGATGTCGCTGCTGTCGCGGATGAGGATCGCATCGGCGATCGAGCCGGTGGGCAGCAGCCGCGGTCCCACCACGGTGTCCTGGTGCGGGTCGAACGCGGCCAGTCGGCTTCCACTCACGACGTCGGTGTCCACCGCGCCAAGACGCGCCAGCAGCCGTGCCGCGCACACGTGGTCGATCCACGGCACCGGTGCCAACGATCTCCCGATCTCCTCGGCGACCAGAGTGAGGTCCACCAGCGTGGCGCCGTCTCCGCCGACCGATTCCGGCAGCGCCATCGTAGTCGCGCCCATCGCGCACAGCCGCTCCCACAAATTCTTGTCGAATCCGGATTCTTCAGCGGCCCGGACGGTTTCGATGCCACAGTGGGTGGAAAAGAACTGCTTGTAGGCGGCTTGCAGTGCCTGATGATCTTCGGTCAGGCTGTAGTCCAGCCTGCGGAGTTCGAATCGATCCATTAGTCATTGCTCCTTGTGGTCGCCGAAGAAGAATTCATGTGCGTTGCGGTACAGGTAGTTGTCCAGAACCTCGGGCGGCAGATCCAGCCCCAGCGCTTCGGGCACCACGCGGTTCATCCGCAGCACCGGCCAGTCCGAGGCGAAGATGATCTTCTCGGCGCCTCGCGTGCGCATGAAGTGCAGCAGGGTTTCGGGCAGCCGCTTGGGTGACCACGCCGATGTCATCAATCGCAGATTGCGGTATTTGATCAGCATCCGGATCGCGACCTCCCACCACGGGTCGGCGCCGTGGATCATGCACAGCCGCAGTTCCGGGAAGCGGACACAGACCCGATCCAGGTGGATCGGGTGTTGCACCTCACCCGGGATGGGCGGCCCGGGAATGCCGGTGTTGACGCACAGCGGCAGGTCCAGCTCGGCGCACTTGGCGTACAGCGGGTAGTAGACGGCGTCACTCGGCGGGTATTGGCCGTCACCCCAGAAGCTCGGGCCCACCACGGCGTAGACCACCGGAAGATCGTTGACGACGGCGCTCAGCTCCCGCAGCGCGGGAACCGGCCGCAGCAGATTGACGCCGCCCATCGCCAGCACGAACCGGTCCGGTTTGGCCTCCACGAACTTGCGTGCGGTCACGGACGGTGTGACCAGGCTGTCCATCAATACGGCCTTGCTCACACCGTTGGCATCCATCTCATCGAGCAGCGCCGACATGTCCGCCGGCTCGAACATCGACTTCGGCCCCTTGAAATAGTCGTCGCGTGTCTTGGTCATCCAGGCGGGCTGTTCACGTTCGCCGAAATGAACATTGACCAGACAATCGATTGCTCTCATGCTGACTCTCTCATGATGGGGTGGATGCCTCTTCGTTCACTTGGTTTTTCGCCCATCGGTAATCGGGCTTGCCGTTGCCCAGCCGACGGATCTCGGGCACGGTGACGAACGCCTTGGGCACCTTGAACCCCGCCAGCACCGATCGGCAGTGTGTCGCGAGCAGCACGCCGGTGACGTCGGCGTCCGGGCGCAGGGCCACCAGCGCGACCAGTTCCTCACCCCACCGGTCGCTGGGCCGACCCACCACCAGCGCGTCCGCCACCCCGGGGTGTGCCCGCAGTACTTCCTCGACTTCCTCGACGAAGACCTTCTCTCCGCCGGTGTTGACCACCAAGGCATCGCGGCCCAACAACCGCAGGCTGCCGTCTTTGTCGATCGCGGCCCGGTCGCCGGAGATCACCACCCGCCGGCCGTCGACCTCGCAGAAGGTGCGCTGGGTGGCATCGGCGTCCCCGAAGTAGCCGAGCGGGATCCGTCCGGTCCGCACCACCCAGCCGACCTCGGGCTCACCGGGTTTCAGGAATCGGGTGCGGTCCTCGGAGACCACGGCTCCGCCGGTTCGCAGCTCGAACGTGTCGCGGCGCTGCTCGCGCCGGCTGCGGCCGAATCCCATGTTTCCGGTCTCTGAGGAGCCGAACCCGTTGATCAAGGTGATCTGCGGAAGATACTCCAACAGCGCCGCCTGGTACTTGGGATTGGTGGCGGCACCGCCGGTGCCGATGGCGTGCAGCGATGACAGGTCGTAGCTTCCCCTGCCGAGTTCTTCCACCAGCGGTGCCGCGTAGGCGTCGCCCACCATCGTCATCAACCCGACTTTTTCGCGTTCAACGGTTTTCAGCACCGCACGCGGGTCGAATGTGGTGCGGGTGTCGTTGAGGATCACCGTCTGACCGCTCATGAACGCCGAGAACGCGGTCCACATCCCGGCCGCATGCATCAACGGCGACAGCGCGAACCAGGGCGAACCCGCGTTGCTCACCTTTTGGTGAATCTCCGCGGCGGAAGCATGGTCGGCGCCGACCATCGAAGAGACGTAGATGTCGGCCTGCCGCCACATCACCCCTTTGGGGCGTCCGGTGGTGCCGCCGGTGCAGATCATCAGCAGGTCATCGGGGGACGCCGCCACGTCCCGGTCGGCGTCACCGTGTGCCAGCGCTTCCTCGAGCGGAATCGCGCCTGGAAGCTCAACGGCGTCACTGCCGTCGTCGACGCAGATCAGTAGTTCGGCACCGGACCCGCGAAGAGTTTCGGCGAACTTCGCTCCCAGCGCCCGGTGATAGATGATGCCGCGGGGCCCGAGATAGCCGAGCAGATCGCTGATTTCGGCCGGCGTGTAGTAGTGGTTGACGTTGACCGGCACCGTCCGCGCCTTGAGGCAGCCGATCATCATGTCGGGATACAGGTCGTTGTGCATGAGCAACGCGACCCGGTCCTGCCCGCACTCCCAGTTCCGCAGCTCCGCGCGCTCGCGCCGGACGCCCAGTCCACGTCCGGTCAGGAAGTTGGCCAGCCGGCGGGTGCGGTCCGCCGATTCGGCGAAGGTGCTGCGGCGGTCTCCGCAGACCGTCATGATGCGTCCGGGAACGGCCTCGGCGATCTCGTCGAGGACGGCGCCGATGGTCCACTCGCCCATGGAGGTGGCTGCCTACGCCCGCACGTTGACGCCGAGCAGATCCAAAGCGTTGTCGCGCATGATTTTCCGGACGTCGCCGGCATCGAACCCGGCTAGTTCAGTGGTGAACGACAGCGGTGACTCCAGTCCCTCGCCGTGCGGCCAGTCCGACCCGAACAGGATGCGCTCGACACCGATGGTCTCCGCGAGCAGCGGCAGGTCGTCTTCGTAGTAGGGGGCGATCCACACGTTGTTGCGCAGCTGCTCGACCGGATCCTGCGGGAAGTGCCGCGGCTGGCTGTTGGCGGCCTTCTTGAGCCGCTTGATCAGCCTGTGCACGAAATACGAACCGTTTTCGATGCTGGCCACCTTCAGCGCGGGGTGCCGGGTGAAGACGCCGTGCACGATCATCGACGCCATCGTGTCGTGGATCGCCCGGTCGTCGAGCAGAACCGTGTCCAGCGGATCCTTCGCACCGAACCCCTCGAAAGTCGACTTGCCGCCCCACATGGCCGCGATGTGCAGATAGCCGCTGTCGGACAGGTGGAAGCCAACCGGAACCCCGGCTTCGGCCAACCGCGCCCACACCGGGTCGTGGGTGGGGTCCCCGAGCGAGCGTGGCTTGACCACGCCGGGAACCGGCGCGGGCCGCACCAGCACCATCTTGGCGCCCTTGGCCAGCACGGCCTCGACCTCCTGCACCGCTGCGACGGGGTCGGCCAGCGAGATGATCGGCGCCGCGATGATCCGGTGGTCGGGCCGATCGAAGCCCCAGTCCTCATCGAGCCACAGGTTGAACGCGTGCAACGACGCCATGGTCGCTTCGATGTCGTCCTTGAGTGCCTCTTCGACGCCACATGCGAACGTCGGCAGCATGAACACCGTTTCGATGTCCTGGGTGTCCATCACCGCCACCCGGGCGTCGCGGTTCTGGTACTCCGGGTGCTCGGAGAGCCGCTCGACTTTCATCAGGGATGCCGGATCGACACCTTCGGGGATCTCGCCGCGGAAGAGCAGGTCCAGGCAGCCGGGCACGATGATCGGGTCGAAGGTGGGGTTGGGGATGAAATGGTTGACCCGATCGCCGATCACCGCCTGAGTGCGTTTGCCGTCGGTGAGCATCTGCACTCCGCGGGTTTTGAACTTCTTGTCCAGGTGGCGGGTGAACGAGTCCAGCGGCTCGTAGTAGTGGTTGTCCACGTCGACGGCCCGATAGTCCAGCATCATGCACGTAGTCCTTTCGGTGATCCTTTGCTGCGGTACATGACTCACGGCAGCGGAGGGAATCTCGGTGGGCGCTTCTGGAGGAAACTCGTGATCCCTTCGATGACATCGGGTCGGGTGAGGGATTCGTACATCAGCGTCTCGGCACGTGCGCTCGCCGCTGCGACGTCACCGAGGCCGTCGCGGTAGGTCTGCGCCTTGATGACCGCCAGGGACGCCGGCGAGCAGTTCGCGGCAAGGTCTCCTGCGTATTCGACGGCTCGTGCCAGTAGCCGGTCAGGAGGGACGACGTCGTTGACCAGGCCGAGTTCACGGGCCTCCTCGGCGAAAAAGGTGCGCCCGCTCAGCAGCAGATCCATCGCCGCGCCCCGGCCGGCCAGCCTTGGCAGAATCCAGGTGATCCCGTATTCGCCGATCAAACCGCGGCGGGCGAAGGCGGTGCCGAACTTGGCTCCGGCCGCCGCGAACCGGAGGTCGCACATCAGGGCGAGGGTCAGCCCGAAACCGATACACGCGCCGTTGACGGCTGCGATGACGGGTTTGCGCAACTCGGTCAAGAAGTGGGGCGGACGCTCCCCGACCAACTCGGCCACATCGGTTTGGGAGGTGTCGAGTTCGGCGCCCGGCTGTTCGGAGTCGGTGGCCGGCCCCAGGTTCGCGCCGGCGCAGAATCCGCGGCCACTGCCGGTCACCACGATCGCCCGCACCGCGGGGTCCGCCTCGGCGCGATCGATCGCCGCGTAGAAGCCGGCGGCGATGTCGGGTCCCCACGCGTTGAGCCGCTCCGGGCGGTTGAAGGTGATCACCGCGACGCCGCCGCTCACTTCGTCGAGCACCGCGGCGCCCGTCTCGACAAGCGCGCCTTCGTCGGCAGCGGTCATCGACCCCGCACCCTCCTCGCCTCGGATCAACTCGGCCGCCTTAAGGAGTCCGACTGGAATTTCTCTTACTGTATACCTTTCGGTAGTACATTCCGCAACCCACGCTCATCCGACCGAAAACGGCTATGTCAGCAGGTCAGAGACGAATTGCGGACCACTGGGCAACGCTGCATCACTGGAAATCCGAGCCGCCGACGTCGGTCAGGCAGCGCGCCCCGGCCGATCCCGTCCCGCGAACCCGCTACCGCGCCGGCCGAATCAGCGGGGCTGGAACCGCTGGGCGCCGTCGATCCGCACGACTTCGCCGTTGATGTAAGTGTTTTCGAGCAAATGCTGCGCCAGGTTGGCGTACTCGTCGGGCGTGCCGAGTCGCTTGGGGAACGGCACCGTTTCGGCGAACTTCGCCAGCATCGCATCGGTGGCGCGTGCCATCGCCGGCGTCTTGATGGTGCCCGGCGCGATGCTGTTCAACCGGATTCCGACCGAGCTGAGGTCCCGGGCGCCGCACAGGGTCAATCCGATCACCCCTCCCTTGGCCGCGGCATACGCAGACTGGCCGATCTGCCCCTCGATACCGGCGATCGACGACGTCATCACGATGGCGCCCCGCTCGCCGCTTGAGCCGGGCTCGGTGGCGGCGATCTTGGCTGCCGCCAGGCGCAGCACGTTGTAGGTGCCGGTCAGATACAGCGCGATGGTTTTGGTGAAGCCCTCCATCGGGGCCGGGCTGCCGTCGCGGGCCACGATCTTGTCCGCCACGCCGAAGCCACCGTGGGCGATCACCGCGTAACGCAGGGTTCCGAGCTCGTCGGCCTTGTCCAGGGCCGCCTGCACGTCGTCGTCGTTGAGGACGTCGGTATGCACGTAGACGGCCTTGTTGCCCAGCTCATTCGCCAACTTAGTGGCCTTCTCGTCGGCGACGTCGGCGATGACGACCGCCGCACCGGCTTCATGCAGCCGGCGGACCGTGGCCTCACCCAGGCCGCCGGCGCCCCCGGTCACCAGTACCACTTCACCCGCGAAAGACATGACTGCTCCCCACGTTTCGATCGATGAGTAGTTCAGACCGCGAAGCTCAGGTCCCGGTCCAGTTGGGTGCGCGCTTCTCTGCGAAAGCGATGGCACCTTCCTTGGCGTCGTTGGAGGTGAACACCGGCGAGATCAGCTCGCCCTGCTTCTGCCACATCTCGTCGGGAGACCAGGCGGCGGAGCGGACCATGATGTCCTTGGTCACCGCCACCGCGAGCGGACCGTTGGCCGTGATCCGCTCGGCCAGCTCGATCGCCCCGCCCAGTGCTTGCCCCGGTTCGGTCAGCACGTTGACGAAACCCCACGCCTCACCCTGCTCCGCGGTGAAACTCTCACCGGTGAGCGCTAATTCGAGTGCCTTCTGGTAAGGAATCCGCTGCGGCAGCCGCAGCAGGCCACCACCGGCGGCGACCAGGCCTCGTTTGACCTCGGGAATACCGAACTTCGCCCCCTTGGCGGCCACCACCAGGTCGGTGGCCAGTACCAGCTCGGTGCCGCCGGCGACCGCGTGACCCTCGACAGCGGAGATGATCGGCTTGCGCGGCGGGCGCTCGGTGAACCCGAGGCCCCGCCCCGGGACATACGCCAGCTCTCCGGTCGCAAACGCCTTCAGATCCATTCCCGCACAGAAGTTTCCGCCGGCCCCGGTCAGCACCGCTACCGACAGATCCGGGGTGTCATCGAGTTCGTCGCAGGCAGCGGCCAACCCCTCGGCGACCGCCTTGTTGGCCGCGTTGCGCGCTTCCGGGCGGTTGATCGTGATGATCAGGGTTCGTCCACGACGTTCGGTGAGCACTTCTTCTGACACGGGCAACCCCTTCGGGCGTTATGACAAGGTATATCAAAATGCTTACCATATGCTTTACGGTAAGAGAAGCTCAATACCGGGTGACGACGACGGGCACAGGTAGGTTTGACGGCGAAGAATCCGGCCGTGTCGACCAGAACTGGAGGTACCCGCAGTGGCAAAGCAGCCTGTCGCCGAGAAGCGTCAGCGGCGCGAACGCGGATCCATCAATCCCGATGACATCATCGACGGCGCGTTCGAGCTCGCCGAACGGATCGGGGTCGACAATCTGAGCATGCCGTTGCTCGGCAAACACCTCGGTGTCGGAGTCACCAGCATCTACTGGTATTTCCGCAAGAAGGACGACCTCCTCAATGCCATGACCAGCCGGGCACTGCGCCAGTACGTGTTCGCCACTCCCTACGTGGAGGCCAAGGACTGGCGCCAAACATTGAGCGACCACGCCCACACCATGCGTACGACATTCTTGGGCAACCCGATTTTGTGCGACCTCATTCTGATTCGAGCCGCCCTGAGTCCCCGCGCCGCGCAGATCGGTGTCCAGGAGGTGGAGCGGGCGATCGCCAGCCTGGTGGAAGCGGGACTGTCGCCGCAGGACGCCTTCGACACCTACTCCACGATCTCGGTACATATCCGCGGATCGGTCGTGCTGCGTCGGCTCTACGAGAAGAACCGGGCATCGGACGCCGAGGGACCGTCGGACTTCGAAGAGGCGCTCGTCATCGACCCGCAGGTGACCCCGCTGCTGGCGCAGATCACCCAGCAGGGCCACCGGATCGGTGCGGCCGATGACGCGAACTTCGAGTACGGCCTCAACTGCATCCTCGACCACGCCGAGCGGCTGATCGAGGAGAACAGCAAGCCCGCGCGGCGTCGCAGTGGCACCTCGCCCACCCCGAGCAAAGCCGCTAAGGCCCGCTAGTGTCCTGAGTCATTAATTTTGGTGCAGTAGTTTCCGATGCTGGTCAGGATTTGGTCGGCGGTTTTGGTCCAGACGTAGGGGCGGGGGTTGTCGTTCCAGGTTGCGATCCAGGCGCGG
>Ga0182736_1001713_pt1 | contig 19712 bp, 16 predicted proteins | sample eDN5th30CKraftBY_FD_128882 | JGI IMG/M metagenome (GOLD analysis project Ga0182736, IMG submission 128882) | Enriched backyard soil microbial communities from Emeryville, California, USA - eDNA 5th pass 30_C Kraft BY (version 2) (version 2) | ecosystem: Environmental > Terrestrial > Soil >... | reverse complement strand
CGGGGCGGGCTGGGGTGGTTTGGCCGAGCGGACCTCGATGGACACCATGGGTCAGATGCAGACGGCGTTTCGCAACATCGTGACCATGCTGCACGGTGTGCGTGATGGGTTGATCCGCGACGCCAGCCACTACGAGCAGCAGGAAGCCGCCTCTCAGCAGATCCTGTCGAGCTAGGCACAAGGAGCGGTGACCGGTGTCCATCAACTACCAGTTCGGTGACGTCGACGCCCACGGTGCGTTGATCCGCGCGCAGGCGGCGTCGCTGGAGGCCGAGCATCAGGCGATCGTGCATGATGTGCTGGCTGCCGGGGACTTCTGGGGTGGCGCGGGTTCGGTGGCGTGCCAGGAGTTCGTGACCCAGCTCGGGCGCAACTTCGCGGTGATCTATGAGCAGGCCAACGCCCACGGTCACAAGGTGCAGAGCGCCGGCAACAACATGGCCAACACCGACGCCTCCGTCGGCTCCAGCTGGGCCTGACCAAGCCCAGGCAAACCGGCGCAGCGGAGGGGACTGCGCCGGTTTGTTTGCGCTCTGGGCCATCAAGGACTCATCAAGGTTCGATCCGGCGCCGTTAAGAGCGCGTAAGGGTCACTGCTAACCGAGCACCGTTGCTGCACGGTGGATCTCGTGGCCGGCACCACGCCGGCCCGCTCGGTTAGGAGAGGGTGATGTCGTCGATGTCGTTCGTGAGTGCTCAGCCCGCAGAGCTGATGGCCGCGGCCGGCGAATTGACCGGTATCGGTGCGGCAATGGCCGCCCAGAATGCGACCGCCGCGGCCGAGACCACGAATGTGGTTCCCGCGGCGGCGGACCCTGTGTCGGCGTTGACCGCCGCTCAGTTCGTCGCGCATGCCGGTCTGTACCAGGCAGTCAGCGCCCAGGCCAATGCCATTCACCACATGTTCGTCACCACGCTGATGACCAGCGCCGGATCGTACGAGGCGACCGAGGCCGCCAACGCGACCGCCGCCCGATAGTTCCAGCTCATCAAGCGGATCAAAGAAATGATCGAATTCGGTGCGTTGCCACCGGAAGTCGACTCAGCCTGGATGTACACCGGACCGGGTGCGGCGCCGATGACGGCCGCCGCCGCGGCCTGGCGGGCACTGGCCGCGGACCTGGGCTCGACCGCCGCCGCCTACCAGGCCGTGATCACCCGGATGGCCGGCGAACTCTGGACAGGTCCGGCATCGGCATCGATGGCCGCGGCGGCCGCTCCCTACGTGGCGTGGATGAACACCACCGCCGCCCACGCCGAGCAGGCCGCCGCCCAAGCCACCGCGGCCGCGGCCGCATTCGAGACCGCATGGGCGATGACGGTTCCGCCGCCGCTGATCGTGGCCAACCGCAGCCTGCTGATGACCTTGGTGGCGACCAACTTCCTGGGCCAGAACACGCCGGCGATCGCGGCCGCCGAGGCGCACTACGCCGAGATGTGGGCCCAAGACGCCACCGCCATGTACGGCTACGCGGCTGCCTCGGCGGCCGCCGCGCAGGTGACCCCGTTCACCGATCCGGCCCCGGTCGCCAACCCGGCCCACGCCGGGCTCACCCAGCTGATCGCCGCGCTGCCGTCGACGCTGCAGGGCTTCGCCTCGCCGCTGCAATCCGGCTCGGCGACCGCCTCGGATCTGCTGGGCTACCTGCTCGACCCGGCGACTTTGGGGTCGATGACGAGCTCGGGCGGCTCCAACCTGGTCGGGGTGCTGTCAAACCTTCTCGGCATCGCCGGCAACGTCAGCGGCGGTCCGGCCCCGGCGCCGGCCCTGACCGGCGTCCCGGGTCCGCCGGTGCCGACATGGACCGGCGCCGCGGGCGGGATCGGCCCGGCCACTGCCGGCGGGGTCTCGGCGGGCGTGGGCCGCGCCGGTTCGGTCGGCATGCTCTCGGTGCCGCCGTCCTGGGCCACGACCGCGACGGCCGGCAGCGCCGCCCCGTCGCTTCCGGGTGCGGCCTTGACCGCCGCCGCCGAGCGCGGGGGCGCGGCGCTGCCCGCCGGCCTGCCGATCGGCTCACCCGTTGCGCGGGCCGCCACCCCGGCATCCAGCACCCCCGGTTACGGGTTTCGGCCCACCGTCACCATGCATCCGGTGGCGGCCGGCTGATGGCGGCGGGTCGACCGCCTGCCAGTAATCCATCACCCAACTCGGATGGAACGTCCAGGTCATAGACGCCCATGCCCATGCCCGCGGCCCGAAGGTGCAGACCGCCGGCAACAACAGGGCCAGCGCCGATACCGCGGCGGGGTCCGGTTGGTCCGGAAGCGAGCCGCCGGGTCGCTGTGAAGTGCCTGTGCGAATAAACCGTCAAGAATCCTGGCAAGGGCGTTAAGAACCCGTAAACGACTTCCGCAACCGGCCGTTGAGCCGGAAACAGTGGACCCTGCACTCGGCCGAAGGCCGACCCGTTTTCCACCAGGAGAAGTCATGTCCTTCGTGACCGCCCATCCCGAGGCGATGGCGGCGACCGCCGGCAACCTGCAGGCGATCGGCGCGGCGATGACCGCGCAGAACGCCGCGGCGGCCGCCCCCACCACCGGCATCGCCCCGGCGGGCACCGATGCGGTCTCGGTGCTGCAGGCGACCCAATTCGCGGCCTACGGGCAGCTCTACCAGCAGATCAGCGCCCAGGCCGCGGCGATCCAGGAAATGTTCGTCAACACCCTGCGCACCAGCGCCGACTCCTACGGCAGCACCGAGACCGCCAATTCCGCGGCCGCCGACGCCTCCGCGGCCGGTGGCCTACTGGCCGGGCTCACCGGACCGTCGGCCGCCGACCCGACCTTCGGGCTGGGCGGGGTGGCCAGCAACAGCGCGATCCTGGCCGCCATGCAGGCCGGCACGATCGGCTCGGCGGCCTCGGAGTTCACCGGGTTGGGCAAGGGTTACATCACCGCCCCGTCCGGGGTGGTGCACCGCGTGGCACCCGAAGCCCTGCCGCCTCTGGCCAGTCTCCCCGGCCAGGCCGCGCCGCTCGCCGCGGCAGCACCGGCGTCAGCGGCCGCGAGTCAGGCCGCGGCGCGGACCGGTGCGCCGGTGCCGCCGTCCTGGGCGGCCGAGCCGGTCGCGGCGGAGACCGCGCCGGCTGCACTGTCCGGCCCGGGCAGCGCGGCCGCCGCGCCCCGTGCCTCGACGGCGGCCGTGCCCGCCGGACTGCCGGCGTCCTCGAGTGACCAGGGCAGCCGCGGCCGGTTGCGCTACGGCATCAAGCCGAAGGTGATGCCGCGCCCGCCGGTGGGCTGACGGCAGACAATCGGTTACCAGCGAACGGAATTGACAACGATGGACTTTGGCGCCCTACCCCCGGAGATCAACTCCGGCCGCATGTACGCCGGCGCCGGCGCGGCACCGATGATGGCCGCCGCCGCGGCGTGGAACAGTCTCGGCGCGGAACTGACGACGACCGCGACGTCCTACCAGTCGGCGATCGCGGCACTGACCGGCGAGGAGTGGCAGGGGCCGGCCTCGGCGGCGATGGCCGCGGCAGTGATGCCCTACATCAACTGGCTCAACACCACCGCGGCCGCCGCCGAGTACGCAGCCGCCCAGGCGACCGCGTCCGCCGCGGCGTTCGAGACCGCATTCGCGATGATGGTGCCGCCCCCGGCCATCGCGGCCAACCGGGCGCAACTGGCCGCGCTGGTGGCCTCGAACTTCCTGGGGCTCAACACTCCGGCGATCGCCGCCACCGAAGCGCAGTACGCCGAGATGTGGGCCCAAGACGCCATTGCCATGTACGGCTACGCGGCCTCCTCAGCGAGCGCCGGAACCCTGCAGCCACTGTCCTCACCCACCCCGATCAGCAACCCCCTCGGTGCCGCGGGTCAGGCGGCCGCGGTCGCCCAGGCGTCGGCCAGCAGCACCCAGAGCGGGCTTTCCCAGCTGGTCTCCGGATTGCCCAACACGGTGCAGGCCCTCTCCGCGCCGCTCAGTGCCGCGGCAGGCCCCGCCCAGGCCGGCGATTTTCTTTCGAATTTCATCAATTCCACGCAGAACCTGGGGATCTGGAACGCAATTCAGACCTACAGCACCTACGCGGTGACCGCGGGGTCCTGGCATCTGTTCGCCGGCATCGCCAGCGCCATCGCCATCGCCTCCCCCGGCGTGGGCGCCGCCGGCGGACCGATCCTGGTGGACTCGGTCGATACCGCGGGCGGCGCGGCCGCCGCCGGTGCTACCGCCGGCGGGGCGCCGGTATTGGCCAGCGTGGCCCAAGCGGCCCCGGTCGGTGGGCTGTCGGTGCCGCCGACCTGGCCGGGAGCGCTGCCGGCCGAAGCCGGTTCGGCGCCGTTGATCACCTCCGAGTGGATTCCCGGTGCCGTCGACGAAGGCCAATCGGTGTCGGCGGTGCCGGCCGGGATGGGTATTGCCGGGGCGGCCGCAGCACGCGCCGGCCGCGGTTTCAGCGATCCGCGCTACGGATTCAAACCCACCGTGATGGCGCGGCCTGTCGCCGCTGGCTGATGCCGGCTATTCCCGGGATGATGGTCGGGTGAGCGTTGTGGATCGGCGCGGCCAGCCTGCAGTACCTCGGGGCGAGCTGCGCATCTACCTCGGTGCCGCGCCCGGGGTCGGCAAGACCTACGCGATGCTCGGCGAAGCCCACCGCCGGGCCGAGCGCGGCACCGACGTGGTCGCCGCAGCCGTCGAGACCCACGGCCGCAGCAAGACCGCCGAACTGTTGCGGGGCATCGAGATCGTCGGCGCCCCCGGCGGCGAACTCGATGTGGCCGCCGTGCTGGCACGGCGCCCCGAGGTGGTGCTGGTCGACGACCTCGCCCGCACCAACGCCGCGGGCAGCCGTAACCCGAAGCGCTGGCAGGATATCGAGGAGTTGCTCGATGCCGGGATCACGGTGATCTGCACCGTCAATGTGCAGCAGCTGGAGAGTCTCAGCGATGTCGTCACCAAGATCACCGGAACCGTCCCGCATGACACCGTGCCCGATGCGGTCGTGCGCCAGGCCGCTCAGATCGAGCTCATCGACGTCGCTCCGGAGGCCTTGCGCCGCAGGCTTTCCCACGGCAACGTCTATCCGCCGGAGAAGGTCGACGCGGCACTGGCCAACTACTTCCGCGGCGAAACACTGACCGCCCTGCGCGAACTGGCGCTGCTGTGGCTGGCCGGACAGGTCGACGATGCATTGACCAAATACCGCGCCGACAAGAAGATCACCGAGACCTGGGAGGCGCGGGAGCGCATCGTCGCCGCGGTCACCGGCGGACCCGAGTCCGAGACGCTGGTGCGCCGGGCCTCGCGGATCGCCTCGAAGGCCGGCGGCGAACTGCTGGTGCTGCACGTGTTGGGCGGCGACGGGATCTCCCATGCACCGGCCCCCCGAGTGGGCAAGATTCGTCAATTGGCGATCAGTCTGGGCGCCTCCCTGCACACCGTGATCGGCGACGACGTACCGACCGCCCTGCTGGAATTCGCCCGCGACGTCAACGCCACGCAACTGGTGATCGGCAGCTCAAGGCGTTCCCGCTGGGCGCGCATCCTCGACGAGGGTGTGGGTGCGGCGGTGGTCCAGCAATCCGGTGACATCGACGTGCACATCGTCACCGATGAGGACACCAGGCGGAATTTCCGCGCGATATCGATCTCGCCTCGGGAGCGGCGGGCGGCGTCCTGGCTGGCCGCCGTCGCCGTCCCGGGTGTGATGTGCGCGATCGTGGTGGGCTGGCTGGACCGCTACCTCGACACCGGCCAGAGCGCGCTGTTCGTGGTCGGGGTGCTGCTGGTGGCCCTGCTGGGCGGTATCGCCCCGGCGGTGCTCTCGGCCTTGCTGTCCGGGGTGCTGATGAACTACTTCCTGCTCACCCCGCGCCGCGACTTCACCATCGCCGAACATGACGCCGCGGTGACCGAGGTCGTGCTGCTGCTGGTGGCGGTCGCGGTGGCGGCCTTGGTCGATGGCGCCGCCAAACGGGCCCGGGAGGCCGGCCGCGCCTCCCGCGAAGCGGAACTGATGACGCTGTTCGCCGGGTCGGTATTGCGCGGAGCGGACCTGGAGACCCTGCTGGAACGGGTTCGAGAGACCTACGCGCAGCGGGCCGTGAGCCTGGTCCGCGCCCCGAGCGGAACAGCGAAACCCGAGATCGTCCGCGCCCCCAGTGTGGTGGCCTCGGTGGGCGAGCAGCCGTGCATCTCGGTGGATCTCGCGGATACCGCGATCGACGTCGGCGACGACGAGTTCTGGATGTTGATGGTCGGCCGACAGCTGGCCTCGCGGGACCGAAGGGTGCTGTCGGTGGTGGCCCGCCAGGCCGCCGGGCTGGTCCGCCAGGAGGAACTGGCCGCCGAGGCCAGCCGCGCCGATGCGGTGATGCGGACCGACGAACTGCGCCGCTCCCTGCTCTCCGCGGTCAGCCACGATCTGCGCACCCCGCTGGCGGCGGCCAAAGCGGCGGTGTCGAGCCTGCGCGCCGACGACGTCGCCTTCTCACCGGATGACACCGCCGAACTGCTGGCCACCGTCGAGGAATCGGTCGACCAGCTCACCGACCTGGTGGGCAACCTGCTCGATTCCTCGCGACTGGCCGCCGGGGTGATCCGGCCCGCGCTGACCAAGGTGTATCTGGAAGAGGTGGTGCAGCGCGCGCTGATCGGAATCGGAAAGCGCAACGTCTTCGGCCGCGGCAGTCTGGACCAGGTGAAGGTGGAGGTGGGTCCGGCGGTGGCACTGGCCGACGCCGGCTTGCTGGAACGTGTGCTGGCCAACGTGATTGACAACGCGCTGCGCTACGCCTCGGACAGCGTGGTGCGGGTGACGGCGGGCCGGGTCGGCGACCGGGTGCTGATCAACGTCGCCGACGAGGGTCGCGGATTGCCGCGCGGCGGCGAACTACACGCCTTCGATCCGTTCCAGCGACTCGGCGACCGCGACAACACCAGCGGTGTGGGACTTGGACTTTCGGTGGCGCGGGGTTTCGTGGAGGCGATGGGCGGCACCATCTCGGCGACGGAGACACCCGGTGGCGGGTTGACCATGGTGGTGGACCTGGCCGCACCGGCAGGAGAAGACTGATGAACACCCGCGTTTTGGTAGTCGACGACGAGCCGCAGATCCTGCGCGCACTGAAGATCAACCTGTCGGTGCGCGGCTACGAGGTCGTCACCGCCGCGACCGGCGCCGGCGCGCTGCGAGCCGCCGCCGAACAACGCCCCGATGTGGTGATCCTCGACCTGGGACTGCCCGACATCTCCGGCATCGAGGTCCTGGCCGGGCTGCGCGGCTGGCTGACGGTGCCGGTGATCGTGCTGTCTGCCCGCACCGATTCCGCCGACAAGGTGGAGGCACTGGACGCCGGGGCCGACGACTACGTGACCAAACCGTTCGGGATGGACGAGTTCCTGGCCCGATTGCGGGCCGCCGCGCGCCGCAACGCCGCCACCGCCGAGATCGACCAGCCGATAGTCGAAACCGCCTCGTTCACCGTTGACCTGGCCGCCAAGAAGGTCACCAAGAACGCCCGCGAAGTACACCTGACCCCCACCGAGTGGGGCATGTTGGAGATGCTGGTGCGCAACCGCGGCAAACTGGTCGGCCGTGATGAGCTACTCACCCAGGTATGGGGGCCGGCCTACGCGAAGGAGACCCAGTACCTGCGGGTCTACCTCGCCCAATTGCGCCGCAAACTCGAAGACGATCCGTCCAATCCCAAGCATCTGCTGACCGAAGCGGGCATGGGTTACCGCTTCGAGGTTTGAAAACCGCCAGCGCGGATATGTCTTGGGAGACCTAGCGGAAGGAGATTTACCGTGATGTTCTCCCAGATCGCCACGAAGACGGCGGTGACAGCGGTCGGCCTCGCGACAGCAGGAATGCTGGCGGTGGCACCGGCTTCTGCGGACCCGACAGTGGTCGGGTTCGGTGAAACACAGGAGATTCAAAGCCCCGGCGGAGCCATCGAATACACCGTCAAGAACCTGCAACCCAGCGGCCACAACGACGGAATCTGGTACTCCGATGTGACCGCCGAGGCGGTGAACGGTTCGCCTACCCCGAACATCGCCGACTTCAACGCCCGCGCCGTCAACAGTTCGACGTACGCGGTCATGAAGGGCAACGAGGTAGACGGCCTGCCCAACGGGCCGATCACCCAGGGCAGTGAAACCAGCGGGCGGGTCTACTTCGACGTCAAGAACGGCACCGCGCCGGACAGCGTCGTCTACCGGGACGCCGGCGGTCACGACAAGGTCGTGTGGAAGCAGGGACAGCGCTGACTTCGGCTAGCCGAAGTCGGTGATCGACAGCGCGATTCCGTCAAGGATGTCGTGTTCGCTGACCACCAGCTCGTCGATGCCGGCGCGTTGGGCCAGGGCCTGCGCGAGTTCCTGCACCACGATCGCACCGCCTGCGATCACGTCGGCGCGGCCGGGGTGCATAGGCCCCAGCGCGGCGCGCTGCCGGCGGCTCATGCCGATCAACCGATCGCAGAGCGCCCGCAGGTCGCCGAAACCGACCCGGGACAGGTGAATGAGCGCTGCGTCGTACTCGGTCAGGCCGTGGGCCAGCGCTGAGAGCGTCGTCATGGTGCCCGCCACACCCACCCAGGTCCGGGCGTGCTGCACCGGCACCGCCCGCAGCGCCTCACCCAGCAGTTCCCGGGTGACGCCGCGGGCGGCGGCGACCTCCTCCGGTGTCGGCGGATCCGAATGCAGGCAGCGTTCGGTCAGGCGGACGCAGCCGATATCGGCGGAGTAGCTGGCCGAGACGCCACCGACCGGATCGCCCAGCACCACTTCGGTCGAGCCGCCGCCGAGGTCGACGACCACGAACGGGCCAGCGGCACTGTCTAATTCGCCTACCGCGCCACGAAAAGACAGTGCCGCCTCCTCGTGGCCGGTGATCACCTCGGCCACGGCTCCGGGGACCGCCGCACCCAGTACCTGCGCTGTCATGGCGAAGAACTCGTCCCGGTTGGCCGCATCGCGGGTGGCCGAGGTCGCCACCATCCGCACCCGCGAAACACCATGTGCCGTCAGCAATCCGGCGTAATCAGCCAACGCCGCGCGGGTTCGCTCCAACGCGCCGGAGGCGAACCGGCCGGTCGCGTCGACGCCTTCGCCCAGCCGCACCACCCGCATCTCGCGGTGCACGTCATGCAGGCGCCCGTCGCGCGCATCGGCGATCAGCAGGCGAATCGAGTTGGTGCCACAATCGATCCCGGCGACACGGGTCACAACCACTCCTCCGGCACCAGGATTCCGGCCATCCCCGGCTCGGCGGCCAGGATCGCCAACGCCTCGTCACCGAACGGGTTGGCCCCGCGGCCCTTGGCCAGCGCGTGGGCGATCAGCACATGCAGGCATTTCACCCGGTCGGGCATCCCGCCGCCGGAGAACGTGGTGCCCAGCGGCTCGATCGCATCACGCTCGGCGAGAAAGGACTCATGGGCGGCCCGGTAGCGGGCGGCGAGCTCGGCGTCGTGCTGCAACCGGTCGGTCATCTCGGCCATCAATCCCGAGGACTCCAGCCGGCTGGCCGCAGCGGTCAGCACCGGATGGGTCAGGTAGTACAGCGTCGGAAACGGTGTTCCGTCCGGCAGTTTCGGCGCCGTCTTCACCACGGCCGGCTCGCCGTTGGGGCACCGGTAGGAGATTTCCAGGACGCCACGGGGCTCTCGGCCCAGTTGCCGGGCCACCGCGTCCAGGTCGGCGGGGTCAACCACCGGGCGCAACCGGGGCGGGCGGGCCGGGAAGCACCGGCGGCGGCCATACCTCCGGTACGGCCGGGACCGGCGGAGGATGCGGCGCATCGGCGATGGTGTGCCACAGCGCGGTGTACCAGGGGTCGCCGCTGGGACCGATCTGGCCCGGCTCGACACCCGGTTCGCCCGGCTGCTCGGGCGGCGCGGGCAGCTGAACCTGATACGGAATCTCGCCGGGCATGACGAATCCGAGCCGCTCCCGCGCCTGCGCCCGGATGTGCGCCGGGTCATCCATGTTGGCCTTCTGCTGCTGCAGGTCGGCGATCTGGCGGTGCAACGTGGCTTCCAGCTCGGATTGCTGTTTCATCTCCGCGTGCTGGGCGAAGAACGTGCGGACCGGTCCGGCGAGGGTCAAGGTGAGCACGCACATCACCGCCGCCAGGATGACCGCACGCCGCGCGGTGAAACCGACCCGCAGCTCCGCGCGCTGCTCGGCCGCTGTCGATCGCTGGACCGGCTGGGCCGGTGATTCCGGCGCGTTTCGCGAGGAGCCCGGTCCGCGGCGCACCACCGGTGAACGCCGGGGGCGCGCAGGTCCCGCCTCACCGCCCCGACCCGGCCGCGACGTGGCGGCGCGCCGCTTTTCGGGCCGTTTCGGATCGGACATGGCGGCGGCCCTGACGGGCTATTTGCTCTCCGGCGCGTAGCGGGGGAAGGCCAGCTCGCCGGCGTAGCGGGCGGCGTCGCCGAGTTCCTCCTCGATGCGCAGCAGCTGGTTGTACTTGGCCACCCGCTCACTGCGGGCCGGTGCACCGGTCTTGATCTGGCCGCTGCTGACGGCCACCGCGAGGTCGGCGATGGTGGTGTCCTCGGTCTCGCCGCTGCGGTGGCTCATCATGGTGCGGTAGCCGCTGTGGTGGGCCAGGGTCACCGCGTCCAGGGTCTCGGTCAGCGTGCCGATCTGGTTGACCTTCACCAGCAACGCGTTGGCCGCGCCCCGCTCGATGCCGTCCTCGAGGCGCTCGGGGTTGGTGACGAACAGGTCGTCGCCGACGAGTTGCACCCGGTCCCCGATCTCGGCGGTCAGCGCCACCCAGCCGTCCCAATCGTCTTCGGACAGCGGGTCTTCGATCGAGACCAGCGGATAGGAGTCGAGCAGCTTGGCGTAGAAATCGCTCAACTGCGCGGCGGTACGGGTCTGCTTCTCGAACGCATACCCGCCGCCGTCGGTGTAGAACTCGGTGGCCGCGACGTCGAGTGCCAGGGCCACATCGGTGCCCAGCTTCAGGCCGGTCGACTCGATCGCCGAGCTGATCAGATCCAGCGCCGCGGTGGTGCCGGCGACGTCGGGGGCGAATCCGCCCTCGTCACCCAACCCGGTCGACAGTCCCTGCTTCTTGAGCACCGCCTTCAAGGCGTGGTAGACCTCCGCGCCCCAGCGCAGCGCCTCGGCGAAGCTGGGGGCGCCGATCGGGGCCACCATGAACTCCTGGACGTCGACGCCGGTGTCGGCGTGCGCCCCGCCGTTGAGGATGTTCATCATCGGCACCGGCAGGATGTGGGCGTTGGGGCCGCCGAGGTAGCGGTACAGCGGCAGGGCGGCGGAATCCGCGGCGGCCTTGGCCACCGCCAGCGACACCCCGAGCATGGCGTTGGCGCCCAGCCGGGACTTGTCCGGGGTGCCGTCGAGGTCCACCAGGGCCTGGTCCACCAGCCGCTGGTCGTCCGCGCTGATCCCGATGACGGCGGGCGCGATCTGGTCGAGCACCGCGGTGACCGCCTTCTGCACGCCTTTGCCGCCGTAGCGGCTGCCACCGTCGCGCAGCTCGACGGCCTCGTGCTCACCGGTGGACGCCCCGGAGGGCACCGCGGCGCGGGCGAACGTCCCGTCCTCCAGCGCGACCTCGACCTCGACCGTGGGATTGCCGCGGGAATCGAGGATCTCGCGGGCGCCGACCTGCTGGATGATGGGCACTGACTTCTCCTTGAGCTGGGTGGGGCTTGCGGTGGTTAGCCTATTGGGAGCCTAACGGTGGCCCCGGCCACACACCTCATACACGCCTCACAAGGGGCGTCCGGCCGCATACGCGGCGGCCCAGTCCCGAACGGCGCGGGCGTAGATCTCCGATTCGTTGTAGGCCATCAGCGCCGTCATCCAGCCCTTGGCGGTGGCGAGATCCTTTCCGCGCCAGCACAGGTAGCCCGCCGCCGAGAGTGCGGCGTCGTCGATGTTGTCCGGGCTGACGATGCCGTCGTTGTTGGCGTCGACGCCGTAGAGGCGCCAGGTCTCCGGGATGAACTGCATCGGGCCCATCGCCCGGACCACCCCGTCGTCGTCGGCCAGGTCCGGCTGCAGATTCTCCACGATGTGCAGGGTGCCGCCGGAGCCGTCGAGCCGCACCCCCCGGATCTTGGGCCGGACATCGCCGTTGCGTGCCACCGTGGCGTGGTTGTAGCGGCCGTGATGACTCTCGATCTGGCCGATGGCGGCCAGCGTGGTCCAGCCGAGGTGGCAGTTGGGGTTCTCCACCTCCGCCACCCGTGCGGCGTACGCGTAGGCCTCCAGCGCGGTGACCGGGATGTCGAGCAGCACGGCCCGCTCGGCGGCCCAGTGGTAGAGCTGGTCGGCCGGACGGCCCGCCACCAGGTCGGTGTTCACCGGCGGGACCGGGTCCCCAGGCGGCGGCGGCACGCCCTGGGGAATGGGGTTACCGAGCCGCCAGCTGCAACTGGACGCCAGCAGCACTGCCGTCGCCGCCACGACGGCGGTCGTCCGCAGCCAACGATGCGCCGACACCGCTCTCCCCAACCTCGAAACACCGATTTGTGTCCATCGTTCCATGACGGCTGCGTCACCGACGGCTTCCATCGGCCCGGGTCGCCCGGCCCGACAGCGAAAAAGTCCGGCTTGCCAGCGCGAATTCGGCCGAGTCTAAGCGGCTAGCCGGTCAGCTCGTCGCGCTCCGAATCCGCCAGCAGTGCGTCCCGGGCACGGGCGACCCGGGAGCGGATGGTGCCCACCGGGCAGCCGCACACCGCGGCGGCGTCGTGGTAGGACAGCCCGAAAAGCTGGGTCAACAGCAGCGCCTCGCGCTGCTCGGCGCAGAGACCGGCGATCAAGGTGGTCACCTCGACAACGTCCTCGAAGCCGCGGCTGGGCCGGTGACGGTCGAGCAGCAGCTCGGGGTCGGCACCGGGCGCGGTGCGCGGACGCGATCGCAGGTAGCGGATGTGATCGGCGACCACCCGGCGCGCGATGGCCAGTAACCAGGTCCGGGCGCTGGAACGTCCGGAGAACCGCGGGATCGCGCCGATCGCCCGTAGGAAGGTCTCCTGCGTCAGGTCATCGGCACTGACACCGTCGAAGAGATAGGCGACGAACCGCCAGACGTCACGCTGGGTGGCCTTGATGAACGCCTCCAACGCCCGGGCGTCCCCGGCTGCGGCGGCGAGGGCGAGTGCGGTGACAGCGTCGTCCGCATCGGTGTGGACCCGGTCAGCTCCCGCCATGAACACCCACCTTAAACCCGCCACTCCGACTCCCCTACGACGCATGGTCGTAGGAGTGCTCGAACGGTTCACCGACCGCAGATGACGGCGCGTCCTGCCGCGGCCGCGGCGGCCGGTCTCCGCCGCCGACAGGGCATCCTCGGCGCCGCGGGCGGCCTCCCCCGAGCCGCCGCCGCCGATCCGTTGACGCGCCACTAGCAAAGCAAATACCAGACCGATCAGGACCGGCAGATGGCTGGCGATCCGCGCGGCCGTCACTTGGCCGTGGTAGGCATCGATAGCGACGTATCCGGCCAGGGCCAGGGCAAACACCCCGGCAATGGCGGCGACGCCCGCCGCCACGGCGGGCCAGACACCGGCCGCGATCATCGCCCCACCCAACGCCAACAGCCACGCGGTGGACTCATGCAGCAAATGCGCCCCGGTAGCGGCTCCGTGGCCGTGCGCCGACACCATGCCGAAGTCGACGCCGACGATCTGCGCCAGCGCCATGGCCACCTGGAGCACTCCGACCGCGATCAGCGCAAGGCGCCGGTACCCCCAGCGCGGCCAGCGACTGCCGGGGCCGAACCCGCCGGTGACCGACGTCACCCCGGCGGCCGCCAGAATCTGTGCGGCCAGGTCAGGGCCCTCGCGAGAGCCGGCGTCGCTGTCGATCGCGGTCAGCTGGCGGGCCTGCGCGGCAGCGCCGACCAACCAGCGCCGACAGCTGCGGCATGATGCCAGATGCGCGTCGACCTGCTGCGCCGGCAATTGTTGCTGCTCACCGTCGAGCAGCGCCGACAGGGTTTCGCGCACCACCTCGCACCGCATGCCGCCATCGTCGCTCATTGCGGGCCCGGACACAAAGATTCGCCGGCCGGGAACCAAACCGGGCGGCGATGCGACCACTGGTTGACCGCACAAGATCACGATCGTCAGGGAGAGGGTGTTTCATGAGCGCACCGGTCTGGCTGGCGTCGCCGCCGGAGGTGCACTCGGCGCTGCTGAGCGCCGGCCCCGGACCCGGTCCCCTACTGGAAGCCGCGTCGGCCTACTCGGCGATGAGCGCCGAGTACGCCGAGGTCGCCGCCGAGCTCGACGCGGTGCTGGCCGGGGTGGAAGCCGGCGCCTGGCAGGGGCCGAGCGCCCAGCGGTATGCGGCCGCGCACGCGCCCTATCTGAGCTGGCTGGCCGAGAGCGCCGCCAAGAGCACCGCCGCGGCGACCATGCACCAGACCGCCGCCGCCGCCTACACCTCCGCGCTGGCGGGTATGCCCACCCTGGCCGAGCTCGCCGCCAACCACGCGGTGCACGCGGCGTTGGTGGCCACGAACTTTTTCGGCGTCAACACCGTCCCGATCGCGCTGAACGAAGCCGACTACGCCCGGATGTGGATTCAGGCCGCCGAGATGATGACCGTCTATCAGGCGGTCGCCGGGTCGGCGCTGGCGTCGGTTCCGGTGGCCACCCCCGCGCCGGCCATTGCGGCGCCCGCGGGTGAGGCCGCCGCCGCCCCCGGTTGGGAACAGCAGCTCAAGGACCTGCTCACGGAGTTCAACATGGGCTTCGCCGACCCGATCGCCAGGTGGCTGTGGTCGCTGTTGGGCGTGGACGGATACCCGATCGAGGCGTTCCCGTTTGCCAGCGCGGTCACCCAGATGCTGCTGCAGGTCCCGGGGATGTCCCCGATCCTGGCCGGGGCCCTGGGCTGGAGCACCTTCCACACGCTGATGCTGTTGTGGCCGATGGGCCAGATCGCGGTGCAGATGGCGATCCCGATCGTGATGGCCGCGGCGCCCGGCTTCGCCGCTGCCGCCGGGCTCGGTGCGCTCGGCGCGATCGGCGCGGCGGGCGGTGTCGACCGGGTGCTCGAGCCGACCCCGCCGATGCCGGTTGGGGGCGCCCTCGGCGTTCCGGTCGCCGCGGGCGTGCCGGTGCCGGGCGGAGCCGAGGTGTGCGCGTGCTCGGACCCGATCTCCTCGGCCGGCCCGACCGCTTCGGGCACGGTCAGCGCCGGCCTGCCGGCCGGTGGCGGCGCGGCCGGCGGCGGGCCGGGCGTCGGGTTCGGGCCGACCTCGTGCCTGTATCTGGTGAGCAGCGTCTCGTCGTCGGCCCGGCAGTCCAGCGGCGCCCGCCGATCTCGCGGCGCGGGCGAAGAGGCCTCGGAAAGTCAAGGGGCCCCGAGTGAGGCAACGGCGCAACAGCAGGCCCAGAAACGCCGTCGACGGCAGCGCGCCCAGCAGCACGGGTTCGGCGACGAGTACATGGACATGAACATCGCGGTGACGCCGGACTTCACCGAGCCGCCGAGCGCATCGGATTCCGGCGCCGGCACGCTGGGCTTCGCCGGCACGGTCGCCGAGGCGGGCCGGCGTGCGGCGGGGCTGACCGCCCTTGCCGACGACCGGTTCGGCAGCGGACCGCAGATGCCGATGATCCCCAGCGGCTGGAACCAGTCCCCCGACGCGCAGGACTGACCCGCAGCCGGTCGCTAGGTGGCCGGCCCGTGCCAGACGATCTTCGCCAGTTCCTCGCGATCGGCGATGTCGAGTTTGATGCACGCCCGGTAGATGTGACCCTCCACCGTGCGCACCGACACGGTCAGCCGCTCGGCGATCTGACGATTCGACAGACCGCGGGCGATCAGCGCCGCGATCTCGCGCTCGCGGGAGGTCACCGGCAGGGGCCGCGCCGCGGCTCTGATCGCCGGCGTCATCGCCCCGTCGCATTGGGTGGCAAGCCACAGCGCGCGCGCCGCCGACTCCGCGCTGTGCCGCCGCTTACCGGCACGCTCATACAGCGGCACCGCCTGCGCGGCGGCGTCCGCGGCGGACAACATCAAACCCGCGCCTTCGAATTCGACACTGACCGCGTCCAGGCCGGACGCGTTCGAGGCGGCGACGGCGTCGGCGTGTCGGGCGTACATGGCCGCGACCGGCCCCTCGACGCGTTTCGCCAATGTCCCCAATCGGCCCGCGACGGTGCGGTCACCGAACCGGGCCGCATGGTGCAGCGCTTCGGCCTCCACCGCGTACTGGCCCGATGTGTGGGCGAGATCCGCGGCGGCGCGGGCCAAGTCGACCGCCGAGCGTTCGCCGCCCTTGGCCGCGGCAAGCCACGCCTTGGCGATCATCACCTGCGGCTCCCACAGCGCCTCGTGCGGCCCGGTGTGCTCCTGGGTGTCCTCGAGGACGCGCTCCGCGTCGTCGACGTTGGTCAGTGCGGCGTACGCGCGCACCAGCAGCACCCGTGCGGGCAGCTGCCAGGGCAGGGAGGCTTCGGCATTCAGCGCCGCGATCGCCTGCTCCATCGACGAGATCGCCTCGCGGAATCGGCCGCGATACGTCGCGACCAGGCCGGCCATGATCTTGGCGATGGCCCATCCGACGAATTGCTCCGCAGAGGAGAACTGGGTGTAGTCGGCCACCCGCTGATCGGCCAGGCCGAGGTCCCCGATGTAGGTCAAGGCCAGCACGTCGCCGTAGCGCACCATCACCCGCAGCATGCCGTCGGTGGCCTTCTGCTCGGCGCGACACCTGGCGGCGATCGGTTCGAAGTCGCCTCCGCGGCCGGCAAGCGGCATGGCGAGTCCCGCACCGAAGGCAGCGAAATCGATGGCCTGTTTGGGGGCCTGAGGGTCCGCCAGCACCTGCTCGGCTGCGGCCAGTCCCTCCTCGATCTGGTTCTGGTGGACCGCCATTGCCGACCCGGTGGCGTCCACGATCAGCTTCAGGGCCGGGTGTTGCACGCGGGTGCTCAACAGTGCCAGCAGCTCGGTGGCCTGCGCGATATCACCCATCGACCAGAACAGGATCGACAACCGCGGGATGCCCCACTGCACGAGTTGCAGCTCATCGAGGTGGGCGGGATCGAAACGGGTGAGGATCTCGTCGGCTTGTACCGGATGCCCCTGCCACAACAGCGCCCGCGACAGCAGCTCGGCGGCGCGCAGACCGCCGCCCCGCTCAAAGGCCGCACGTGCCAACCGTTCCCCAAGCGGGAGGTTCGACAGGAAGATCGCATCCTTGGCCGCGCTGACGAGCAGGTCCATGTCGACGATCTGGTCGCTGTCGATACACAAGTGCGCCAGCCGGATGCGGTCCGCGGCCGAATCCAGTTCACGGCCGCGAAGCACCTGCACGATCCGGCCCCGCAGGCTGCGCGACGACGCAGTGCCGACCCGGCGACGGACGACGTCACCGAAGACCGGATGGCTGAACCGCGCGGTGGGGCGCCGACCGTCTTGGGCGACCCGGATCAGGCCCTGCACCTCCGCGGCGTCCACCGCCTCCTCACCGGCCAACTCGCACAGCGCGTCGATGTCGAGTGGTTCGCACAGCGCCAACAGCTTCAAGGCGCCGACGACGTCATCGCCGGCGCGGTCGAGACGCTCATCGAGCAACGCCGCCAGACCGGACGGCACCGTCGTGGGCCCACGCAGCTGCCACACACCGTTGACTTCGGTCAGGGTCCCCGCATCGACGGCCCCCTCCACCAGGTGGCGCAGGAACAGCGGATTGCCGCCCGTCGATTCCCACATGACGTCGGCGCTGAGCCCCTCGAGCGTCCCACCGAGGACCGATTCGACCAGCGCGACACATTGTTCCTTGGTGAACACCTCGAGCTCGAGCCGCTGCAGGTGCCCGTCCTTCCACAGCGCGGTGACCGCATCGAGAACCGGTTCGCCGCTGCGCACGGTGGACACCACCCGCGCCGCCCGCTCGACCACGAGCTGGTGCAGCAGGGTGGCCGACAGTTGGTCCAACAGGTGTGCGTCGTCGACGCCGATGACGGTGTCGCCGTTGGCGAGAAGGGATTTGCGCGCCGACATCAACAGGGCGATCGGGTCACGGGATGCCGACGGCTCCACCCATTGCGCGAACACCCCCAGCGGGATACTGCGCGAGGACTCCGTGCACGCCGCCCAGTGCACCTGCGAACGCAGCGATGCGGTGACGGCACGGGCCAACGTGGTCTTGCCGACACCCGCGGAGCCCACCAGCACCACGCCGCGACTGTCCTCGTCGCTCAGCGAGGAGCGGATCGCCTCGTATTCCGCGGGGCGATCGAGCAGCCGCCAGCCGCCTGCCATAAATTGACAGTCTAAGGCGGCTTTTCACCCGTCACCAGCAATAACCCATTTCGCCGCACCGCATTCTTCTGGCGTGGCGCAGGCATCGCGGCCGTGACGGACGCGTCAATCCGGCAGCTGCGCGATATCGGTCGGTTCGATTCGGGGCGCGGCGTTCACGGTGTGGCGGTATTGGCTCGACGCCTCATACACCTGCAGCTTGAGCCGGTTGATGGAGCCGAGGGGCCGGTGATCCGCCAGCGCGCGCCAGGAGTTGAACGACAGCACATCGTCGCCGAAGGCGTGTCGCTCCGGGCTGCACGGATTCTGGCGGGGAAAGGTTATCTTGGCCACCGGCCGGTGCGGCGACGCGGCCTCGGGCCACGCCACCGTGGCGTCTTCGATCGGCATCGTCACGACGTCGGTGCACAGTTGAACGCGCAACTCGTATTCGGCGTCGTGATCGCGGAAGAAGTCGATCATCAGGTCACGATGGGCGTCCTGGCCGGCATCGCGGGGCACCGGCTGACCCTGCAGGTTTTTCACGGAGTCCGACAGCGGCGCGTAGAGCATCTTCGCGACGTAGTCGCCGTAGCGCAGCGGCGCCGACGAATAGAACGTCTCCCCCAAGATGTGGGTGTTGGGTGCGATGAAAACCGCGAGGTTCGGGGGCAACCGCACACCGACCTTGGTGGCCGCGGCCAACACCTCACTGCCGGCCCACAGCACACGGTCCGGCAGCATCGCCAGCACGCGGGCGGTCGGCATTCCCTGCGCCAGGTAGGCATGGGCGTCGGCGAACAAGAACTCGCGGTGGGTCACCATGATGAAGTCCTGCGTAGTGGCATCGTCATCGGCGAGGGCGCGCGGTCCGTGCACGCCGAGAACCTTGATGGCAAGTCCGCGGACCCCGCGGAGCTGATCGCTGCGCAGCACACCCGAGGTGGTGGAGATCCGCGCGATCACCGGGTAGGTCGCGGGGGCGGCGAACAGACCCTGCGCCAGTTCCTCGGGGAGATCGGGGTAGACGGTGAGTTCGCCGCGCAGGATCGCATGGCTCTTGGCGTGCGCGTCGCGCAGCCCGTGCTTGAACTTGCGATAAGCCCGTTCGTTGTTGTGCCGCAGCGAGGCGGTGATCTTGTCGATCACCTCGTTCTCGTCGGATCGTGGCTGCTCCAAGTCTTCGCGGTAGCGGACATAGCTGCGCGGGGTATCGCTGCGTGCTGCGCCGACGGGCTGCCAGGGCGCGAAGGGATTGGCGACGCCCTCCAGGGCCGGTGCCAGTGCCGGGAAATGGCGCAGCAGCACGGTGCGCATGTCGTTGTCGGCGACCCAGTCCATCCCCGCCTCGGTGTAGACCTCGGGACGGAAGTCGCGGGTGAAGAAGCGGTCACTGGCGAGTCGGCGCGATGCCATCAAGACAAAGATCCGAAACGCGGTGTCACTGAAGCCGAATCCCCTCGGCTTGGGTTCGGCGTAGAGCCCGACCATCAGG
>Ga0182736_1001712_pt1 | contig 19720 bp, 21 predicted proteins | sample eDN5th30CKraftBY_FD_128882 | JGI IMG/M metagenome (GOLD analysis project Ga0182736, IMG submission 128882) | Enriched backyard soil microbial communities from Emeryville, California, USA - eDNA 5th pass 30_C Kraft BY (version 2) (version 2) | ecosystem: Environmental > Terrestrial > Soil >... | reverse complement strand
GAGTTCGCGATCGGCACGTCGCTGCGGGACCTCCCGGTCGCATCGCTCGTCGACGGCGGGGTGGAGCTCGCCGACGCGACGCGGACGTCGTTCCGGCTCTGCGGGTCGCGCCGCTGGGAACGGCCGGCCCCGGACGACGCGGAGGCCCTGGTCGCGCGCCTCGTCAGGGACGGCGCGGTGGTTCGCGACCCGATCGTCGGCGAGGTGCTGCGCGGCGGCCGCCCCGCGGTGTCGGACCGCACGCTGGAACGGCGGTTCCGGGCGGCGACCGGGCTCACCCGGGGTGCGGTGCGTCAGATGGAGCGCGCACGCGAGGCGGCCCACCTGCTGGCCGCGGGGAAGGCGGCCACCGACGTCGTCGCCTCGCTCGGCTACTTCGACCAGCCGCACCTGGCGCGTGCGCTGCGCCGCTACGTCGGGCGGACGGCCACCCAGCTGCAGGACGGCGGCGCCGGGGCCCTCGCGCTGGACCTCGGCTCGTTCTCGTGAGCGGCGGCCGGCCTTCAGCCGGCCACGTCGTAGAGCAGCTTCACGACGCCGTTGGGATAACCCTGCGAGTCGCGCAGCCGCAGCCTCTGCCGCTCGCGGTCGGCGTCGCTGAACAGACTCTTGCCGGCGCCGAGCAGCACCGGGAACACCAGCAGGTTGTAGCGGTCGATCAGCCCCGCGTCCGAGAGCCCGCGGGCCAGCTCGGCGCTGCCGTGGATGAAGATCGCCCCGCCCTCGCCCTTCTTCAGCTCGGCGACGTCGGTGGTCGAGCGCAGGATCGTGGTCTCGCCCCAGCCGTCGACGAGAGAGTCCTGCGAGATCGTCGAGGAGACCACGTACTTCGGCAGGTCCTTGTAGGCCGCGTGGTCCTGCGAGTCGCGCCACGTCGGGGCGAAGGCCTCGTAGCTGCGCCGGCCGAACATCAGGGCCGTGGTCTCCGCGAGCTCCTCGCCCTTGAGCGCGAACGCCTCGGGCAGGAACTCGACGTCCTTGAACACCCAGCCTCCGCTGCGGTGCTCCTCCCCCGGTCCACCGCCCGGCGAGTCCACGACGCCGTCGAGCGACATGAACGCGGTGTAGACGAGGTCGCGCATCCTGGGGGTCTCCTTCCGGTCCGACGGCGTGCGGCCGTCGACGTCCTCGGTCCGCGTACGTTATGTCGCCGCTGTCCGCCGGTCTTGGACAGAACCGACAAGCCGACGAGCGCGCCCGTCCGGCCAGGGAGTCCGGCCACCCGCGGGCGCGACGTGACCGGTCTTCGGGGGCGCGACCGCGGACTCCTGTCGGACCGGGTCACCGGACGGGCACTCGTGGCGAGCGATATTTCCCGAGCGGCCGCGCCTGCGGCGCGTGCGCCGGCAGGCCTGGAGCGGGCGACGGGAATCGAACCCGCGTAGCCAGTTTGGAAGACTGGGGCTCTACCATTGAGCTACGCCCGCGTGGCCGGTCGCCCGGCCCCCTTCAGCCTAGCGGACCGCGTCCGCGCCACGATCAGAGGTTCACCGCGTCGCCGTCGAGGCGCAGCGAGTCGTCGGGTCCCACCGGCAGGGCCTCGAGGTCCGGGCAGCCCAGGACCGCGGCCACGAGCTCGGCGGATCCGCCGACCAGCGTCGAGTCGAAGTCGATCTCCGACGCCACGCACCAGGAGCGGTCGGCGGCCCAGAACAGGGTCGGCGACTGCGTCGCGAAACCGCCCCACGAGTAGGTGTGCCCGATCCGCACGGCGTCCCGCAGCGGCCCGGAGAAGACGATGTGGTCCCGGTGCGGCAGCCGCAGCCGCGGACCGTCGAGGACCTCGCGGGGCAGCTCCGGCGGAACCTCCTCGTCACTGCCGACGACCACGACCGCCGGGCTGCCGTGGATCCAGCCGAACCCCCTCCCAGAGCGCGAAGAAGCGCGGCGTCCCGGGGGCGCCGAGCAGCCCGAGCAGGGTGTCGAGGGCCGCCCGGCCGAGGTTGCCGGCGTCCGGCGCGATGTCGCGCCAGCGTGCGTCGTAGGTGATCGGGACGCCCGCGGCACGGCGATCGCGCTCCACTGGGCCAGTGCGTGCAGCCGGCGCCCGGTCGCGCGGCAGACGTCGGCCCAGCGCAGCGGCGCACCGTCGAACGACGGACCGGGCGCCGGGACGGGATGCAGGACGCGGGCGTACGCCGCGTAGCCGCGTGGCACGACCGAGCCGACGTAGCCGAACGGGCCGCCGAGCCGCTCCCCGATCCACTCGCCCACCCCGACGTCGCGTCGCCACCTCAGCTCCCCCAGGTCCACGACGACGATCATGCGACGTCCCCGGGCACGACGCAGGTCGTTTCGTCCGGCCGGCGCGGCGCTAGTGAGCCTTCCCGCACGACCGCGGGGTCATCGCATCTGCGTAGATCTCGATCGACCGCCCGTCGCTCACCGAGATGCCGCCGCCCGCGGGCCCGAGGGTGCGGGTCAGCATCATCCACGTGACCTCCAGCGCAGCGAGCCAGCGCGCCTCGCTGTCCCAGCCCGCGCGGGCGAGACACGCATCCGGGTGCGTGGCCCGCTTCACGGCGTCGATCCGCTGGTCCGTGATCCACCGCAGCGCCTCACGGGGGTCGTCGGTCGTCCCCTCGTACCGGGCTCCGACGAGCTCGCGCCAGCGCTCGATCCGGTACCGCGCCGGGTCCCCCGTGGTGACCTCGCCGACCGTGAGGTGCCAGTGCGTGACGCCGAGCTCGCGCCACCGACCGGAGTCGGTCAGGCCGTCCTCGTCGAGATGCGGGAGCACGCCGCGGAACGTAGCGACCCCCACCGACGAAACCGGCCCTCGACGCCACCACCCGGCCCCACCCGTGGGGGCGCCGGGAGACGCCTGCCGTCCGTGCTAGCGTTACGTGTCCGATAGGGGTGTATTCCCAGGTCAGACACGGGGTGTGGCGCAGCTTGGTAGCGCACTCGCTTTGGGAGCGAGGGGCCGTGGGTTCAAATCCCGCCACCCCGACTTCGTGGCACCGTCGCGGGGCGTAACTCCGTTGCCGGTCCGCGGGCCGCGGCCCACCATCGAGGCATGGCCGAGGACACCGATCTGCGCGACGTCATCGAGTGCGAGCTGCGCCTGCTGGACCCGGCCGTCCGCACCGACCCGCGGCGCGCCGCGGAGCTGCTCGACCCGCAGTTCCACGAGTTCGGTGCGTCGGGCCGGGTGTGGGACCGGGCGGCGGCCCTGCAGGTGATGGCCGGGGGCGGTGGTCGCCGGCCGCTCACCGACACGATGGTCGCCACCCGGCTGGCGGCGGACGTCGTCCTGCTGACCTACCGGACGCGTCGGCCCGGCCGGACGGCGCTGCGCAGCTCGCTGTGGCGGCGCCGCGACGGCGGTCCGTGGCGGGTCTACTTCCACCAGGGCACGGTGGCGGTCGGCTGAGCTGCGGCGGCGCCGGTCGGACGGGTCCCGCGGCGCAGCAGCGGAAGCAGGGCGAGCCCCGCGAGGACGGTCACGGTGACGGCGCCGGTGGAGCCGAAGATCGTGTAGCCGGACTCGACGTCGACACCGACGAGCGTCGTCACGGTCCAGCCCAGCGCCCACAGCAGCGGCACGAGGATCGCCCAGCCGATCCGGTGCCGCAGGTCGGCGGGCAGCGCCGCCGCCTGGGCCACGCCGAGGGGGATCCCGGTGAGCAGGCCCATCAGCGCCAGGTCGGCGAGGGTGGTCCGGTAGCCGACGGCCGCGGCGCCCAGCACGAGCCCCGCGGCCATGCCGACGGTCGTCGCCGGGATCCAGCGCACCGGCCGGAGCAGGCCGAGGCTCGCCGCGCTCTGCCCGGCGCCGAGGACGAGGCCGGTCACTGCGCCGCCGACCAGGGCGGAGGCGGGGTCGTCGACGGGCCCGACGACCCCGCCGAGGATCCCGGCGAGCGGGAAGGCGAGGAAGCCGAGGGTCCAGATGCCGAGACGCCGCCAGGGGAACGCCGCGGGCGGGGCGTCGGGGGGACGGTTCTGTGTCATGCGGGAAGCGTCGGGCCGGCCGCTGACGATCCGCTGACGGTGACCTGACGAGCGGGCCGCCGCGTCAGGCCGGCTCGGGCGTGGCTGCCGGGCGGCCGGCCGACGTCAGCCACGGCGTCGCCAGCAGCAGTACCCCCGCGGCGCCGATCGCGAGGCGGGGACCGGTCAGCCCGGCGAGCAGGCCCCAGAGCGTCGTCAGGAGCGCGATGGTCGCGCTGCTCGTCGTCGACCAGGCCGCCAGCATCCGCGCCCGGCTGCCGGGGTCGGTGGCCTGCAGCCGCTCGGTGGCCATCGCGGGGTTGAACACGCCGATGCACAGGATCAGCCCGAACTCGACGACCATCACCGTCAGCAGGCCCGGGAGACCCGGTCCGACGGCCACCAGCCCGACGGGCCAGCACACCCGCGCGACGCCGAACACGCGCAGCACCCGCTGCCGGCCCCAGCGGGCGACGATCCGCGGGGCCAGCCGCGAGCCCACGATTCCGCCGAGGCAGGGCAGCGCGAAGGCCAGTCCGTACTGCCACGTCGGGAAGCCCAGCGGGCCGAGCATCAGGAACGTCAGCAGCGGTTCGCACGCCATGATCAGCCCGTTGACGGCCAGCACGTCGAGGAACAGCGGCCGCAACGTCGGGTGCCGCCAGAGGTACCGCCACCCCTCGACGAGGTCTCCGGCCCGTAGCCGGTCCGGGCGCGGCGGCCGCTCCTCGGTCCCGCCGATCGCCGCGACACCCACCGCCGAGAGCAGATAGCCGGCGGCGTCGGCGACGATCGTCGTGACGGGCCCGAGCAGGCCCATCGCGGCGCCGCCGACCATGGGGCCGACGACCGTCGCGGACCACTGCGTCGACTCGAACCGGCTGTGGGCGGCGAGCAGGCGAGCAGGCGCGACGACCGTCGGGAGGAAGGCGCCGCTCGCTGCGGTGAACGCGATCTTCGCCGTCGCCACGACGACCGCGACGACGACGAGCTGACCGAAGCCGAGGACGCCGAGCCAGTACGCCACCGGGACCGATGCCATCGCGGCGCAGCGGACGAGGTCGGTCACGATCATCACCGGACGCTTGCGGCGGAACTCCACCCATGGTGCGAGCGGCACGGCGAGCACCGCGCCGACCGCGAGCCCGCACGCGGACAGCAGCGAGACCTGCGCCGCGCTCGCCCCGAGCACGGTGATCGCGACGAACGCGAACGCGCCGAACCCCAGCGCCGTCCCGTAGGTGCTCACGGCGTAGGCCGCCCACAGCCACCCGAACCGACGTCCCAGCCCCACGGCGGCGGATGCAACCAGGACGTGGCGCCCGGCGTCGAACAACGGGCCCGCCCGTGCGCCACAACCGCTGGTTGTCTCCTACGGTCGGGGCGTGGATCTCGAGGCCGTGCGGACGTTCGTCGCGGTGGCCGACACCGGGCAGTTCCAGAGCGCGGGCGACGAGCTGCGCGTGACCCAGCAGGCCGTCTCCAAGCGCGTCGCCGCCCTGGAGCGCGCCCTCGGCGTCCGGTTGTTCACCCGGACCCCGCGCGGCGCCCGGCTCAGCGTCGACGGCCGGGCGTTCCTCCCGCACGCCCGCGAGCTGCTGGCCGCGCAGCAGCGCGCGCTCGCGTCGGTGGCGCCCGGACGGCGGGCGCTGCGCGTCGACGTCCTCAACCGGCGGACGGCGCCGGCGACCCTGCTGCACGCGTTCTACCAGCAGGATCCTAGCGTGGTGCTCGACGTCGTGACCCTGCCCGACGTCGCCGTAGGGCCGGCCCTCGACGCGGTGACCACTGGGACCGTCGACGCCACGTTCCGGGCGCTGGTCGACGGCCCCGACCGGCTCGCGGGCACTCCGCTGGAGGCGGCACGCGTCGTGCTCGAGCCGCACGAGCTCCTCGTCGGTCCGGCGCACGCACTGGCCGACGCGCGGGCGGTGACGCTCGCCGAGCTCGCCGCCCATCCGGTCTGGATGCCGGGGCTCGCGCCCGGCGGGGAGGCGAGCACGTACTACGCCGAGCTCGCGGAGACGTTCGGGCTGACGATCGATCTCGGCGGCCCGCTGTTCAGCGCCGAATGCAGCTGACGGAGATCGCCGCGTCGCCGACGCTGGCGACACTGGTCGGCCCCGGCTCGCGCTACCTCTGGCCCGCGAGCTACGACCTGCGGCGCATCCCCGTCGTCGACCCGGTCCCGGTGTTCCCGCTGTCGGTCGTGTGGCGGCGCGACAACGCGCATCCGGTGCTCGCGTCGCTGCTCGCGTTCCTGCGCGACCGCCACGGGTCCCGGGCCCGCGGCGACGAATGGCTGCCGCGGTGGGCCCGACGGCCGGATCTATGATCACGGTCGTGTCGACGTTCATCCTGGTCGCGGGTTCGTTCCACGGCGGGTGGTCGTGGCGGCGGACGGCCCGGCTGCTGCGGGCGCGGGGCCACGAGGTGTACGCGCCGTCGCTGACCGGGATGGGCGAGCGGGCGCACCTCACGACGCCGGACGGGATCGGGCTCGCCACGCACGTCGACGACGTCCTCGCCGTGGTCGACGCCGAGGAGCTCTCGGACGTGGTGCTGGTCGGCCACAGCTACGCCGGTGTCGTGGTGGGCAGCGTCGTCGACAGGCGTCCCGAGCCGTTCCGCCGCGTCGTCTATCTCGACGCCCTGGTCCCCGAGGACGGCCGCTCGGTGATCGACCTGCTGGGGCCCGCCGGCGGCTACTTCCTGGACCGGGCCGACGAGGAGGCCGGGGTCATCCCGCTCGACGAGGAGTCGCTCGACCGCTGGGGCCTGGTCCGCCCGGCCGACCGCGACTGGGTCCGCAGGCGGGCGAGCCCGCAGCCGCTCGCGACGTTCACCGACGCGGCCGCGATGAGCCGCGCCGTCGAGGCCTCCGGCGTCCCGGTGACCTACGTGTACTGCACGGTCAAGCCACGGGTGGACCTCTTCACCGCGATCGCGGAGCGGACGAAGGCCGATCCCGCGTGGGACCACGTCGCGCTCGCGGGCCCGCACGACTGCATGATCACCCATCCCGTCGAGACCGCGGACGTCCTGGCCGCGCTCTGACGACCGGCTATGCTCGGGCCGTGCGTTCCACCCGACTCACCTGGTGGCGGCTGCTCGTCGCAGCCGGATAGACGCACGTCCGCGGGCTGCACGAGCAGCCCGCGCCTCGTCCCTCCCGGGGACCGGTCGGCTGCCGTGCGGCCACCGAACCCGAGGAGAGACGACCGATGGACTCCTACGCCGCCACGGTCGCGCGCATGCCCGCCCTGCGCGCCGCCGTCGCCGCCGACCCGCAGCGCCATCGTGTGCTGACGGGCGAACGACCGACCGGCCCGCTGCACCTGGGCCATCTGCTGGGCACCATCGTCGAACGGGTCCGGCTGCAGCGCTCGGGCGTCGAGATCATGGTCGTCCTGGCCGACTACCAGGTGACCACCGACCGCGACGTCGCCGTGCACCTGCGCGAGTACGTGCGCGGCGCGGTGCTCGACCAGCTCGCCGCCGGGCTCGACCCGCAGGCCACGACGTTCTTCGTGCACTCGGCCGTGCCGGCGCTCAACCAGCTGCTGCTGCCGTTCCTGAGCCTGGTCTCGGAGGCCGAGCTGCACCGCAACCCGACGGTGCGCGCCGAGCACGAGCTCTCCGGGCGCGCGCTGTCGGGGCTGATGCTCACCTACCCGGTGCACCAGGCCGCCGACATCCTGTTCTGCAAGGCCGACCTGGTGCCGGTCGGCAAGGACCAGCTCCCGCACGTCGAGCTGACCCGCGTGATCGCGCGCCGCTTCGCCGAGCGCTACGGCCCCGTGTTCGGCGTCCCGGAGCCCATGCTCACCGACGCCCCCGACATCCCGGGGCTCGACGGGCAGAAGATGTCGAAGTCACGCGGCAACGCCATCGGTCTCGACAGCACCGCCGACGAGACCGCCGCGCTGATCCGCCGCGCCCGCACCGACGGCGAACGGCGCATCACGTTCGACCCGCAGGGCCGTCCGGGGGTGTCGGCTCTGTTGTCGACGGCCGCGCTCTGCACCGGTCGCACCCCGCAGGAGATCGCCGAGGAGATCGGCGACGGCGGCAGCGGCCTGCTCAAGAAGGTGGCGACCGAGGCCGTCAACACGTTCCTCGCGCCGCACCGGGCCCGCCGCGCCGAGCTCGCGGCCGAGCCCGGCCTGGTCGAGGACGTCCTGAACCGCGGCAACGAGCGCGCGAACATGATCGCGTCGGCGACCCTCGACGAGGTCCGGGAGGCGATGGGGATGCGCTACTGATGGGGATGCGCTACTGAGGGTCGGGCTCCCGCAGGAACGCCGACAGGACGACCGCCACGACGGGGACGACCGCGAGCACCACCAGCACCCCGCGGGGCCCGTGCGCGTCCGCGACGAGGCCCAGCAGGGGCAGCACCAGGCCACCCGCGCTGACCGCGAGCCCGAGGGTGACGCCCGCGGCCGTGCCCGGGCGCGTCGGGAGGTAGTCCTGGCCGAGCTTGACCAGCACCGCGAACGGGATGTTGGTGACCAGCCCGACGAGCAGCGCCAGCGGCAGGGCCGCGAACTCGTTGTCGCACAACAGCATCGCGACGAGCGCGGGGACCAGCAGCGCGTTGCCGAGCCGGACGGTGCGGACCATGCCGATCCGGTCGGCGATCCGGCCTCCGCCGAGTGTCCCGAGGACGCCCCCGGCCAGCTGCAGCGTCAGCGCGACACCACCGAGCAGGCTCGTCGCCCCGAGGTCGCGGATCCAGTAGAGCGCGATGAACGTGTTGACCCCGAAGGACACGGTCGACCGGACGACCTCGACGGCGGTCAGCGTCGCGAAGAGCCGGGGCCGGTCGACGCCGGGTCGGCGGACCGAGGCCGACGTGGCGGGGAGGGTGCGGCGCTGGTGGCGCAGCAGCACGAACCCCATGAGCACGGCGGGTGGGACGAACAGTGCCGTGGCCCCGACACCGAAGGCGTCGAGAGCCGGCGTCGCCAGGGCGGGAGCGACGAAGAACCCGACGCTGCCGCCCGCCGCGAAGTAGCTCATCGCGGTCGCGCTGCCCCCGGCGGCCCGCCGCGCGTCGCGGCCGGCGGGCGGATGGAACATCGCGACGCCCAGGCCGGAGACCAGCAGCGACACGAACATGAGCGGGTAGGCCGGGACGAGCCCGGCGACGCCCGCGCCGATCCCGGCCAGGCTGATCCCGAGCGGGGACATCCACGGCAGCCTGCGGCGGTCGGCGAGCACGCCGACGGCGATCTGCGGCAGCGCGCTGCCCAGCGTCGCCGCGAGCGCGAGCCCGGACGCGCCGAGGTAGCCGATGTCACGCTGCAGCACGAAGTACGGCACGGCGGCGGGCACGAGGCCCTGGTAGAAGTCGTCGACGGCGTGCGCGGCGGCCCACACCCGCATGCGCCGCCAGTGCGACGCCGGTGCGGCGACGGCGGTGGTCTCGAACGTGCTCACCGCTCCACGATCATCGTCGCGACGCCGACGGGCTTCCGATAATCTGCCGTTCGATGTCGGACATCCGCCACATGCCGGAGGCGCCCACCCACTCCGCGGCACACGAGGCCGGGGACGTGATCGACCGGCACCGCCACGACGACCACCAGCTGATCTACCTGAGCACCGGCGTACTCGCGATCCGCACCGCGCGCGGCGACTGGGTGGCCTCCAGCGACCGCGCGGTCTGGGTGCCGGCGGGGGTCTGGCACGAGCACCGGTTCTACGGGCGCGCGTCGTTCCACACGGTCGGCTTCCCGGTCGCGACCACACCGCTCACCGGGAGCTCGCCGACCGTCGTCGCCGTCGACGGCCTGCTGCGCGAGCTGATCGTCGCGTGCACCGAGGACGGGCTCCCCGCCGCGGAGTCGGCGCGCATCCGGGCCGTGCTCGGCGACCGGCTGCGCCGTGCCTCGGTCCAGCCGCTGCGGCTGCCGACCGCTCGCGATCCCCGGCTGGCCGACGCCTGCCGCATCGTCGAGGACGACCTGCGCACGCCACGCTCGCTGGCGGAGCTGGCGCGGGCCGTCGGGGCGGGCGAACGGACGCTGACCCGGCTGTACCGCACCGAGTTCGGCATGACCTACCCGCAGTGGCGCACCCGGGTCCGGGTCTTCCACGCGATGATCCGGCTCGCCGAGGGCGCGACCGTCACCGAGACCGCGCACCTCTGCGGATGGGCGACGACGAGCGCGTTCGTCGACACCTTCGCGCGCACGATGGGCCACACCCCCGGCACGCACCGGTCCGCCGCGGCGGACCGGTCACCGCACGACGGGCGCTAGTCGAACAGGTCGGGGTCGGTCCGGACGATCTCGTCCCACAGCGGCTGGAAGGAGAACCAGCCCGCGTAGGGGCTACCGGTCTGCTCGCGGGTGAAGCGCGCGTTCTCCGGGTCGATCAGCTTCGGCGTGCCCGCGGCCTCGGCGAGCAGCTGCGCCTGCGCGTTGCGCTCCATCTGCACGAACCACCACGCGGCCTCCGCGACCGTGTCCCCGACGGTGAAGATGCCGTGGTTCTGGTGGATCGCGGCGCGCTGTCGCCCAGGCCCTTGGCCAGCAGCCTCGCGGCCTCCTCGTCGACGACGACGGCGCCCGCACCGTCGGTGACGACGACGTGGTTCTCGTAGAGCGCGCAGGCGTCCTGCGTGATCGGGTCGAGCACCCGCCCCAGCGACGACCAGGCCTTCCCGTGCACCGCGTGCGCGTGGCACGCCGCGACGACGTCGGGACGCGCCTCGTGGATCGCGGAGTGGATGACGAAGCCCGCCCGGTTGACCGGCCGGGTGCCGTGGTGGATGCGGCCCGTGTGGTCGACGAGCAGCAGGTCCGAGGCCCGGACGTGCCGGAACGACATGCCGAACGGGTTGACCCAGAACATGTCCGGGTCCTCGGGGTCGCGCGCGGTGATGTGCCCGGCGACGCCCTCGCCGAAGCCGAACCGGCCGAAGATCCGGCACGCCCCGGCGACCTGCTCCTTGCGGTGCCTGCGCTCCTCCGCGCTGGTCGCGAAGACCGGCGGCCGGGGCAGCGAGATGCCCTGCTGTCCGGGCTCGAAGGCCGTCATCGTGGCGTCGGCGGGGGTCGTGTCAGCGGGCGCAGCCATACGACGACCGTGCGCCGGTTCGCGGCCGAAAGCAAGACGGCGTACGCGCGACGCGGCAGAGCGGGACATGACCGCAGCGGCCCTCAGCGGCGCCCGACGAACGCGCATCGGAGTGCCGCAGCACACCACAGCCGACTGACAGTCCCCGATGAGTCCGGGCCCGCGCCGCAGTCACCACCACAGGACGGACACCCCGACCGAGGGAGAGACGATGGCACTGCCCCGGATCGCGAGCCGCGACGAGTGGCTGGCCGCACGCATCGACCTGCTCGCCGAGGAGAAGGCGCTCACCCGCGCCCGCGACGCGCTGAACACGAAGCGGCGTGAGCTGCCCATGGTCGAGATCGACAAGGACTACCGCTTCACCGGTCCCGAGGGCGAGGTGGGGCTGGCCGACCTGTTCGCGGGCCGCCGCCAGCTCGTGGTCGTGCACTTCATGTTCGACCCGTCGTGGGAGGAGGGCTGCCCCAGCTGCACCGCGGGCGCCGCCGAGCGGTCGCAGGGCCTGCTCGAGCACCTCGCCGTGCGCGACACCTCCCTCGTCCACGTCTCGCGGGCGCCGCTGCCGAAGATCGAGCGGTACAAGGCGAAGATGGGCTGGACGTTCCCCTGGTACTCCTCGTACGGCAGCGACTTCAACCACGACTTCCACGTCACGCTCGACGACGGCGTCCTGCCCGCGGAGTACAACTACCGCCCGGCCGCCGCGTACGGCCCCACGTGGACCGGCGACGCCCAGCCGTTCGAGATGCCGGGGCTGTCCTGCTTCCTGCGCGACGGCGACCGCGTCTTCCACACGTACTCGCAGTACGCGCGGGGCACCGAGTCGACGGGCGGGTCGTACTACTACCTCGACCTCACCGCGCTCGGCCGTCAGGAGGACTGGGAGGAGCCCGCGGGTCGCGCCGACCACGTGCGGTCCAACCAGCCGGACTTCTCGTCGTGACACCGATGAGCACCCCCGCCCCGCGTCGTTGAACCGGACATGGACGAGACCGACCTCGGCGCGCGGATGCAGCAGCACCGCCGCGAGCTCCATGTGCACTGCTACCGGATGCTCGGCTCGTTCGACGAGGCCGAGGACCTGGTGCAGGAGACCCTGATGCGGGCGTGGCGGGGGCGCGACTCGTTCGACGACGCGACGAACCTGCGAGCGTGGCTCTACCGGATCGCGACCAACGCGTGCCTCGACGTCCTGCGCCGCAAGGCCCGTCGTCTCCCGAGGACCGACAGCCCCGCGGAGATCCCGTGGCTGCAGCCCTATCCCGACCCGCTGCTCGACGCGGTCGCGCCCACGGCGGAACAGCCCGACGTCCTGGCCGTCGCGCGCGAGACGATCGGGCTCGCGTTCCTCGCGGCGATCCAGCTGCTGCCCGCCCGCCAGCGTGCGGTGCTGGTGCTGCGCGACGTGCTGGAGTGGTCGGCCGCCGAGACCGCGGACCTGCTGGAGATGACGGTCGCCGCCGCCAACAGCGCACTGCAGCGGGCCCGGGCGACACTGCGTGCGCAGCTGCCCGCTCATCACGGCGAGTGGCAGGCACCCGCGCCGACCGACGAGGAACGGGCCCTGCTCGACCGGTTCGTCCGCGCGCACACCACCGGCGACCCGGACGAGCTGGTGGCGTTGGTGCGCGACGACATCCGCGTCACGATGCCGCCCTACCCGATGGAGTTCACCGGGCTGGACGCGCTGCGGCCGCTGTTCGACCGGGCTACGTCGGGCGTCGACGGCGAGTGGCGGCTGCTGCCGACCGCGGCCAACCGGATGCCGGCGGCGGCGAGCTACCTGCGCGCCCCCGGCGCGACGGAGTTCCTGCCCTTCAAGCTCGACGTGCTGCGCATCGTCGACGGGCGGATCGCCGAGATCACGACGTTCGGGCCGTCAGGGTTCGCCGGCCACGGCCTGCCCGCGTCGTTGTGAGCCGGCGCGCACGGCGGCGAGGGCGCCGAACGGCGACGTCGTGCCCGCGGGGCGGCTGACGAAGCAGTCGGCGTGGTACCAGCCGTCGGCCTCGCGGCCGACGGGGTCCAGGCCGCGGGCGGCGACGTCGCGGCACGCCGCGGCTCGTTCCGCGGCGTCGGCGAACCGGCGCTGCCGGCACGCCAGCGCCGGGATCCGTTCGGTGACCAGGCCGAACCCGGCCAGGACGTCCGCGACCGGCGTGTAGTCGAAGACCCGCAGCACGTAGACGACCAGCCGCGTGCGGTCCGGCCGGTCGACCGCGCGCAGGATCCGGGCGAACGTCGTCGCGCCGACGTAGCCCACCCCGCCGGTGCACACGACGACACCGACCCCGCGGAGCGCCGCGGCCAGTGCGGGCGACGGGTCCGCGGTCTCGAGGTCCTCGGCGAACCCCGCGTCGAGCAGGCCGGTCGCCGTCGCGTATCCGACGGCGGGCGCGGACGCGTCCAGCCCGAGGATCCGCAGCTCGCGCCCGGTGTCCGTGAGACGGGCGGCGTAGAAGACGGTGTCGGCGGCGATGACCTCGACCGACGGCAGGGCGGCGCGGCCGGGGTCGGCGTGCCGGGCGGCGAGCTCGTCGTAGGCCGCCGTCGTGCGCAGGAGGGCGGCGTTGATCCCGTAGGAGCAGCACACGTCGAGCACCGTGGGCGAACCGGGCGCCGCCGCCAGGACCGTCTCGACGACGGGCAGCGCGTGCCGCGGCACCTGGTAGCCGAGCGGGGTGAGCGCGCGGAAGTAGGGCCGCGGGTCGGCCGCGGTGTAGATGTCGGTGAAGTCGGCCTTGCCGGAGCCCGCGTCAGCCACGGTCGTCCCCCTCGTCGGCGAGCAGCGACTCCATCTGCGCGACGGCACGCGGCAGTTCCGCGGCGAACGCCGCCATCGTCGCGGCGACGGCCCGCGGGGTGCTCAGGTACAGGTCGAACCGGCTGGGCATCAGCGCGTAGCCGACGCCGATGCACTGCGCGCCCGTCGAGCCGAAACCCCAGAACCGCACGTGCGGCGACGGGACCGAGCTGGTGGAGAGGCGGTCGTCGCGCAGGATCCGCCAGCCCGGGGAGTCGAACAGCGCCGGTGCGGGTTCTCCGCGCCGGGTCGCGATCATCTGCAGCTCCCAGAGGTGCTGCTCGGGGGCCCGCCCCGCCCGGCACTCGCGGACGCGGCGGACGTGGGCGTCGGCGGCGGCGGTCAGGGCGTCGCGACGCGCGACGGCCGGCACCGCCGGGTCGGCCATCGCCGCGGTGAACGCGACGATCTCGGGGGTGACGACCCGCATCGCCTCGGTGCGGCCGTGGCGGAAGTGCCGCGTCGCGATCGACTCGTAGGTGGCGCCGACGCGGCCCGTGGCCCGGTGGTGCGCCACCTGGAAGGCCAGCTGGGCGAACGCGTCCGGCGAGATCCCGAGTGCCTTGGCCCGGTCGCTGCCGAAGTCGATGCGGACGGTGGTCGTCGCGGTGGCCGCGGCGTGGTCGGCGAAGGCCTTGGCGGCGTCGGTGACGGTGGCGCGCAGCCGGTCGTCGAGCACCCAGGGCACGGCGGCGAACTCCGGGACGGTGTCGGCGACCGGCGCCGGGGCGAGCGCCGCACTGCCGGCCAGGACCTCGTCGAGCAGCGCGATCACCGTCGTGCCGTCGAGGTTGCAGTGCTCGCCGTTGTAGCCGGCCGTGCCGTCGCCGAACACGATCAGCGAGACGGCGGTGTCGAACCAACGGTCGGCGCTGTTCCCGGCGAGCAGCGCGTCGCAGGCGGCGAGCGGCGACTCCGGGACCTCGTCCTGCAGGCAGACGCAGAACAGCGCCGACTCGACGGTCTCCAGCGCCGCGGCGTTGGCCGGGTCGTGGTCGCGCAGCGCCTCGCGGGCGCGGGCCCAGTCGGCGCGCGCCATCGTCGTCAGCGCTCCTACCCCGTCGCCCGGGCCCGCGGCCGCCTGGACCGCGCGCAGTCCCGCTGCGATCTCCGCCCGGGTGCGCGGGCGCCCGTCGGAGCCGATCACGTCGAGCCTGAACACGTTGCCCCGCAACAGGACGACGACGTGCCGTGCTCGGGAGGGACCGGGGTGGGCGTCGCTGTAGGGGGTGCGCGCCCGGTCCCGGTCGACACCCGGGATGCGCGTCGAGGAGAACAGATGGCGGTGCTGGACCATCGACAGCGGCTCGCCGCCGTGCCGCGCCGGAGGGAGCGTCTCGTCGTCGATCCTCGCCTTGTACCCCAGCACCTGCTCGACGAGCGCCGCCGCCCGGTCGACCTGCCCCAACCGCGAGTCCTCGAACAGGAAGAAGAAGTTCGCGTTGAGGGCGATCCGGTCACGCCTGCCCAGGTAGCGGTCGGCCCAGAACGTGTCGAGCCAGCTCTGCACGCCCGGGAGGGCGTCGTACCGGACGAGCTCGGCGTGCAGGCGCTCACCGGCGCCACCCGGGGCGACGAACGCGGCGACCGCCGCACGGGTGCGGGCCAGTTCGTCGGGGGTGAGCAACGGCGCGCACCAGTCGAGGAACCGCGCGCAGCTCTCGGCGAGCGTCGGCAACGGCACCCGCGCCAGCGCGTCCTCGGCGTCGAAGGTGCGCATCCTCAGTCCAGCAGGCCGTCGACGCGGACGGGGTCCCCGCCGTGCGCCGGGGTGAGCCTGCCGAAGAGCTGACGCGTCCGCGCGGGGCTGCCGACGACGCCGGGCCTGGCGCTGTAGGCGAGGATCGCGGAGTGCCGCTCGCGGGCGCCCTCGACCGTCGTGACCCGGTGCAGCGCGTAGCGGCCCGCGAAGATCTGCAGGTCGCCCGCCCGCAGGGTGGCCCGGCGGACCAGGTGCTCGGCGCGGCCGTCGAGCACCGCGGCCACCTCGGCGAGGTTCTCGTCCCCGCGGGAGCGGATACCGGGGCAGTACTCGAACACGCCGCCCGCCTCGGGTTCCTGGGTGACGACGCTGATCGTGAACTCGTTGGTGTCGAAGTGCCAGGGATGCCCACGCCCCGGCGCGACGACGTTGAGCGTCAGCCCGGCGAGCGGGTCGGCCAGCACGTGCACCCGAGGCGCCCCGACGCATGCCGCGACGAACTCCTGCAGCGCCGTGCTCGTGTAGAGGTGCTGGACGAGCGCGTCGGACCCCAGCAGGTCGCGCGCGACGAACGCGTTGCCGCGGATCATGGTCCGCCGGGCGGGATGGCCCGCGGGCAGCGTCGGGTCGGGGTCGGTGTTGTAGACGTTGACGACGTCGACGTCGCGGTGCGCCCGCGGGGCGGCCGCCGCCCCCTCCGCACGCAGCGTCTCGCACAGCCCCGGCCGTACGAACCCCGCCAGCACGCAGCAGCCGTCCGCCGCGAGCTCGCGACGCACCCGGGCGACGATCGCGTCGCGTTCGGGCCCCGCCCGGGCGACGGGATGGGCACCGATGTCGACGACCTGCTCGATCACGTCCCGGTCGTCCAGCGCGCCGAGCATGTGTCCTCCGGTCGGAGCCCCCGGCGCCGCGCCGGGCCGTCCGGGACCGATCGAACCGAGGACCCGGCCCCCGCGCAGGGCGCGGCCGGGACGACGAACCCGTCGTGACGGGAGAAAGTGCAGGTCAACGACGGTATGTGGGGGCGCGGCGCCCCTCACCCGTCGCGTAGGTGCGCGACGACCCCGCCGGACGGGGTCAGGCGGCCGATCTGCCCGCGTGGTCCGCGCGGGAGGCGCCGTCCCAGAGCCACTGCTCCGTCATCGCCTCGCCGCACTCGGGGCACGGCACGAGGAACCCCAGCCCGTCGATGCCGGGCAGCTCGGCGTCGACGCCGCAGTCGACGCAGCTCCACCACCCGATCGCGCTCGTTCCGGCATCCATGGGCTCCGATGGTAACTACAGCTGTGTCATTCGGCACCCGGCGCGCCCGACATCCGGGTGGCGTGCCGCCCGACCCCCCTCGCCGTCTTGCCGCGGCACACCCCTGGCTGCGACGCTCTTCCGATGGCAGGCCCGGACGCAGCGGACCCCGTCGCCGATCTCGTGGAGGCCCAGCTCGCGGACGCCGGAGCGACGTGGACGATCGGCGTCACCGGGGCGGTCGCCGAGTTCAGCCGCCGTCCCGGGGAGCCCGCGGCGCGCGGCCCGCGCTGCGTCGTCACGGGCCGCGGCGGCGTGCGGCTCGAGCTGCCGGACACGACCGAGGTCATCGCCTACGAGGTCCCCTCGGGCCCCGACAACCGCTGGAACCACGCCGTCGCCTTCTGCCTCGACGCAGGGGCCGCGCGGATGGCCGCGCGGACCGTCGTGACCGCGCTCGGGCCCGACGAGGAGGCGATCCGCCCGCGCGACCGCGTCGCCGTCCGCTACGACCTCGGCCTGGGCATCCCGACCGTCGACGCCTGCGTCCGCACCGCCGACCCGGCGCTGCGCGAGGCACTCGACGACGCCGCGGGCGAACCGATGTCCGACGAGCTCGTCGCCACGCTGGTCCGGCTCGGCCCGCACCGGGTGTTCGCCGGCAGGTGCGGGCGCGTCGAGGTGTTCGCACCGATCGCGCGCCCCGGCACGCCGACCCCCGACGGCCCGCACACCCATCTGCACGCGGACCGGCTGCGCCCGACCCACACCCACCCGGACGCTGCCCCCATCGGGCCGGACCTGGTCTCCTGCGTCACGCTGCACCCGGCCCACCCGGTCACCGACGCGAACGGGCACGCCGTCGACTTCGACGAGACGCGGCACGCCGCCTTCCAGAAGGTGCTCGACGCGTTCGGCGACCCCGTCGCCGGTGCCCACAAGGCCATGACCATCGCCGCGGTCCGCGCCGGCGTCGGGCCGGACCTGACGATGCTCCCGCGCGACCCCGCCTCGCGCGCGGCCGTGGCGGTGACACTGCGTCAGCTCCTCCACACCGACGGGCCGTCCCCGACCCTCGACGTCTGGCGTACCCGACACCCTCCGGATGCCGGACTCCTGCACCCTGACGGCTGAACATGATCGGCGCGTCGGGACCGCCGCGCCGGATTCGCTAACGAAGCCTTGACCGTCACCGAGTGCATCCGCGGACGGAGAAACCGCAGTTGGGCGACTGCACCCGCGGTGCGCTGGTGGCATCGTGGGTCGCGTCCGTGGCCGGTCCGTCCGCGGGTCGTGTGGCGCCCTCCCTCCACAAGACCCGTGGTCCACGCCGGCGTGCCCGCCGGCGTGGACCGCCGGGCGGGACCGGTCACCCATCGTGCACGCGCGCCGCGCGCGGGGCCTCGGCCCCGGCGCGGCGCCCGGGGGAACGTTCTGCCCGTCTCGTCCGTTCTCCGGACGACTGGTCCTCCGCACGAGGACCCACGACGAGGAGGGCTCATGGGTACGGTCGTGACCGTCATCATCCTGGTGGCGATCGTCGCGGGCGCCTACTGGCTGATCCGGCAGAGGTCCGTCGCGCAGGCGCGTGAGCTCGAGGACTCCAAGGCCGAGGCCCGGCGCTGGGTCGAACGCCTCGGCGGCCAGGTGCTCAATCTCGTCGGCACCGACGAGCCGTCGAAGCAGGCGCTCGCCGACGCGGCCGAGCGGTACAACGCCGCCGGGTCGCAGATGGAGCAGGCCCGCACCGCCGCGCAGTGCCGGCAGGTCACCGAGACCGCCTACGAGGGCCTCTACTACGTCCGTGCCGCGCGCACCGCGATGGGCATGGACCCCGGACCCGAGCTGCCGCCGCTGCCCGGCCAGCACCGGGCAGGCGCGGTGTCGGAGAACCGCGACGTCGAGGTCGAGGGCCACGCCTACAGCGCCTCGCCGAACCCGTCGGATCGCACGCCGCACTACTACCCCGGCGGCAACGTCGCGGGCCGGCCCGTGCCGGCAGGCTGGTACTCCGAGCCCTGGTGGAAGCCGGCGCTCGTGGCCGGCGCCTGGGGCCTCGGATCGATGCTGCTGTTCAGCGCCATGTTCTCCGGGATGTCCGGGGTCGCCTACGCCGACGGGTTCGCCGACGGCATGGCCGCCGACGGCGGCGGCGACTGGGGTGGCGACGGCGGCGACCCCGGGGCCGGCGACTTCGGCGGCGACTTCGGCGGCGGCGGCGATTTCGGGGGCGGCGACTTCGGCGGCGGGGGTTTCGACTTCTGATCTTGGGGAACATCAGGATCGTGGGGGCAACGGCGCTCCCGCCCCACACACGACCGGACTAGTCCGGATCTCCCGTCGGCCGGCCCGGTGTACGAATCCCGGGCCGGTCGACGCATGTCCGGGCCCCGCGACCGTCCTGCGACGTCAGGCGACGCCCGCGGCCGGCTGGCACGTCGGGCACCAGAAGAGGTTGCGCGCGGCGTGCTCGGCGTGCAGCACGGGTGTCCCGCAGACCAGGCACGGCATGCCCTGACGTCGATAGACGTAGACCTCGCCGCCGTGCCGGTCCTTGCGTCCGGGCTCGCCGCGGCGGCGCGGATCGTGCTCGGGCGCGACGGTGTCGATCCGGCCGCGGCGCACCCCGTCGCGCATGAGCACGACGAGATCGGCCCACATCGCGTCCCAGGTCCCGCGCGGCAGGGCCCGCCCCGGCAGCTGCGGGTCGATCCCGTGCCGGAACAGCAGTTCGGCGCGATAGACGTTGCCGACACCCGCGACGACCTTCTGGTCCATCAGCAGCGTCGCCAGCGGCGACGACGAGCGCCGGATCCGTTCCCAGGCGAGATCGGGGTCGGCGTCGCGGCGCAGCGGATCCGGACCGAGCCGGGCGCGCAGCGCGCGCACCTCGCCGTCGGTGATCAGCTCGCACGCCGTCGGGCCGCGCAGATCGGCGACGT
>Ga0182736_1001711_pt1 | contig 19720 bp, 16 predicted proteins | sample eDN5th30CKraftBY_FD_128882 | JGI IMG/M metagenome (GOLD analysis project Ga0182736, IMG submission 128882) | Enriched backyard soil microbial communities from Emeryville, California, USA - eDNA 5th pass 30_C Kraft BY (version 2) (version 2) | ecosystem: Environmental > Terrestrial > Soil >... | reverse complement strand
TTCACCAACGTCGCGCTGACCGACGACGGCGACGTCTGGTGGGAGGGGCTGGAGGGCGAGCCGCAGCACCTCACGAGCTGGACCGGTGAGAGCTGGACGCCCGAGTCGGACAAGCCGGCCGCGCACCCCAACTCCCGCTACACCACGCCGATCAGCCAGTGCCCCGTCGTCGCGCCGGAGTGGGAGGACCCGAACGGCGTGCCGATCTCGGCGATCCTGTTCGGCGGCCGCCGCAAGACGACGGTCCCGCTGGTCACCGAGGCCCGCGACTGGCAGCACGGCACGTTCATGGGCGCCACCATGTCGAGCGAGACGACCGCGGCGGCCAAGGGCAACGTGGGCCAGGTGCGCCGCGACCCGATGGCGATGCTGCCGTTCCTCGGCTACAACGTCGGCGACTACTTCCAGCACTGGATCAACGTCGGCAAGGGCGCGGACGCCGACAAGCTGCCGAAGATCTTCTACGTCAACTGGTTCCGCCGCGGCGAGGACGGGCGCTTCCTGTGGCCGGGCTTCGGTGAGAACAGCCGCGTCCTCAAGTGGGCGATCGAGCGGATCGAGGGCAAGGCCGCCGCGGAGGAGACCGCGATCGGGTACGTCCCGACGCCCGAGGCGCTCGACATCGACGGTCTCGACACCGCGCTCGAGGACGTCCAGGCCGCTCTCGAGGTCGACCCGGAGGAGTGGAAGGCGGAGCTCCCGATGATCGAGGAGTGGTTCGAGAAGGTCGGCGACACGCTGCCGACGTCGATGCGTGACGAGCTGGAGGCCCTGCGCCTGCGCCTCGGCGACTGACGGATCCCGACAAACCCGGCGGCCCGTCGCACCTCCCGGTGCGGCGGGCCGCCGTCGTCGTCAGGGAGGCCGACCTCACGCGCTGCACGATCGGGTGACCAGCCCTACGATCCGCCCGCCGTATCGGATCGGGGGAGGGCTCACCTCATGTCGGACACGACGCCGCGGCCGTCGCCGAGGCCCGCGGAACGCAGCGGGTGGCGGTTCAGCGCGTGGAACCTGTTGTTGCTGGTGCCGCTGTTGATGCTGGTCACGCCGTGGTTCAACACGGTGACGCCGAGGCTGTTCGGGATGCCGTTCTTCTACTGGGTCCAGTTCGTCTGGGTCGTCGTCGGTGTCGCCTGTGTCGCGATCGTCTACCGCATGACGCGCGACGAGCCGGTGACGAACGCGCCCGACGAGCTCGGCGTCGACGACCTCGACGAGAGGAACGTCCGATGACCAACTGGGTCGAGCTCGTCGTCTTCCTCGTCCTCTTCCTGGTCGTCACCGTGCTGGGCTTCCTGGCGGCGCGGTGGCAGCGCGGCGGCCACATGGAGCACCTCGACGAATGGGGCCTCGGCGGCCGCAAGTTCGGCTCGTGGGTCACGTGGTTCCTCGTCGGCGGCGACCTCTACACCGCGTACACCTTCGTCGCCGTCCCCGCGCTGCTGTTCAGCTCGGGCGCGCTCGGCTTCTACGCGTTGCCCTACACCGTCGTGCTCTACCCGTTGGTGTTCCTGCCGGTGCTCCGGCTGTGGTCGGTCTCGCGGGTGCACGGGTACGTGACGCCGGCCGACTTCGTGCGCGGCCGCTACGGCAGCTCGCTGCTGGCCCTGATCGTCGCGATCACCGGCATCGTCGCGACGATGCCCTACATCGCGCTGCAGCTCGTCGGCCTGGAGGCAGTGCTGCGCACGATGGGCATCAACGCGTCCGGCATCCTGGGGCACCTGCCGCTGCTGATCGCCTTCGTCATCCTCGCCGTGTACACCTACCAGTCGGGGCTGCGGGCGCCCGCGCTGATCGCGTTCGTCAAGGACATCCTGATCTACGCCGTCATCCTCGTGGCAGTGCTGTACCTGCCCGCCAAGCTGGGCGGCTGGGCGTCGATCTTCGACTCCGCGCAGGCCAAGCTGTCGCAGCCGAGCGCGACGAGCGGGGGCAAGCCGCAGGGGTCGATCCTGCTCACGGGGTCGAACCAGCTGCAGTACATCACCCTGGCGCTCGGGTCCGCGCTCGCGCTGTTCCTCTACCCGCACTCGGTGACCGGTGTGCTGGCCTCGCGCGGGCGGGCGGTGCTGAAGCGCAACATGGTCGCGCTGCCGGCGTACTCGCTCCTGCTGGGTCTGCTCGCGCTGCTCGGCTACGTCGCGATCGCGGCGGGGGTCAAGCCCGTCACCAACAACGCGACCGGCCGGCCGGACGCCAACACGATCATCCCGGCGCTGTTCGACTCGCAGTTCGGCTCGCTGTTCGCGGGCATCGCGTTCGCTGCCATCGGCATCGGCGCCCTGGTGCCGGCGGCCATCATGTCGATCGCGGCGGCGAACCTGTGGACGCGCAACGTCTACAAGGAGTACCTGCACCGGAGCGCGACGCCTCGGCAGGAGGCGCGCCAGGCCAAGCTGGCGTCGCTCGTGGTCAAGTTCGGCGCGGTCGCGTTCATCCTGTTCATCGACCCGCAGTTCTCGATCGACCTGCAGCTCATCGGCGGCGTGATCATCCTGCAGACGCTGCCCGCCGTCGCCATCGCGCTCTACACGCGCTGGCTGCACCGTTGGGCGCTGCTGGCGGGCTGGGTCGTCGGCATGACCTACGGCATGTACCTGCTCAGCATCATCCCCAACCCGGCCACGGGCCGGCGGCACTTCGGCGGGTCGGCGCTGACGCTGGACAAGCTGACGATCCTCGGCTGGCACCCGTTCGCCGGCTCGACGGTCCAGATCTACGTCGGCTTCGTGGCGCTGGTGGTCAACCTGGTCGTCGCCGTCGTCGTCACGTGGTTGCTCCGGGCGGCAGGGGTCTTCAACGGTCCGGACCAGACCGCTCCCGCCGACTACCACGCGGACGAGGGCTCGCCGCGGCTCAAGCCGGTCGCGGACGCCGTCGCGGGCGCGCCGGGCGCGAAGGTCGTCGCGAGCGAATGACCGCGGTGCCGGCTACCTGCCGGGGCCGGTCGGATGGGCGTCACCGACGGTGACGCCCATCCGGACATTTCGGGCCTGCCGCTTGGGCGCAGCGATCGCCCCGCTCGGCGCATCGATCCAGCGTCTTGCGCACTCCGTTACGACACGTGGACGGGGTGTCACTCCGACGAGTGTCCGGATCCGGATGCAAGGCCTGCCACGCACCGCAGAGAGTCACCGTTCAGCGGCGCGGCGTTGCAGTCGTACACGATCGGGGTGGAACATTGCGTAATTCTGCGCGATACATCCTGTGACCGTCGCCGAACCCCCGGCAGGCGGGACCAGGTGGAGGTGACACTGGTGCTGGACGTCGGACCCTCGAGCTCGCTCGGGGTGGACGCGCATCTCGCGGCCTTCGTCGACCGGCTCGCCGGCGACGCCGCGACCGGACCGGCCGACGCAGCACGTCGCCGGATCCACGCGTCCATCACCGCCGGTGCCGTACCGCCCGGCCTGCGCAGGCTCGCCGAGGCGCTCGCCGCCGACGCCGAGGGCATGCCGCGGCCCCGCCACCCCGTCGAGGACGCCGACTCCGTCGCCGGGGCACTGCGCACCAACAGCCTCGTCGTCCTCGACGACTTCGACGTCGACGCCGTCGTCGGCGCGCTCGCGGCGCTGCTGCGTGACGGCCGTCGCGTCGCCGTCACCGCGGCGGACCGGGCCGACCTGACCGCGTTGCGCGACGCCCTGACCCCGGCGATCGTCCGGTGCTGCGCCGACGCCCTCCCCTCGCTCTCGGCCGCCGAGCAGCGAGAGCTGCGCCGGCTGCTCGCCACTGCCAGCCCCGAGCGCCGCGCCCGCCGCGGTACCCAGCTCCCGCCCGCCGACCGCTTCCCGCCCGTCGACGACGTCGCCACCCTCGTCGCCCGCGCGACCGGGACCAGCGCGGCCGACCAGGGGCTGCTCGGCGGGCTGCTGTCGGGCATGGACGCCGGTCGCCGCGCCGCGGTCGTCGACGTCGCCCGCACCGTCGACGCCGCGCTGGCGGCACTCGGTCCGCGCGTCCCCGGCGAGTGGTCGTGGACGTTGCTGCGCAACCTCGTGCACAACACGTACGCGGGCGTGTTCGACGCCCTCCTCGAGCAGGTCGGCCAGGCGCTCGCCGAGAGCCACCACGTGCAGGCGGCACCCCCGGTCGCGGTCCTCGGCGGGCTGCCGCCGCACGCGCCGGACACCCTGCGGCGCTACGCGGAGTTCCTCCGCGCCGGTGGCCGCAACCGCTCGTACTTCCGCAACCCCGCCCAGCGCGACGTCCAGCCCGTGCTGCGTCAGCTGCGCGTCGGCGACGCCGTCCCGGAGACCCCCGAGCAGATCGAGGTGGCACTGCGGCACCTCGAGCTGGCCGACCGGCTGCGCGACATCGACGCCGCCTGCCGCCAGGCCGGTGTGCCGGCGCCGCGGTCGGCCGCCGATCTCGTCGACCTCGACGCGGCGCTGCGTCGCGTGGGCACGGCGGCCCGTGCCGTCGGGACCCTGCGCCACGACGTGCTGTTCATCCACCCCAACTCGCCGGTCTCGGTGCCGGACCTCGACAGCGCGCAGCAGGTCACCGCAGCGATCCTCGACTACGACGCGCACGGCTCCGCCGACGAGGCGGCCCGCCGGCTCGAGGCGATGGTCGGCGAGCTGGCCCGGCTCATCCCCGTGACCCGGATGGCGCCCGAACACACCCGCGCCGTCGAGGCGTTGCGGGCCAATGACGTCACGGGCTACGCGGCCGCACTCGACGACCTCGCCGCCGCCCGCAGCATCGCGGCCGCCGAGAACCGCTGCGCGGAGCTCACCGAACGGCTGCGCCGCGAGCTGCCCCGCGTCGCCGAGGCCTGGGAGGCCGCCAGCGCGGACCGTCAGGGCGGCTTCGGGCTGGCCTGGTTCGTCGAGGCCGACCGGCTGCTCGAGAACCTGCCCGAGGCCGACACCGTCGACGTCGTGCTGCTGCTCGGCGCGGCGGAGGTCGGCGTCGACCGGCTGCTGCTGACGGCCGTCGCGCCGCGGCTGGCCGCCGTCGTCGCACCGGGGGTGCGGCCCGCCGAGGGCCCGACCCTGCTGAGCGTCGTGCAGCGCGCGTCGGCGCTCGTCGTCGCGGGCCGTCCCGAACCGTCGGCCCCGGCCGCGCGGGTCGTCCGGCTCAGCGACGCGGCCCGGGCGCGGGCCGCCGCCGGATCGGCCCGCCAGGACCCGGCCTGAGGTCTCCCGCCGGGCGGCTCGACGCACCGCGTCCGGCGACCGGTCCCCGGCTACCGTCAGGGGTATGACCGACACGCACCCCGTGAGCCGCTTCGGCGTCGTCGAGCTCGACGACATGCCCGACGACCTGCGCGAGCGCATCGGGGCCGTCGCCGAGAAGTCCGGCTTCGTCCCCAACGTGTTCAAGGCGCTGGCCCGACGCCCGCGCGAGCTGCGCGCCTTCCTCGACTACCACGACGCGCTCATGGACAGCGACGAGGGACTGTCGAAGGCCGAGCGCGAGCTGGTCGTCGTCGCGACCTCGGGCGCCAACCACTGCACGTACTGCGTCGTCGCGCACGGGGCGATCCTGCGGGTGCGCACGAAGGACACCGAGATCGCCGACCGCGTCGCGACGAACCCCTACGGCGTCGAGCTCAGCCCGCGCGAGCGCGCGATCGTCGACCTCGCGCTGATCGTCGCGACCGACTCGTCGTCGCTCACCGAGGCCGAGCTCGACGACGCCCGCGCCGCGGGTCTCACCGACGAGGAGATCTGGGACATCGGGGCCATCACCGCCCTCTTCGCGATGTCCAACCGGCTCGCGCACCTCACCGCCCTGCGGCCGAACCCGGAGTTCTTCCTGATGGGCCGGCTCCCCCGGTAGCGCCGGGCGGCTACAGCACCTTCGACAGGAACGACCGGGTGCGTTCGTGCCGCGGGGCGGACAGCACGTCCCGCGGCGCGCCGGACTCGACGATCACGCCCTCGTCCATGAAGACCAGGCTGTCGCCGACCTCCCGCGCGAAGCCCATCTCGTGGGTCACGACGAGCATCGTCATGCCGTCCGCGGCCAGCCCGCGCATGACGTCGAGCACCTCGCCGACGAGCTCGGGGTCGAGCGCGGACGTCGGCTCGTCGAACAGCATGAGCCGCGGCTGCATCGCCAGCGCCCGGGCGATCGCCACACGCTGCTGCTGGCCACCGGAGAGCTGCCCGGGGTACGCGTCGCGGCGGGCGGCGAGCCCGACCCGGTCGAGGAGCGCGTCGGCCTCCTTGCGCGCGGCCGACCGCGACCGGCCGAGCACCGTCCGGGGCGCCTCCATGACGTTCTCGGCCGCCGTCATGTGCGGGAACAGGTTGAACCGCTGGAACACCATCCCGATGTCGCGCCGCTGCCGCGCCACCTCGGACTCGCGCAGCTCGTGCAGCTTGCCGCCGCTCTCGCGGTAGCCGACCAGGCTGCCGTCGACCCGCATCCGGCCCGCGTCGATGCGTTCCAGGTGGTTCACGCACCGCAGCAGCGTCGACTTCCCCGAGCCCGACGGCCCGATGATGCAGCAGACCTCCCCGGGCTCGACGACGAGGTCGATGCCCCGCAACACCTCCGTGCGCCCGAACGACTTGTGGATGCCGGTCGCCTCGACCATCGGCGTCACGTGTTCACCGCCCGCGACAGCAGCCTGCTCCCCGGCCGGTCGGGAACGAACCCGCGCCCGAAGCGGCGTTCGACGAAGCCCTGCCCGATCGTCAGCAGCGACGTCAGCACCAGGTACCAGAACGCGGCGACGATGAGCAGCGGGATGACCTGGAAGTTCTGGTTGGAGATGCGCTGTGCCGACGTCAGCAGCTCGAAGTAGCCGATGACCACGACGAGGGACGTGGTCTTCAGCATGGAGATCGTCTCGTTGCCGGTCGGCGGCACGATCACCCGCATGGCCTGCGGCAACACGATGCGGCGCATCGTCTGCGACCGCGTCATGCCCAGCGCGCCCGCCGCCTCGGCCTGCCCGCGGTCGACCGACAGCATGCCGCCGCGGACGATCTCGGCCATGTAGGCGGCCTCGTTGAGCCCCAGCCCGAGCAGACAGGCGGCGAACTGCGTGATCAGCACGTTGGTGTCGACGGAGATGAACTCCGGCCCGAACGGCACGCCCAGCGACAGCCGCGGGTAGAGCGCCGCAAGGAAGTTCCAGAACAGCAGCTGCGCGATGAGCGGGGTGCCGCGGAAGAGCCAGATGTACGTGGCCGCGGCGCCGCTCACGACGGGGTTCGGCGACTGCCGCATCACCGCCAGCCCGACGCCGCCGACGATGCCGATGGCCATCGACAGCACCGTCAGGACCAGCGTGTTGCGCAGCCCGTTGAGGATCGGCGCGGAGAACAGGTAGTTCCCGACGACGTCCCAGCCGAACCGCTCGTTGGTGAGGACGGTGTGCACCAGCATCGCCGCCAGCACCGCGAGGACCGCGACGGCCACCCAGCGGCCCGGGTGCCGGACCGGGACGGCGCGGATCTCCTGCCGCTCCCGCCCGGCCGGTTCGGCCCCGGGCCGGTCGGTCACGCTCAGCTCCGGACCTCGGACGTCGGGATCGCGCCGTCGCCGACGCCCCACTTGTCGAGGATCTTCCGGTAGGTGCCGTCGGCGATGAGCGCCTGTACCGCCTGCTGGACGGCCTGCGGGTACTGGCCCTGGTTCTTGTTGACGACGACCCCGTACGGCGCGGTGTCGTACGCGGACCCGACGACCTGCAGCTGGTCGCCCGTCGTCTTGACGGCGTAGGCGATGACCGGCGAGTCGGCGAGCATGCCGACGATGCGGTTCGACGTCAGCGCCAGCGTCACGTCGGTCTGCTGCTGCAGCTCGGTGGACTGGATCGCGGGCTTGCCGGCGTCGGTGCAGGCCTTGCTGCGGGTGGCGATGTCGTCGACCTGGACCGTGCCGGCCTGCACGCCGATCGCCTTGCCGCACAGGTCGTCGATGCTCAGCCCGTCGGGGTTGCCCTTCTTCGTGGCGAGGCTGGTGCCCGCGCTGAAGTAGCTGATCATGTCGACGAGCTGCACCCGCTCGTCGTTGATCGTGAACGACGACAGCGCCATCTCGTACTTGCCGCCCTGGATGCCCGGGATGATGCCCGGGAACGCGCTGTTCTGGAACTCCGGCGTCAGCCCGAACTTCTGGGCGATCGCCGTGCCCATGTCGACGTCCATCCCGACGATCGTCGTGCCGTCGGTGTCGACGAACTCGTTCGGCGGGTACGACGCGTCCACACCGAACACCAGCTTGCCGTCCGAGGTGACGCTCGCCGGGACCATCGCGGCGAGCGCCGCGTCCTTCGCGACCGTCGGGATCGCCGCCGCGGACGTCGTGGGGGCGCTGCCACCGCCGCCGCCACCGGAGCCGTCGCCGCCCGCGCCGCATGCCCCGAGCGTGGCGGCGAGTGCGGCGACGGCCAACGCGGAGCCCAGCCTTGTACGACGAGTCACGAGAAACCTCCGGGTTTCCTCGATCGGGGTAATCCGGATGGTGCCACCGACACCGACCGGTGGCACCCTGTGCGGCCCGGTCGTAACCCGACCGATTCCGGAGGGACACCCGGCGGATGGCTCGCGATTCGCCCGGCACGGCGGTGGGTACGGGGAACGGGACGGGCGGACCGGACGTTCCACAGGCGACGGACACCCGAACGAGGAGGACCACGATGGGGCTGATGAAGAAGCTCGCCGTGATCGGCGGGGCCGCCGAGGCTGCGCGCCGGTACGCCCGGAAGAACCCGGACAAGGCCGGCCGCTACGTCGACCAGGCCGCCGAGTTCGTCGACAAGCAGACGAAGGGCAAGTACAAGGGCCAGATCAGCGGTGTCGCGGGAAAGGTCAAGGGCGCGGCCGGGATCCAGCGGCCCGGACCCCAGGTCTGACCGACCAGCGGTGACCCGTCCCGCGACGGCCGCACGGCCGCCGCGGGACGTTGCGCGTCCGCCACAATCCGGCCACTGATCTTGTGGTGCGGTGTGCTGCGGCGCGGCCCCGCAGCGTGCCAGGATCGTGGCACCAGCATCGTCGAGTGCCGGGTCGCCCGCCCTCACCGGGGCGGGGCCCGGTGCCGTCCGGGTCTGTCGCCACGAGCGGGCCGGGCGGCCGTGCGCGAGGAGGCACCGTGTCCGTCTCTGATCGTCCCCAGGCCTGGAACCCGGCCGATCCCCGGTCCCGTCCCAACCGCGAACAGGTCCTCGCCGGCCTGCGCGGCACCGACGCGGGCGGTCCCGAGCTCGTCCAGCTGCTGACCCCCGAGGGCGAGCGGGTCTCCGACCCCCGCTTCGACGCCTACGCCGACGACGTCGACGTCGAGGCGCTCACGTCGCTGTACCGCGACATGGTCCTGGTCCGCAGGGCCGACCGCGAGGGCAACGCCCTGCAGCGCCAGGGCCAGCTGGGCATCTGGGTCCCGCTGCTCGGCCAGGAGGCCGCCCAGATCGGCGCCGGCCGCGCGCTGCTGCCCACCGACATGGTCTTCCCGAGCTACCGCGAGCACGGTGTGGCCTGGTGCCGCGGCATCGACCCGACCGACCTGCTCGGCATCTTCCGCGGGACCGACCACGGCAGCTGGGACCCGTTGGAGAAGCGGTTCCACCTCTACACGATCGTCATCGGCAACCAGTGCCTCAACGCCACCGGCTACGCCATGGGTCAGCGCTTCGAGGGCCGGGTCGGCAACGGCGACGGCGCCCCCGAGGGCTCGCCGGACGAGGCGACGATGTGCTTCTTCGGCGACGGCGCCACCTCGCAGGGCGACGTCCACGAGGGCTTCGTCTGGGCCGCCGCGTACGACGCGCCCGTCGTCTTCTACTGCCAGAACAACCAGTGGGCCATCTCGGTGCCGCTGTCGCGCCAGACCCGGGTGCCGCTGCACGAGCGCGCCCGCGGGTACGGCTTCCCCGGGGTGCGCGTCGACGGCAACGACGTCATCGCCTGCCTCGCCGTGTCGCGCTGGGCGCTCGAGGAGTGCCGCAGCGGCAACGGGCCCGTGCTCATCGAGGCGTTCACCTACCGGATGGACGCCCACACCACCTCCGACGACCCCAGCCGGTACCGGCTCGCCGACGAGCTGGAGCTCTGGAAGCTCAAGGACCCCATCGAGCGCGTGCGCGTCAACCTGGTCCGCGAGCACGGCGTCGGGCAGGAGTTCTTCGACGGCGTCGCCGCCGAGGCCGACGAGCTCGCCGCCCGGCTGCGGGAGTTCTGCCTCGCCATGCCCGAGCCGGCACCCGACCGGATGTTCTCCGAGGTCTACGCCGAGCCGTCGCCGCTGGTCGAGGCGCAGCGCGAGGAGTTCCTGGCCTACCACGCCTCGTTCGCCGACGAGCCGCTCGCGGGTTCGGGTGTCGGTGCGGAGGGGGAGGTCTGACATGGCCGTCCTGACGATGGCGAAGGCCCTCAACGACGGGCTGCGCAAGGCCATGGAGGCCGACCCGCGGGTGCTCGTGATGGGTGAGGACGTCGGCAAGCTCGGGGGCGTCTTCCGTATCACCGACGGGTTGCAGAAGGACTTCGGCGAGCAGCGCGTCCTCGACACCCCGCTCTCGGAGTCCGGGATCATCGGCACCGCCGTCGGGCTCGCCATCCGCGGGTTCCGGCCGGTGTGCGAGATCCAGTTCGACGGCTTCGTCTTCCCCGGCTACGACCAGATCGTCTCCCAGCTGGCAAAGGTGCACTTCCGGTCGCAGGGCAAGGTGCCCATGCCCGTCGTCGTGCGCATCCCGTTCGGCGGCGGCATCGGTGCGGTCGAGCACCACAGCGAGTCCCCCGAGTCGTTGTTCGCGCACGTCGCGGGGCTGAAGGTCGTCGCGTGCTCCAACCCGTCCGACGCCTACTGGATGATCCAGCAGGCCATCGCCACCGACGACCCGGTGATCTTCTTCGAGCCCAAGCGCCGGTACTGGGAGAAGGCCGAGGTCGACCCGGACGCCACCCCGCCACCGCTGCTGCGCTCGCGGGTGCTGCGGGAGGGCACCGACGTCACGGTCGCGACGTACGGGCCGCTCGTGCGGACGTGCCTCGACGCGTCGGTGGCCGCGGCGGCCGACGGCACGTCGCTCGAGGTCATCGACCTGCGGGCGCTCTCGCCGCTCGATCTCGCGCCGGTCTACGACTCCGTGCGGCGGACCGGCAGGCTCGTCGTCGTCTCGGAGGCGCCGTCGGAGAGCTCGGTGACGGCCGAGGTCGCCGCCCGCGTCCAGCAGGACTGCTTCCACTCCCTCGAGGCGCCCGTGCTGCGGGTGACGGGGTTCGACACCCCGTACCCGCCCTCCAAGTGCGAGGACGACTACCTGCCCGACCTCGACCGGGTGCTCGACGCCGTCGACCGCTCGAAGGCCTGGTGACGCACGTGCGCCGCGAGTTCCGTATGCCCGACGTCGGCGAGGGGCTGACCGAGGCCGAGGTCGTGAGCTGGCGGGTCGCCCCGGGCGACACCGTCACCGTCAACCAGATCCTGGTCGAGATCGAGACGGCCAAGGCCGTCGTCGAGCTGCCGTCCCCGTACGCGGGGACGGTGGGCGAGCTGCTGGCCGAGCCGGGGGTGACCGTCGAGGTCGGCACCCCGATCATCGCCATCGAGACCGCCGAGGCCGGCTCGCCCGAGCCGGCCGCCGCGGCGGCCCCGTCGGACGAGGGCGGGGCGAAGATCGGCGAGGCGGGTGCCGACGGGCGGATCGCCACGCTGGTCGGGTACGGCCCGCGGCAGGGGACCGTGGCGCGGCGTCCGCGCCGTGGCTCCCCGGGCGCGGCGGCCCGGCCCGCCGCTCTCGCCGACGCCGCCGTCGCGCCCGCCGAGGTCGAGCCGCCCGCCCCCGAGGCGCCCTCGCAGGCCGCACCCGCGTCGGTCGGGGGCCCCGCTCGGACGCCGGGCGCCGATCCCTGGGGCGACCTCGTCCCGCTGGCCAAGCCGCCCGTCCGCAAGCTGGCCCGCGACCTCGGCGTCGACCTCCGGCAGGTCACGGGCACCGGCGCCGGGGGCGTCATCACGCGCGACGACGTGCAGGCGTTCACCGCGGCCCCCGCCACCGAGCCGGCGGCCGCGGCAGGGCCCGCGGTCGGCCGCGAGGACCGGCGCGAGGCCATCCGCGGCGTCCGGAAGGCGACGGCGGCGGCGATGGTGTCGTCGGCGTTCACCGCGCCGCACGTCACCGAGTTCCTGTCCGTCGACGTCACCGCGACCATGGACCTGCGCGACCGGCTGCGCGCGGGCCGCGAGTTCCGTGACGTCAAGCTGACGCCACTGGCGTTCGTCGCGAAGGCCGTGTGCCTGGCGGCGAAGCGCACACCGGCGATCAACGCGACCTGGGACGCCGACGCGGGAGAGATCGTCTACCACGGCGCCGTGCACCTGGGGATCGCCGCCGCGACCCCGCGCGGGTTGATCGTCCCCAAGATCCGCGACGCCGACCTGCTCGACCTGCGCGCGCTCGCGACGGGGCTGTCCGAGCTCACCGAGACCGCCAGGGCCGGGAAGACCCCGCCCACCGACCTCGTCGGCGGCACGTTCACGATCACCAACGTGGGGGTGTTCGGCGTCGACACGGGGACCCCGATCATCAACCCGGGCGAGGCGGCGATCCTGGCGGTCGGCGCCATCAAGCCGATGCCGTGGGTCGTCGACGGGGAGCTCGCGGTCCGGACGGTCTGCCAGCTCTCGCTGTCGTTCGACCACCGGCTCGTCGACGGCGAACAGGGATCCCGGTTCCTCGCCGACGTCGGGGCGTTGCTGGAGGACCCGGGGGTCGCGCTCACCTGGTGACCTGACGCACCGTATCGCGGTCGTTACCGGAAATCGGGCACGCGGACGGCATCCCGTTCGTTGGACGGACATGCCGTACGTGCTGCTGTACCTCGTCGTCGAGATCGTCGCGCTGGTCGCGCTCGGCTCGTGGATCGGTGTCGGCGCGACGCTGCTCGTCCTGCTCGCCGGGTCGATCATCGGCATCGCGCTGGCCCGTCGTGAGGGGCTGCGTGCCGCCCAGGCGTTCAGCCAGGCGGTCCGCGACCGTCGGGTGGCCCACGCCGAGCTCACCGACGGGATGCTCGTGGCCGCGGCAGGCGTGCTCATCTTCGTGCCCGGACTGGTCACCGACGTCGCCGGCCTGCTGCTGCTCGTGCCGCCGGTCCGCAAGCTCGTGCGCAACCGCCTCGTGCGGGCCGCCGAGCGGGCGAACCCGGACCTGCAGCGCGCCCGGATCTACGGCGAGGGCCCGGTCGTCGACGGCGACGTCGTCGGCCGCGACGGCAACCCGGCCGGGGGCGAGGGTGCCGCGGATCGCGGCGTCGTCCGGACGCTCCCCCGCAGCACGGTCGTCGACGGCGAGGTGGTCGGCGAGGTGGTCGGCGAGGTGGTCGAGGGGACCGTCGTCGACGGCGCTCCCGGCGACCCGGCCGACCGTGTCGACGACCGGCGAGACGGCCCGTCCGGGGCGGTCGGCAGGGCGAGCTGACCCGGCCCGCGCGGGCGCGGACGCGGCGTCCGCGCCGGCCGGCCCGTCGCGGCGCGGCCGGCGCGAACCGGAAGAAGGTCAGCGGTCCTGCACGAACGCGGCAGGAACGGGAGCGTCGTTCTGAGAGGCGTGGGCCAGCCCGACGGCCGTACCCGTCAGTAGGAGCAGGCCCACGGTGCCGGCCAGCAGTGCGCGGACTACGGCGACGGGCCCGCGGCGGCCCGCGCCACGGTCGTGAGGCCGGTCGTTCGGTCGCAGCCGGATCTCGGCCCGGGTGGAGCGATGGAGGCGGTGTCGTGCGCGGCGGCGGCTCATCGAATCGCACCCCTTCCCGATCCGGGGGACCCCGGATGTCGGCGTGCAGCGATTAGGCCGTTCGAGTGTCCATCGTTTGGACGCGAGAATTCCAGTCGACGCGCGTTGTTCACCCCATCGGGGCGGCTCAGGGGATTCGACCGCTCCACAGCGGCTCGACACGCGCCCATTCGCGGTCCCACTGCTCGCTGTCGACCTCGTCGAGTCGCATACGGACAGTCACGAACACGAGGAACAGCGTCGCGAGCGCGACGACGATCCACGCCATTCCCAGCGCGATCCCGACGTTGCGGGCGACCCCCGGCGAGCTCGGCGGCTCCCCGGGTGTGCCCGACCTGTCGACCCAGAGCGTGATCGGTGCCGGGTCGTCGGCGGCCCAGGGCACGACCGTCGTGAGGACACGCCCGTCGGGGGCCACGTAGCGGACGGTCGTCGACGACGTGAGCGCCGCGCCGACCGGATCGACCGGAGGACTCTGCAGCGCGGGGTCGGCGGTCTGCGCCGGCGTGACGATCTGCGCGGCGACGGGGGCGAGCGTCGCGGCCGCGGTGGCGGACCGCTTCTGCTCCCAGTTGTGGGCCAGCATCCCGACGGGGACGGCCAGCAGCACGACGAGGACCGCGGCCGACAGCACGATGCGGCGCAGCCGGGTCCGGGCACGGTCGGTGGGGCGCCGCAGGCCCGCATCGGGCGTCCTCACGGCTGCGGGGTGGTGAGCGCCCACGTCGTCGTGCAGCGGGCGCTCACCCGGACCGGCTCGGGCTCGAGCCCCAGCTCCGTGACGTCGACCTGGCCACGGGCGGCGGCGTCGAACGCCGCGGCCCGCATCATCATCGGTGCCGGCCCGCTGTGGTCGGCCTCGGTCAGCTGGACGAGTGCGCCCAGCGCCGCGCCCAGTGCCCCGGCGTACCCCTCGGCCCGGGTCCGGGCGTCGGCCACCGCGTTGTGCTGGGCCGCGACGAGCGCGGCCGCGGGATCGGCGAGCGTCCAGCGAGGCCCGTCGAGCGAGGCGGGCTCGGCGCTCAGCAGGGCGCCGAGCACGTCCTCCAGCACCGTCAGGTCGGTGATCCGCAGCGCGATGTCCTCCGACGCGCGGGCGCCCGACTGCTTGCGGCCCCGCCACTCCGTGCCGACGTGCAGCCTGCGGCCGCGCACCTCGACGCCCGCCTTCGCGAGCACGGGCTCCACCACGGCGACGGCGCGCCCCAGGTCCCGGACGGCCGAGGCGCGGTCCTTGCTCGTCGCGGCGAACGACACGTCGATCTCCGCGCGGTCGGCGAGCTGCTCGTGCCAGCCCGTCCCCACCGTCACGATCTGCGGATCCCCCACGACTCCAGTTTGCCGGATCAGCTCGTATCACGGCGTCTAGCAGATCCGTGATACTGCCCTCGACAGTGCGATCGGCCACGTTCCATCCGCCCGTATCCAGCTCTCTCGGATCTCGACTAGAAATGCGTAGACGGGGCGATCGGCGACACGCCATCGGGCTCGATAGCGAAATCTAGGGTCGGCCCAAGACAGCCGGATACCGTCCGATCCATGGACCCGGTCCGCAATCCCTTCGCCCCAGGAGCCGGACAGCGCCCACCCGAGCTCGCCGGAAGGGACAAGGAGGTCGACGCGTTCGAGATCGTCCTGGAGCGCGTCGCACGCGGACGTCCCGAGCGCAGCCTCGTCCTCACCGGGCTGCGCGGCGTCGGGAAGACGGTCCTGCTCGGCGAGCTGCGGTCCATGGCCGTCCGCGCCGGCTGGGGCGCGGGGAAGATCGAGGCGCGCCCCGACGCCGATTTGCGCCGCCCGCTCTCTGCCGCGCTGCACCGTGCGATCCGCGACCTCGCCGTCCGGCACCGCAACCCCGAGCGCGTCGACGAGGTCCTCGGGGTGCTCAAGGCGTTCGCGCTGCGGGCCGCGCCCGATGGCGCCAAGCTCCGGGACCGCTGGCAGCCGGGCATCGACGTCCCCGTCAAGAACGGCCGCGCCGACTCCGGCGACATCGAGATCGACCTCGTCGAGCTGTTCACCGAGGTCGCCGAGCTCGCCGCGGACGTGGGCACCGGCGTGGCCCTGTTCATCGACGAGATGCAGGACCTGCGCCCCGACGACGTCTCCGCACTCTGCGCCGCCTGCCACGAGCTGTCGCAGTCGCGGGCGCCGCTGGTGGTCGTCGGCGCGGGACTGCCGCACCTGCCGGCCGTCCTCTCGGCGTCCAAGTCGTACTCGGAGCGCCTGTTCACCTACAGCCGGATCGGCCGGCTCGACCGCGTCGACGCCGACACCGCGCTGCTGGCCCCCGCGCGGCGCGAGGACGCCGCGTTCGACGGTGAGGCCCTCGACTCCCTCTACGAGCGCTCCGGCGGCTACCCGTACTTCATCCAGGCCTACGGCAAAGCCGCATGGGACGCCGCGCCCACGAACCCCATCGGCCGTCGCGACGTCGCCGTCGCCGCGCCGGAGGCCGAGGCCGAGCTGGCCGTCGGGTTCTTCGGGTCGCGGTTCGAGCGGGCCACCCCGGCCGAGCGCGAGTACCTGCGGGCGATGGCGGAGCTGTCGGAGGGGCGCGACGAGCCCGTCGTCACGTCGGGTATCGCCGACCATCTGGCACGTCGGGCGTCCTCGCTCTCGCCCGCCCGCGACAGCCTCCTCAAGAAGGGGCTCGTGTTCTCGGCGCAGCGTGGTCAGATCGCCTTCACCGTGCCGCACTTCGGTCGCTATCTGTTGACCCAAACCTGAGAGTAAGTTACGCCGAACGAGTGAATCCTCGAAGTCGGGCCAAGCGGTGTAACGCCAGGGCCCGCCCGACCGACTCCCTGTACAGCCCCGTGGTGCTGTCGGACCCCCGACCTGGCAGCCCCGCGGGGTTCTTTCTTTTCTCAGGTTCGGGCCCTGCGCCCGGAACGTCGCGGACGCCGGATCCCGCACATGGCCCGGATGGGGTGACCCGTAGCATCTGCCCGGTGCCGGACCCACGCCTCGAGATCCAGATGCTCCACGACCGGGTACTGGTCCGGGTCGTCGAGGGTGCGGGCGAACGGCGCAGCTCCGCAGGCATCGTCATCCCCGCCACGGCGCAGGTCGCGCAGCGGCTCGTCTGGGGAGAGGTGTTCGGCGTCGGGCAGCACGCACGGACGGTCAAGGTCGGGGACCGCGTCCTGCTCAACCCCGAGGACCAGTACGAGGTCGAGGTGCAGGGCTCCTCGTACCTGATCCTGCGCGAGCGCGACCTGCACGCCGTCGCGGCGGAGCGCGCCGAGCACGGCACCGGTCTGTACCTGTGACGCCCGGCCCGCGGGCCGACCACATCTGGTGAAGAGGGGACGACGGAGTTCATGGCCGAGCGCGAGCCCGCGGTCGACGGTGACAGCACGCGGACGAAGGCCGGCCCGACCGCGCCGCTGTCCGGTGACGACCTGTTCGCGTCGCCCACACCGTCCGACGGCGGGTCCACGTCGGCAACGGTGAGCGCCCCGCCCGAGGACGCCTCGTCGCGGGGTCCCGCGTCGCCCGTGGTCGCGATGGTGCCGGGGGCCGACGCGGCCGCGCGCACCGCGCAGAAGCCCGCCGCCCCCGCCGCGGACGCGACACCCGCGGCCCCCGCGGTGAGCGGCCCCTCCACCGGGGCGCCGACGCCCGACGAGGACGGCCGTTCGGAAGCCGCGGCCGCGTGGGCCGGGGCGTCCGCGGCCGCCGGACCGGCATTCGCTACGCCGACCGGCGCCGCCGAGCCCGCCGTGGCCCCTGCTGACGAGGCGGAGCCGACCGCCTCCGACCGCGCGCCGGACGCTCGGGCCGCGGTCACCGCGGAGTCCGCCGCCGCGACGACGGCCGGGGACGGCACTCCCGCCCCGACCGCCGACACCCCGGCACCCGCCGCTCCTGGGCCGGCTGCGACCGGGTCCGGCACCGCCGGGCCCCGCACCGCCGGGTCTGGTGGATCCGCTGCCGGGTCGGCTGCCGCCGGTTCTTCGACCGGGCCGGCCGGGGCCGCGTCCGGTGGGTCTGCTGCCGGTGGAGTCACGGCCGCCGTGTCTTCGGCCGAGCCGGGTGGGTCGGCCCCCACCGGGTCCGCTGCCGCCGGATCGTCGGTCGGGCCGGCGGGGTCCGCTGCGGCCGGGTCTTCGGCCGCCGGGTCTCCGGTCGCTGGGTCGGCCGCCGCTGAAGCCTCCGCCGGAGCCGGAGCCGGAGCCGGAGCCGCTGCCGGACCCGCTGCCGGACCCGGCACCGCTGGGCCGGGTGGGTCGGCTTCCGGTGCGTCCGCCGCCGCCGGGTCCTCCTCCGGGCCGGCTGGGTCCGCACCCGCCGGGTCGTCCGCCGGGCCCGCCGCCGGGGGCGCCGCTGGGACTGCCGGCGTCGGAGCCGTCGGGTCGTCCGCCGGCGCCGCCACACAGCGGCCCGCTGGACCGGTGTCCGCCACGACCGGGGCCGCGACCGTCGAGCCCGTCCCTGCAGAACCTGCCGCGGGGCCGGGATCCGCCGATGCCGCCGCGGCGCCCGCGTCCGCCCGGCCCGTCACGCCAGGGACGGCTCCTGCCGAACCCGCCGCGGCGGGGCGGGCGCCCGTCGGACCGGCGGCGACCGCGCCCGCGTCCGCCCGGCCCACCTCCGTCGAACCCGCTGCCGGTGACCCGGCTGCCGCCGGGTCCGGCGCGGCGGCACCCGGCACGGCCCCCGCAACCGCCGACAAGGCGGCCGCAACCGGCGGCCGGGCGGCCGCCGACCGCTCGGCCGGCGCCGGATCCGGCGAGCCGTGGTTCAGGACCGACGGCGAGGCGACGACCGTTCTGCCCGCGGTGACACGCATCGCCACGGCCGGGTCCGCGGCCGCGGCGACGTCGTCCCCGGCGGTGAACCGTCCGGTCGCGGCGGCTGCGTCGGTCGACCCGGCGACGGTCCGGATCCGCGCCGCCGCGGACCGTCCGACGCAGGTGATCCCCGCGGCCGCCCCCGCCTCACCGCCCGCGACCCAGAACCGGCCCTCGATCACGGGCTCGCCGTCCCCGGCGCGGCCGGCCGGTGCCGCTGACGCACCGACGGTCGTCGCGGCCGCTGCCGCAGCCGGACCGACGCCCGAGCCGACGGGTGGGACCGCCGGCGGGCCCGGGACGGATTCACCACCACCGGCCTCCCCGAACGGTCAGGACGGCGACGGGCCGAACGGCCCGGACGGCGGTGACGGCAGCCCCACGCGCAGGCGCCGCCGCCGGCCGCTGCTCGTCGCGGCGGCGGTCGTCGGGCTGCTCGCGGTGCTCTACGTTCTCGACCTCGTCCTCGGCTCCGGCACCATGCCGCGCGGGGTGTCGGTCGCCGGCCAGCACGTCGGCGGGCTCTCCCACGAGGAGGCCGAGGCGCAGCTGCGCGCGACGATCGAACCGCGCGCGTCGCAGGCCGTCGACGTCACCGCGGGCGACGTCCGGACCCGGATCGACGCGGCGGCGGCGGGCCTGGGCGTCGACTGGGGCGCCACGATCGAGCGGGCGGGCGTCCAGCCGCTCAACCCGGTCACCCGCATCACGTCGTTCTTCACCGATCGCGACTTCGACGTCGTCAGCTCGGCCGACGACCGCGCGATCGCCGCGGCGCTGGAGGGGCTGGCGCCGCTCGTCGACAAGGAGCCGACCGAGGGCACGGTGCGTTTCGACGGACTGGAACCCGTCCCGGTGATGCCCGAGGACGGGCACCGTCTCGACGTCGCGGCCGCGGTGCCCGTCGTCGAGACGCAGTGGGCGCGCGGCGGCCCGATCGAGCTGCCGCTCGCGGTGCTGCACCCCACGACGACGGCCGACGACGTGCGCCAGGTCGTCGACTCCGTCGCGCGGCCCGCGGTGTCGGCGCCGGTGACGGTCACCGGCGAGGGCGCGCAGGGCACGTTGGAGCCCGCCGACATCGCGAAGGCGCTGACGTTCCGCGCCGACGGCGCCGCGACACCGCGGCTGGTGCCGGAGCTGAACCCCGACGTCGTGTCCGACGCGCTGGCGCCCCAGCTCGCGAGCACCGAGAAGCCCGGTCGCGACG
>Ga0182736_1001708_pt1 | contig 19745 bp, 23 predicted proteins | sample eDN5th30CKraftBY_FD_128882 | JGI IMG/M metagenome (GOLD analysis project Ga0182736, IMG submission 128882) | Enriched backyard soil microbial communities from Emeryville, California, USA - eDNA 5th pass 30_C Kraft BY (version 2) (version 2) | ecosystem: Environmental > Terrestrial > Soil >... | reverse complement strand
GGTTACGGCGCCGAGGTCCACCACTTCGGCCCGCACGGCGACGACCTGGCCACCGTCGTCTTCCCGGAGACCGACATCGCCGCGATCGGTCGCGGCTACGGCTTCGACGCGGTGACGGTCCGGGCGCCCGGCGACCTCGACGGCGTCCGCGCGTGGGTCGCGGGCCCTCGCGCCAGGCCCCTGCTCGTCGACGCGAAGATCGCCTCGGACGGCGGCTCGTGGTGGCTCGCGGAGGCGTTCCGCGGGCACTGACCCCTCGAGCGCACCCTCACCGCTGTCCCGACGCGGATTCAGGACCGTGAGGGTGCGGCGGGCTCGGGGCCTCGGGCGGCCCCCGCGGCCGGGTCGGCCGTTAGGGTTGCCGGGTGCTGGTCACCGCGTCCCGGTCCATCCTGCTGCTCGTCGACCTGCAGGAGCGGCTGATGCCCGCGATCGACGACGGGCAGGCGGTCGTCGGGCGCGCCGCGCTGCTCGCCGAGGCCGCCGGCCTGCTCGACGTGCCCGTCGCGGCGACCGAGCAGTACCCGCAGGGGCTCGGCCCCACGGTGCCGGAGCTGGCGGCGTTCCCACAGCTCGTGATGCCCAAGACCGCGTTCTCCGCGGTCGCCGAGCCGGGCTTCGACATGCTGTTGCCCCCCGGCCGCGACGAGGTCGTCGTGGCGGGTGCCGAGGCGCACGTCTGCGTGCTGCAGACGGTGATCGCGCTGCGGGAGCGCGACGTGCGGGTGGTGCTGGTCGCCGACGCGGTCGGGTCGCGGCGGCCGAGCGACCGGGCGGCGGCGCTGGAGCGGGCGCGTGAGCACGGCGCCGAGGTCGTGACCAGCGAGATGGTCCTGTTCGAGTGGATGCGCGACTCCCACCATCCCCGGTTCCGCGAGGTCTCCAAGCTGCTCCGGTAGTGCCCGACCGCTCGCCGCGCGGCCCGTAATCGCACGGCGGACTGTCGGTGCCCGGCGGTAGCATCGCCTCGTCGCCGGGCAGCGGCGGCGTCGCAGGGGCGGCGCCGGGGAGCGTCGTCCGGCGGCCGTGGAGCAGAGGACCCGCCGAGGCGGGGCGAGCAGAGAGCAGGCGGCACGAGACTTGACCGGAACCGAGCCGAACGCAGTCCAGTCCAGGATGGCTCTGCCGGACACCGCGCTGCTGGCCCTGCTGGGCTCGCGCGACGAGAGCCTGCGCGCCGCCGAGGAGCTCCTCGACGCCGACGTCCACGTCCGGGGCAACGAGCTCACGCTGTCCGGCGAGCCGGCCGACGTGGCGTTCGCCGAGCGTGTGTTCACCGAGCTGGTGACGCTGGCCCAGCGCGGCCAGCAGGTCGGCAAGGACACGGTCCGGCGCACCGTCGAGATGTTGTCCGACGAGAACGCGGCCGACCGGGAGCGGATGGGCGAGTCGCCCGCGGAGGTGCTGAGCCTCGACATCCTGTCGCGGCGGGGCAAGACGATCCGGCCGAAGACGCTGAACCAGAAGCGCTACGTCGACGCGATCGACTCGCACACGATCGTCTTCGGCATCGGCCCCGCCGGTACGGGCAAGACGTACCTGGCGATGGCCAAGGCGGTGCAGGCGCTGCAGGCCAAGGTCGTCAACCGGATCATCCTGACCCGGCCGGCCGTCGAGGCGGGGGAGCGGCTCGGGTACCTGCCGGGCACGCTCTACGAGAAGATCGACCCGTACCTGCGCCCGCTGTACGACGCGTTGCACGACATGATCGACCCGGAGTCCATCCCCAAGCTGATGGCCGCCGGGACGATCGAGGTCGCGCCGCTGGCCTACATGCGCGGGCGCACGCTGAACGACGCGTTCATCATCCTCGACGAGGCGCAGAACACCACGCCGGAACAGATGAAGATGTTCCTGACGCGGCTGGGGTTCGGCTCGAAGATCGTCGTGACCGGCGACGTCACGCAGATCGACCTGCCGGGCGGCACCCGCTCCGGGCTGCAGGTCGTGCGCGACATCCTCGACGGCGTCGAGGACGTGCACTTCGCCCAGCTGACCAGCACCGACGTGGTGCGGCACCGGCTGGTGAGCGACATCGTCGACGCCTACGCCCGCTTCGACGCGGCCAACGAGCGGCGTGGCCTCGCCAGCGCCCCCCGCACCGGTCCCGACCAGCGGCGCCGCGGCCGGCGCTGACCGACCGGGGCGCGGTCCCGATCGGCGGATGCGGCGATCGGGACTTCCGCGCCCCCGACTACCCTCGGAGTACCGGGACGGTCGGTCCCGGGCACCAGGCGCAGGGGAACCGAGTGAGTATCGAGGTCGCGAACGAGTCCGGCATCGCCGTCGACGAGTCGCTGATCGTGTCCGTGGCCCGCTTCGCGCTCGACGCGATGGGCGTCAGCCCGGCCGTCGAGCTGGCCATCACCGCCGTCACCACGGAGGCGATGAGCGAGCTGCACGAGCGCTGGATGGACGAGCCGGGCCCCACCGACGTCATGGCGTTCCCGATGGACGAGCTGGCCGAGGAGACCCGCCGTCCCGACGCGCCCGACATCGGCCCGGCCCTGCTCGGCGACGTCGTGCTCTGCCCGGCGTTCGCCCGCGAGCAGGCCCGCAAGGCCGGCCACGGGCTGCCCGACGAGCTGCACCTGCTCACCGTCCACGGCGTGCTGCACCTGCTCGGGTACGACCACGCGGAGCCGGAGCAGGAGCGCGAGATGTTCTCCCTGCAGGACCGGTTGCTGGCGGAGTGGCGGGCGGCGCGCGAGCGGGTCGCCCGCGAGGAGGCCCAGCGCCGCACCGACGCGCGGGTCCTCGGCACCGCCGGGCTCGAGGACGGCTGACGGGGTGAGCAGCACCGTCACGATGATCGTCATCGTCGTGCTGCTGGTGCCGCTGGCCGGTGTCTTCGCCGCCGCCGACGCCGCGCTCGGCTCGGTGTCGCGCGCCCGCGTCGACGCGCTCGTCCGCGCGGGCCGTCCGGGGGCGCGGGCGCTCTCCCGGGTGGTGGCCGACCGCCCCCGCCACGTCAACCTGCTCCTGCTGCTGCGGCTGATCTGCGAGACCGCGGCGACCGTGCTGCTGGCGGTCGCGCTGGCCCGCAGCATCGGCACCCCGTGGCTGGGCCTGCTGCTCGCCGCGGTCATCATGGTCGTCGTCAGCTACGTGCTGATCGGCGTGGGCCCGCGCACGCTGGGCCGTCAGCACCCGTACCGCGTCGGGCTGATCGTCGCGATCCCGATCCGCGCGCTGGCGACCCTGCTGTCGCCGCTCGCGACGCTGCTGATCGTCGTCGGCAACGCGATCACCCCGGGGCCGGGCTTCCGCGAGGGCCCGTTCTCCTCGGAGGTCGAGCTGCGCGAGCTGGTCGACATGGCCAGCACCCGCGGCGTCGTCGACGAGGACGAGCGGCAGATGATCCACTCCGTGTTCGAGCTGGGCGACACGCTGGCCCGCGAGGTCATGGTCCCGCGGCCGGACGTGGTGTGGGCCGACCGCGACACCCCCGTCGACAAGGTGGTGCGGCTCGCGCTCAAGAGCGGCTACTCGCGCATCCCGGTACTCGGCGACGGGATCGACGACGTCATCGGCGTCGCCTACCTGAAGGACCTGGTCGCCGCACAGCACGGCGTGCGCGGCACCGCCGACGCGCAACTCGTCGACGTCATGCGGCCCGCGACGTTCGTCCCCGACAGCAAGCAGGTCGACGAGCTGCTCAAGGAGATGCAGCGCAGCCGCAACCACATGGCGATCGTCGTCGACGAGTACGGCGGCACCGCGGGCGTCGTCACGATCGAGGACATCCTCGAGGAGATCGTCGGGGAGATCAGCGACGAGTACGACGCCGACGAGATCGCGCCCGTGCAGGAGCTCGACGCCCGCCGCGTCCGGGTGGCGGCGCGGCTGCCGGTGGAGGACTTCGGGGAGCTGTTCGCCGTCGGCGTCGACGACGACGGGAACTCGCCGCTGACGCTGGAGCTGGAGGCGGCCGACGTCGACACCGTCGGCGGCCTGCTCGCGCAGCGGCTGGGCAAGGTCCCGTTGCCCGGGGCGGAGACCGAGATCGCCGGGCTGCATCTGCTCGCCGAGGGCGGCAAGGACGCGCGTGGCCGGGTCCGGATCACGACGGTGCTGGTCAGCCCGGTCGACCCCGACGCCGACCTGCCCCTGCAGCTGCCGCCGTCGCGCGAGGACCGGCGCCGGACCGAGCCGGGCCGGGAGGACCGCGTCGCCGGCGACGGGACGCCACCGGAGCTGCCCGTCGGCGTCGCGGACCGCTCCGGCGGGTCCTCGGCGGCCGGCGGCAACGGGCACGACCCGACCCACGACGCACGCACCGGGACGGGCGGAAGTGCCACCCGTCGGGAAGGAACCGATGTCCGACCTCGATCCTGAGGACGCCAAGATCGTCACGTTGGCCCGCTCGTCGCGGGCGCGCACCGGCGCCGCCGAGGGGGCCGCGGTCCGCGACACCGACGGTCGCACCTACGCCGCCGCGACCGTCGGGCTGCCGTCGCTGCAGCTCACCGCGCTGCAGGCCGCCGTGGCCGCAGCGGTGTCCAGCGGCGCGCCGGGCCTCGAGGCCGCGGCCGTCGTCAGCACGTCCGACGCCGTCGACGACGCCTCGGTCGCGGCCGTCCGCGACCTCGCCCCCGCGGCGCCGGTGATCCTGGCCGACGCGTCGGGCGCCGTCGTGCGCGTGCTGGCCCCCGAAGCGGCCGGGACGGCAGAGGCGTCGGAGTGAACGCTCCCGCGGCGCTGCCGCCGACGCCGCGTGCCGACGTGGTCGTCGTCGGCGGCGGCATCGTCGGCCTGGCCACGGCGCACGCGGTCGTCCGCACCGGCCGGTCGGTCGTGGTGCTGGAACGCGAACCGCGGCTGGCCGACCACCAGACCGGCCGCAACTCCAACGTGATCCACTCCGGGCTCTACTACGCCCCGGGCGGGGCGAAGGCCCGGCTGGCGGTCGCGGGCTGCGCGGAGACCGTCGCCTTCTGCCGCGCGCACGACCTGCCGCACCGGGTGAGCGGCAAGCTGGTCGTCGCGACCGAGCCCGACGAACTGCCGCGGATGGCCGAGCTGGCCCGCCGCGGGAAGGCCAACGGCGTCGAGACCCACGAGCTCGACGCGGCGGGCATGCGGACCCACGAGCCGCACGTGCGCGGGCTCGCCGCGCTCCACGTGCCGTCGACGGGCATCTGCGACTTCCGGCTGATCGCGGAGAAGATCGGCGAGCTGGTCGGCAAGGAGGGCGGCGAGGTGCACACCGGCCGCGCCGTCACCGGGATCGCCCGCCGGGCGTCCGACGTCGTGGTGCGCACCGTCGGCGGCGACGTCCTCGGCCGTCAGGTCGTGGTCTGCGCGGGCCTGCGCGGCGACGAGCTGGCCCGGGCCGCGGGTGCCGACCCCGGCGTGCGGATCGTGCCGTTCCGCGGCGAGTACGCAGGCTTCTCCGAGTCGGCCGCCGAGCTGGTCAAGGGCCTGATCTACCCGGTGCCCGACCCGGCGTTCCCGTTCCTGGGCGTGCACGCCACCCGCGGGATCGACGGGCACGTCCACGCCGGCCCCAACGCCGTCCTCGCGATGGCCCGGGAGGGCTACTCGTGGGGTGTGGTGAAGCCCAAGGAGCTGCTGGGCTCGCTGGCCTACTCCGGGACGATCGGTCTCGCCCGCAGGCACTGGCGTTACGGCCTCGGCGAGGTGCGCCGATCCCTCTCGCCGAAGGCGATGGTCCGGCGGCTGCAGCGGATGCTGCCCGAGGTGCGGGCCGAGGACCTGTCCCCGGCCGGTGCCGGCGTCCGCGCGCAGGCCGTCCGGCCCGACGGGGCGCTGGTCGACGACTTCCTGTTCGTCGAGCAGGGCCACGGGGACGGTGCCGTGCTGCACGTGCTCAACGCGCCGTCGCCGGCCGCGACCGCGGCGCTGCCCATCGGTCGCGAGATCCTGCAGCGCCTGACGGGCGAGACCCTCGGGCCGCTGACCGGGCGGGCCGCCGCGTGACCGGCTTCGGCACCTGGCCCGACGACCACCGCTCCGGCTTCGCCTGCTTCGTCGGCCGGCCCAACGCCGGCAAGTCGACGCTGACCAACGCGCTGCTCGGGCAGAAGATCGCGATCACGTCGAGCAAGCCGCAGACGACCCGGCACGCCATCCGCGGCATCGTGCACCGGCCCGACGCGCAGCTCGTCGTGGTCGACACCCCGGGGCTGCACAAGCCACGCACCCTGCTCGGGTCCCGGCTCAACGACCTGGTCCGCGAGACCTGGGCCGAGGTCGACGTCATCGGGTTCTGCGTGCCCGCGGACGTGCCCGTCGGCCGTGGTGACGAGTTCATCGCCGCCGAGATGAAGGCCGTGGCCGGGCGGACCCCGGTGCTCGGCATCGTCACCAAGACCGACCTCGCGAAGCCGGAACAGGTCGCCGAGCGGCTCACCGAGCTGACGGCGCTCGACATCGGGTTCGCCGAGGTCGTGCCGGTCTCGGCGGTCGACGGCTTCCAGGTCGGGCTGCGGGCCGACCTGCTGGTGGCCCGGCTGCCCGAGGGGCCGCCGCTCTACCCCGACGGCGAGCTCACCGACGAGCCCGAGGAGATCCTCGTCGCCGAGCTGGTCCGGGAGGCCGCACTCGAGGGCGTGCGCGACGAGCTGCCGCACTCGATCGCGGTCGTCGTGCAGGAGATGATCGAGCGCGAGGACCGCCCGAAGGACTCCCCGATGCTCGACGTGCACGCCACCATCTACGTCGAGCGGCAGAGCCAGAAGGGCATCGTCATCGGGCGCGGCGGGGAGCGGCTGCGGCACGTGGGCAGCGCCGCCCGTCGGCAGATCGAGGCACTGCTCGGGGTGAAGGTCTACCTGGACCTGCACGTGACCGTCGCGAAGGACTGGCAGCGCGATCCGCGCCAGCTGCGCAAGCTCGGCTTCTGAGGACGCCGCGGGGCCTCGGTCGTCCGGGGCCCCGAGCGCGTCAGTTGTAGGGGACCGACGACGCGGCCGCGCCGATGATCCCGAAGATGAACACGAAGAACAGCACGAACAGCGCGATGAACACGACGCTGATGATGATCCCGGCCATCGCGAGGCCGTCCCCGGACTCGCCGCTGGACCGGATCTGGCTCTTCGCGACGAACCCGAAGACCAGGCCGAGCACCGGGAAGACGAACGCGAAGATCAGCGACAGGATCGCCATGGTGTTCGTCGGCGGCTGGACGGGATACGCCGGCTGCTGGTAGGCGGGGTAGGCGCCGTAGGCGGCCTGCTGGTCGTAGCCGGGGTACTGCTGCCCGTAGCCCGGGGGCGGGTACGCGTTGGGGTCCCAGCCCTGCTGCGGAGCGCCGTAGCCGGGCTGCGCGGACCCGGGGCCGCCGTAGGGGTCCTGGCCGTACGGGTTCTGGCCATACGGGTTCTGGCCGTACGGATTCTGGTAGGCGTTGGGGTCCCAGCCCGGCGTCGGCCCCGGGCCGGGGATCGAGGTCGTCGCGTCGTCGTGCGACGCCTTCTTCTCGAAGCTCACCGGGTCGCCCGTGGTGCCCCACGGCGTCGCCGTCGGGTCCTGCGCCGGCGAGCCGTGCGCGTCGCGCGACGCCGCCGTCGGGTCGTTTCCGGACTGGTCCTGCGACATCGCGCTCCTCGGGTGGCGTGGACCACCGATCCTATTCCTCGACGGGCCGCGCGTGACGGGCCATCCGGACCAGGGCGTCGCGGACCTCGCCCGGGGTGTCGGCGGTGGCGCCGAACGGGATCCGCGCCGTCGCGCCGGCGCCGCCGGGCCCGGTGACGTGCACGTCGAACCCGTAACGGTCGACGCCGGTCATCAGCGCCGACTCCGCGTCCGGCTGCCCACCGAGCACCCGGCTGATGTCGACGAGCGCGTCGGCATGGTCGGAGTTCATGTGGTCGAGGATCCCGTCGCGGTGCGCCAGCAGCGGGTCGGGCCGGGCCGCGGCGTAGGCGGCGGCGTCGACCCAGCTCATCCGGGCGAAGCCCCCGACGAACCGCACCGCCGTGACGTCCAGGCGGTACATCCGGAAGTCGTGGAACCCGGTGAACCCGGCGTGCGGATGCGCGGCGCGGTAGCGCTCCAGCGCGGCGGCCGCCGCGGCCCCGTCGAGCCGGGTGACGACCCCCAGCAGCGTCGCCCGCGCGCGGTCCAGGGGATCGCCGACGCCGACGTCGGTGACCAGCAGCGACGCCCGGCCGTCCGCGGCCAGGTTGCGGCTGTGTTCGGCGAGGTCGGACAGGCACAGCAGGGGGCGGCCGGCGTCGTCGCCCGCGTGCGCGACGACCGACCCGAACGGTGTGCCCGGCGGGTCGAGGGCGATCGTCGACAGCAGCGCCGACGACGTCGCGGCCAGCAGCGTCCGGGCGCGCTCGGCGTCGTCGGGTTCGGTGGGCCGGGACTGCGTGGGTTCGGACACGGGAGGATCGTCGTACACGGGCGCGGCGCGGTGGGCGACGGGCCGCGGCGCGCCACGTACGCTCGCCCGGTGGGGCTGTACCGCGACACCGGGGTGGTGCTGCGCGTGCAGAAGCTGGGCGAGGCCGACCGGATCGTCACGCTGCTGACGCGCCGGCACGGGAAGCTGCGCGCCGTCGCCAAGGGCGTGCGCCGCACCCGGTCGCGCTGGGGGGCCCGGCTCGAGCCGTTCAACCACGTCGACGTGCAGTGCTACACCGGCCGCAGCCTCGACGTCGTCACGCAGGCCGAGACGGTCGACGCGTTCGGTGCCGGCATCGTCGACGACTACGGCCGCTACACGGCGGGCTGCGCGATCCTCGAGACCGCCGACCGGCTCGTCTCCGAGGAGGGCGAGCCGGCGCTGCGGGTCTACCTGCTGCTCGTCGGTGCGATCCGGGCGATGGCGGGCCGCGAGCGCGACCCCTCGCTCGTCCTCGACGCGTTCCTGCTGCGCGCCATGAGCCACGCCGGATGGGCGCCGGCGATCACGGAGTGCGCCAAGTGCGCCGAGCCTGGCCCGCACCGCGCGTTCAGCGTCGCCGGCGGGGGAGCGGTGTGCCCGCGGTGCCGCCCGCCGGGCTCGGTGCTGCCCTCCGCGGAGACGTTCACGCTGCTCGACGCGCTCCTGCACGGCGACTGGGACGCCGCCGACGCCTCGGCGCCCACGACCCGCCGCGACACCTCCGGCCTGGTCGCGGCGCACCTGCAGTGGCACCTGGAACGCCAGCTCCGCTCGCTGCCCCTGGTGGAGCGCCGCGCCCCCCTGTGAGCCGCTCACGAGCCGAAGATCGCCGTGACCGGCGTCTCATATCGAGATCGCCGCTGTCCGGTTCCGGGGTTAGCCTGCGGCCTCACGCAGTGCAGTGCACGATCAGCAGGGGGCAATGTGGCCGACACGAACGGGACGACCGGCGCGACCGACACCGAGGAGGCCCCGGCGTCGGTACGGCGCATGGACACCCCGGAGTCGGCGGAGCTGACGAAGATGGCCGCCGTCTTCGAGGACCTGCAGTACGTGCTGCAGTGCTGTGAGCACCTGGTGTCGACGCTCGCGAACAACCCCGAGCCCGTCGTCGTCGAGGCGCTCTGGACGGGCGCGCTCGTCGCCTACGTGCGGTGCTTCTCCGGCCGCACCGAGGTGCTGAAGGACGCGGATCTGGCCGAGCTGAAGATGGACGGCCAGGTCGGCGAGTTCCACGGGCTGATCAAGAAGCTCCGCGACCACTACGCCTCCCGGCACACCAACCCCCGCGAGACGTTCACCGTCGGCGTCGCCCAGAACAACGCGGGCGCCCCGACGGGTGTCGCCGTCGTGTCGGCAACCCAGCCGATCGTCGACGACACCGCCGTCCGCCAGCTCGGCCGGATCGCCTACGGGCTGTCCGGGCTGCTCGACGCACGGATGCAGGAGGCCCAGCAGAAGGTGCTGGCAGCGGCATCCGCGATGAACCCCGCGCAGCTGAGCTCGCTGCCGCTCGTGCACATCGACGCCTGACCCGCGAACTCGGGTCCGGGGCGGCTCCCTGCGCCGTCCCGGACCCGCACCACGGCACCGGCGGCGGGCAGGTTCCGCCGCGCACCGGCACGGGCCACGATGGGCGAGTGGTCGTCGAGGAGCGGGTCGGGGGCAGGCCGACGCTCGTCGTCGCGGCGCTGACCAGCCCGGAGCGCGTCTCCGAGGTGTGGCCGGGGCTGCTCGACGAGGTCTGGGCCCTCCTCCGCTCCGCGGGGGTCGTGAGCGGTTGCCGCAACGTCATGCTCTACCGCGACACCGTCGCCGGGCTGCACATCGAGGTCGGCGTCCTGGCGCCGGGCGGAGTACGACCGTCGGGCCGGGTGGTGGCGTCCGGTCTTCCGGCCGGGCCGGTCGCGACGACGGTCCACCGCGGGCCCTACACCGGGCTCGGCGCCGCCCATCGGGCCCTCGGGACCTGGTGCCGCGCAGCGGGTCGGCAGCCGGCGGGGTCGCGCTGGGAGGTCTACGGCCCGCACCGTGACGACCCCGCCCAGCTGTCCGTCGAGGTGTCCTGGCTGCTCGCGGACGTCCCCGGGTAGGAAGGAGCCGCCGGCGGCTGCTCGTCACGGGTCGCGGCGCTGCCGCGGGCGCGCCCGCTCCGACAGGACCGCGGCTGCGGCTCAGTCCACCAGCTCGGCGCGCAGGGCCGAGGCGTGTCCCGCGACGAGCATCAGCAGCGTCCCCAGCGGCTTCTCCTGCAGGCCCGCGACGGGGAAGGCGTAGCGCAACGTCACGTCCCAGCCGTTGTCCCCGCGCACGACGCGGGGGGTCCCGAACAGGCCCTCGCCCGCGCCCATCGCGACGCGGGTGGGCACGTCGAGCTCCAGCGACAGGTCCCAGGCCACGACGCAGGTGACGTTGAGGACGGGCAGGCCCTCCTCGAGCTCGAGCCCCTGCACGACGCACGGCACGGCCCCGTGCACGAACGTCACCGCGCCGTCGTCGTCGACCTGCACCTCGTGGAAGCGCTCCAGTGCCCGCCGGGCGAGATCGAGCATGTCGGCGATGTCGGTCACGCGCCCGCCCCCTCGGACCTGTCGACCGCCCCGCCGAACCGGCGGTCGCGCCGCGCGTAGATCTCGATCGCCTCCCAGATGTGGCGACGGTCGAAGTCCGGGAAGAGCGTGTCGAGGAAGACCATCTCCGCGTAGGCGGACTGCCAGAGCAGGAAGTTCGACGTCCGCTGCTCGCCGGAGCTGCGTACGAACAGGTCGACGTCGGGCATGTCCGGCTCGTCGAGGTACCGGGCGATCGTGCGTTCGTCGATCTTGTCGGGCTTGAGCCTGCCCTCGGCGACGAGCCGGGCGATCTGCCGCACGGCGTCGGCGATCTCGGCCCGCCCGCCGTAGTTGACGCACATCGTCAGGGTGAGGACGTCGTTGTGCCGGGTCTTCTCCTCCGCGACCTCGAGCTCGCGGATCACGCTGCGCCACAGCCGCGGGCGCCGGCCGGCCCAGCGGACGCGCACGCCCATCGCGTGCATCTCGTCGACCCGCCGGCGGATCACGTCGCGGTTGAAGCCCATCAGGAAGCGGACCTCGTCGGGTGAGCGCTTCCAGTTCTCCGTCGAGAACGCGTAGGCGGACAGCCACTTCACGCCGATGTCGATGCACCCGCGGGCGACGTCCATCAGCGACGCCTCGCCCCGGCGGTGGCCCTCGATCCTGGGGAGCCCGCGGGCGTTGGCCCAGCGGCCGTTGCCGTCCATGACCAGCGCGACGTGGTTGGGCACGAGCTCGGGCGGGATGGCAGGCGGCCGGGCGCCCGACGGGTGCGGGGCGGGTGGCTGGAAGGGCACGACGCCACCCTACGGACGTCGCCGCCCGCCGTGGTCAGCGCCGGGCGGCGGTCCCCGCGCAGTCGCGGCAGACGCCGAAGATCTCGACGGTGTGGCTCACCTCGGTGAACCCGTGCTCGGCCGCGAGCTTGTCGGCCCAGCGTTCGACGTCGGGCCCGTCGATCTCCACCGCCGTCCCGCAGTGCCGGCAGACCAGGTGGTGGTGGTGCTCGCCGGTGCCGCACCGACGGTAGACGGCCTCGCCGCCGCCCATCCGCAGCACGTCGACCTCGCCGCTGTCGGCCAGCGCCTGCAGTGTGCGGTAGACCGTCGTCAGGCCGATGCCCTCGCCGGAGCGGCGCAGCGCGTCGTGGATCTCCTGGGCCGAGCGGAAGTCGTCGAGCTCGTCGAGCAGCGCGGACACCGCGGCCCGCTGCCGCGTCGAACGCATCCGCACCACGGGCCGCGGATCGGTCACGCGTCCTCCTCGACGTGGGCGACGGCGTCGACGACGATGTGGGCGAGGTGGTCGTCGGCCAGCGAGTAGACGACCTCGCGGCCGTGCCGGGACCCGCGCACGACCCCCGCCGACTTGAGCACCCGCAGGTGCTGGCTGATCAGCGGCTGGGTGACGGCCAGCGCGTCGACGAGGTCGTGCACGCAGCGCGGGGACTCCAGCAACTGCAGCACGATCGCGATGCGCACCGGCGCGGCCAGCGCACGCAGGAGGTCACCGGCCGCGGCGAGGGTGTCGGGGGTGCGGACGGGGGCCGGCGCGACGCTCGTCCGCTCGTCGTGGTCGACGTGCTCGTCGGCGCTCGCGGCCGAGCGGGTGGTGATCGACATGTTCCTCGTCCCTGTCAGTACGGGCCGGCCCCCATGGTAGGCGCCCCGACAGGACTAGATTCGCACCTCGTGCTGCTGGTGTGCCGCTTCGACGTCCCTCCGGCCGATGCCGGCGCCTTCCTCGCGCGCGGGCGCACGGCCCTCGAGCTGCTCACGGCCGCGCCCGGCTGCCTGGGGGGCGACCTCGGCCGGGCGATCGAGGAGCCGACGCGCTGGGTGCTGCAGGTGCGGTTCGCCTCCGTCGACGCCTACCGCCGCGCGCTCTCGCCGTTCCCCGTGCGCGAGCACGTCGTCCCGCTGCTCGCCGAGGCCCTCGCCGACGAGCCCGCGACCTTCGAGACCCTGGTGAGCGGCGCCGGCGGCGCGGCCGTCACGCACGAGAGCCTCCTGGCGTGACGGCCCCGTCCCGGGCCGGTCAGCCCTCGGCCGGTGGTTCCGCGCCGGTGTAGAACGCCGTCACGCGCTCGGCGGCCGGGCGGGCCTGATCCTCCGGCGTGCCGGCGGCGACCGACGCGCGGCACCAGTCGTCGCTCACCGCGGTCAGGAACGCGACGCCCTCCGGCGAGGTCGTCCACGCCTGCGCGGCCTCGGGATCGACGCGCTCGCCCGAGGCGATGTGCAGTCCGAGGCCGTAGAGCCCCAGGTCCCAGCCCAGGCCGACCGCCCCGGGCCCGAACATCGCCCAGCGCTCGTCGTCGACGTGGGCGATGTGGTCGATGGTCAGCCGCGCGTGTCCGTCGCCCTCCGCGGTGACCGCGACCTCGATCCAGCTGACCTCGCCGCCGAACTCCCAGGTCGCGGCGAAGGAGTTCGGCGCGTCGCACCGCTCGACCGTGCCGTTGGCGTTGCCCTCGAGCTGGTAGCTCCCGCCGACCTTCAGCTCGCCGCTGATCGGCAGGAACCAGCGGGGGATGCGCTCGATGTCGGTGCAGGCGTCCCACAGGTCGGCAGGCGTCGTCGGGTAGACGCGGCTGATCGTGAGGACCCGGGCCTCGCCCGCCTCCAACGTCCTGCTGCCGATCGCGCGCCGCACCGCGCTGACCTCGTGTCGGACGTCCGTCGTGTCGTTCACTGCTGTCTCCGTTCGCGTCTGCCGCGGGCGATCTCGGTCGCCAGCGCGTCGAGGTGAGGGGTCCAGAACCGGCGGAAACGTTCGAGCCACACGTCGACCTCCTGCAGCGCCTCGGGCCGCACCGCGTAGAGCCGGCGGGTGCCGACGGGCCGCACGCTCGCGAACCCGTTCTCCCGCAACACCTTCAGGTGCTGCGACACCGCCGGCTGGGAGATGCCGAACTCCTCCCGCACCGTGGCGGTGACCTCCCCGGCGCTGCGCTCGCCGTCGGCGATGAGCTCGAGGATGCGCCGCCGGACCGGGTCGCCGAGGACGTCGAACGCGTGCACGCCCCGAACTCTAACAGCCGCACCTTATATAAGCGAATGCCGATACACACGGGTTGTGGGGACGCGGCGCGTCCTGCAGGTGCGGCGGCGAACGAACGAGCCGCGCGGTGGCCGGGAAGGGTGCGCGGGGTTGTCAAGGGGGGCCGGGTGCGGTTGGGGACGGGTGTGGGCTCCGCGCAGTTGTCCACAGGGGACGGTGGTCGGGGTGGCCGGGGAGCTCCGGCGGCGGCACCGTCGCAGGTGTGGACGTTCACGGACTGACCAGCCGGTCCGCCCTGCTGGCCGCAGGCGTGTCGGACGACGAGCTCGCCCGGTGGTGTGCCAAGGGCGAGCTCGTGCGGATCGCGCGGGGCGCCTACCTCCCGGCCGCCGAGGCCGAGGGGATCGACCGGGCGGCGAGACACGCCCTGGAGGTCCGCGCGGCGCTCGCGCGGTTGCGGATTCCCGTCGCCGCGAGCCACGTGTCGGCCGCCGTGCTGCACGGTCTGCCGGTGTGGGACGTGCCCCTCGACAGGGTGCACCTCACGCGCGCGTCCCCCGGATCGGTTCGCCGGTCCGCCCGCCTGCACCTGCACGGCACCGGCCTCGCCGACGACGAGACGGAGCTGCTCGCCGGCTGCCACGCCACGACCGTCGCCCGGACCGTCGTCGACATCGCCCGGACCGAGCCGTTCGAGCAGGCCGTGGCCGTGGCGGATGCCGCCCTCCGCGCGGGTCTCGTCGCGCCCGCGTCCCTGGCCCACGCGCGTCGGCGGGCACGGCATCGGTCCGGTGCGACGGCCGCGGGCCGCGTGGTCGAGTTCGCGGACGGACGGGCCGAGAGCGTGGGCGAGTCGCGCAGCCGGGTGGCGCTGCGCCGCCACGGCCTGCCGAGGCCGGAGTTGCAGTGGGAGGTCCGTGGGGGCGGTCGGCTGATCGGCAGGGTCGACTTCGGGTGGCCCGCCCGTCGTGTCGTCGGCGAGTTCGACGGTCGCGTGAAGTACACGCGCGGCTCGCGGGACGACGCCGCCGCCGTCGTCTGGGCGGAGAAGCGCCGTGAGGACGCCCTGCGTGCGGTCGGGCTGCGGGTCGTGCGGTGGACGTGGGCCGACCTGGCCGACTTCGACGCGGTCGCGGCGCGCCTGCGCGCTGCTCTCGGCATCTCCTGACCCGGGGCGGTGCCGCCTGCCGCGCGAGTTGTGCGGCCGCCGCGCGGGCTGCTGGGCGTGCGCCGACCGCACGATCCGCGCGACGCCGGGACAAGACGCGCGCCGCGCCCGCCGGCGGGGGAAGGGGTGCCGGGAGCGGCGGGCGGCGCCTGGCTAGGCTGTGGACTTCCGTTTCGGGACTCTTCCTGGAGATACCAGCTGTGGCCAGCAAGCCGACCTCCGCCAAGATCGAGACCATCGTCGCGCTCGCGAAGCGCCGCGGATTCGTCTTCGCCTCCGGCGAGATCTACGGCGGTACCCGCTCGGCGTGGGACTACGGGCCGCTGGGTGTCGAGCTCAAGGAGAACATCAAGCGTCAGTGGTGGCGCACGATGGTCACCGGCCGCGAGGACGTCGTCGGCCTCGACAGCTCGGTGATCCTGCCGCGCCAGGTGTGGGTTGCGTCCGGCCACGTCGGGGTGTTCAACGACCCGCTGGTCGAGTGCCTGAGCTGCCACAAGCGCTTCCGGGCCGACCAGCTGGCGGAGGAGTACGTCGAGCGGACGGGCAAGACCGCCTCCGAGGACGACCTGTCCGACGTCCCGTGCCCGAACTGCGGCACCCGCGGCCAGTACACCCCGCCGCAGGACTTCAACATGATGCTCGAGACGCACCTCGGGCCGGTGAAGACCGACGAGGGCCTGCACTACCTGCGCCCGGAGACCGCGCAGGGCATCTTCGTCAACTTCCTCAACGTGCAGACGACCTCGCGCAAGAAGCCGCCCTTCGGCATCGGCCAGATGGGCAAGAGCTTCCGCAACGAGATCACCCCCGGCAACTTCATCTTCCGCACGCGCGAGTTCGAGCAGATGGAGATGGAGTACTTCGTCGAGCCGGGCACCGACGAGGAGCTGCACCAGTACTGGATCGACGAGCGCACCCGCTGGTACACCGACCTGGGCATCGCCCGGGAGAACCTGCGGCACTACGAGCACCCGAAGGAGAAGCTCTCCCACTACTCGAAGCGCACCGTCGACATCGAGTACCGCTTCGAGTTCACCGGCCAGGAGTGGGGCGAGCTCGAGGGCATCGCGAACCGCACGGACTTCGACCTGACGACGCACTCGAACCACTCGGGCGTCGACCTGTCGTTCTACGACCAGGCGTCCGGCACCCGGTACCGCCCGTACGTCATCGAGCCTGCGGCGGGTGTCGGCCGCTCGATGATGGCCTTCCTCATCGAGGCCTACACCGAGGACGAGGCGCCGAACGCGAAGGGCGGCGTCGACAAGCGCGTCGTCCTGCGGCTCGATCGCAGGCTCGCGCCGGTCAAGGCGGCGGTGCTCCCGCTGTCGCGCAACGCCGACCTGTCGCCGAAGGCGCGCGACCTCGCGGCGGCCCTGCGCAGGAACTGGAACGTGGAGTTCGACGACGCGGGCGCCATCGGCCGTCGCTACCGCCGCCAGGACGAGATCGGCACGCCCTTCTGCATCACCGTCGACTTCGACACCCTCACCGACCAGGCGGTGACGATCCGCGAGCGCGACACCATGTCGCAGGAGCGGATCGCGCTCGACCAGGTCGAGTCCTACCTCGCGGCGCGCCTGCTCGGCTGCTGACGCCACCGGCGGCCCGGCACGTGCCGGGCCGCCGGGTCAGCCCGCCGCCTGCTCGGCCGGGAACAGCCTGTCGACGATGTCGCGCATCGTGACCAGGCCGAGCCGGCCGTCGGTGGACACCAGCGCGAGGTGCGCCCGCCCCTCGCGCATCGTGCCCAGCGCGGCGTGCGCCGTGACGTCGCCGGGCAGCGTGAGCACGGGGCGCATCAGGCCGCGCGCGGTCGCGCCGGGGGCGGCGGCCAGCGCGTCGCGGACGTGCACGACGCCGATCGGCACGTCCCCGTCACGGACGACCAGCCGCAGGTGCCCGCTCTCCCGCGACACCGCACGGATGCGGGCGGCGTCGTCGTCCGCGGCGACCCCGGCCGGGTCGAGCCGCACGAGCGCCCGCAGCGGCGTGCGGTGCAGCTCCAGTGCCGTGACGAGCTGGTCGCGACGCTCGGCGTCCAGCGCGCCCGCCCGCGCGGAGTGCGTCACGAGCTCGCGCAGGTCGGCCGGGTCGCGCCCGGCGCCCATCTCGTCGACGGGATCCACGCCGACGGCGCGCAGGCACCGGTTCGCCATGCCGTTGAGCACCACCAGGATCGGCCGGGTCAGCCACATGAACCCGCGCATCGGCAGCGCCAGCAGGGTCGCCGACCGCTCGGGGTGGGCGATGGCCCACGACTTCGGCGCCATCTCCCCGACGACGAGGTGCACGAACGTCACGACGATCAGCGACAGCACGAACGACACCACCCCGGCCGTCGCCCCGGGTAGCCCCCAGCCGGTCAGGACCGGCTCCAGCGCGGCGTCGAGTGCCGGCTTGGTCACCGCGCCGAGGGCCAGCGTGCAGAGCGTGATGCCCAGCTGCGAGCCCGCCAGCAGCAACGACAGGTCGCGTGCGCTGCGCAGCGCGGCCCGCGCGGAGGCCGACGTCTCCGCGGCCTCCTCCAGCCGGTAGCGCCGCGCCGCGACCAGCGCGAACTCGATCGCGACGAAGAACGCCGACATCGCCACGAGCGCCACCGACACGATGATCACCCACGCGCTCATCGGGCCACCGTCGCGGTCGACGCGTCACGGGGAGCCGCGGCCAGGCGCAGCCGGACCCGCGACGGCACCCGGCGCTCCACCACCAGCACCTCGGCGTGCAGCAGCACCACGGGGTCGTCCTCCTCCGCGCCGGGCCGGTGCGGCAACACGACGGTGACGGCGTCGCCGACCTCGGGCAGCCGCTGCAGCGCGCTCACGACGAGCCCGCCCACCGTCTGGTGGTCGCCGTCGGGCAGCGGGTGGTCGACCAGCCGCTCGACCTCGTCGACGTGCAGCGACCCGGGGACGGTCCAGCCGTCGTCGGCGGCGACGGAGGCGTCGAGGCCGGCGGGATCGTGCTCGTCGGTGATCTCCCCGACGAGCTCCTCGGCGACGTCCTCGACGGTCACCACACCCGCGAGGCCGCCGTACTCGTCGAGCACGCAGGCGAACTCCTCGCCGGCGTCGCGGAGCTGGGCGAGGACGGCGGGCAGCGGGAGCGACGCGGGGACCAGCAACGGCGGGCGCATGACGTCGGCGACGCGCACCGTCGCGGCGTCGCGGCCGGTGGCCTCCAGCGCGAGGACGTCGCGCAGGCAGACGACGCCGGCGACGTCGTCGGGGTCCCCGCGCAGCACGGGCAGCCGCGAGTGCCCGGACGCCATCGTCGCGACCAGGTCGGCGACGGTCGCGTCCGCCTGGACCGTCGTGACCCGGGGGCGCGGGATCATCGCCGCCCGCGCGGTGCGGTCGCCGAAGTCGAGGACGCGGTCGAGCAGCGCGGACAGCTCGACGGGCAGCGTGCCGCTGTCGCGCGACTCGTCGATGATCGCCTCGAGGTCGCGCGGCGTCGCGGCGTGCTCGACGTCGTGCACCGGCTCGATGCGCAACGCGCGCAGCAGCAGCTCGGCGGCCTTGTCGAACAACGCGATGAGCCGGCCGAAGACGGTCAGGTAGATACGCGTCGACAGCGCGAGGCGGCGGGCGACCGGCTCGGGCCGGGCGATCGCGAGGTTCTTGGGGAACAGCTCGCCGAACACCATCTGCACGACCGTCGCGAACAGCAGCGCGAGGACCGTGCCGACGGCGAAGCCGACACCCGGCGGGACGCCGGCGCCACCGAGCAGCTCACCGATGCCGTCGCCGATCATCGGCTCGGCGACGTAGCCGACGAGCAGGCCGGTGACGGTGATGCCCAGCTGGGCGCCGGAGAGCACGAACGACGTGCGGCGGGTGATGGCCAGCGCCCGGTCGGCACCGGTGTCGCCGTCGGCGGCCCTGGCGCGCAGCCGGGCCCGGTCGACTGCGGTGTAGGCGAACTCCTGGGCGACGAACCAGCCGGTCGCGGCGGTGATGACGACGACCACGACGACGCCGAGGAGGATCGAGAGGACGGTCATCGAGGACCGCCGGGGGAGCTACGGGGACGACGCCCGACGGCGCCGCCGGTACTTCGGGAGGGGTCCATTGTCCTGTCGGTCGGAGGCAGGCGGGGTGACGTCGACGGCTCGGCCGTCACAGATCGGACGAACGGGGCGCGTGCCGAGTTCCCGGAGCCGATCATGACATCCGTCACCCGGGGTTCGTGACGTCCGCTCCCGGCCCGCGCGGCGGCCACCGGCGAGGGTCGTGTTCATGACGCAGACCACCGACGTCGGCGCCGCCGTCCGGATCACCGGGCTCACCAAGAGCTACGGGCAGGTCCGGGCGGTCGACAGCCTCGACCTGACGATCGCGCCCGGGGAGGTCGTCGCGCTGCTGGGTCCGAACGGCGCGGGCAAGTCGACGACGATCGACACCCTGCTCGGGCTCACCCGGCCCGACGCGGGCGAGGTGGCGCTGTTCGGCCGCACGCCCCGCGAGGCGATGAACCGGGGACTGGTCGGGGCGATGCTGCAGTCCGGCGGCTTCCCAGAGGACATCACGCCGGGCGAGCTCGTCCGGCTCTCGGCCGCGCTCTTCCCGTCGCCGCTCGACCCGGCCGACGTCATGGCGCGCACCGGGATCACCGACATCGCGGACAACCGCTTCGGGAAGCTCTCCGG
>Ga0182736_1001705_pt1 | contig 19757 bp, 20 predicted proteins | sample eDN5th30CKraftBY_FD_128882 | JGI IMG/M metagenome (GOLD analysis project Ga0182736, IMG submission 128882) | Enriched backyard soil microbial communities from Emeryville, California, USA - eDNA 5th pass 30_C Kraft BY (version 2) (version 2) | ecosystem: Environmental > Terrestrial > Soil >... | reverse complement strand
GATGATAAAGGTGTATACTTACCGTGGAGTTCTTTTCGCCTGCTTTAGGGTATTTGTATTGATATTGGGTGGGATAAAGTCCTTCATACATCGTCATCGAGTACACTGGCACCTCAGATTCATCAAATTTATAATACGCAATTGTTTTGCTATCCGGACTCCAGAAGAATGCCCGTGCAAATGCAAATTCTTCTTCGTATACCCAATCGGTGCCGCCATTGATTATACGGTTATGCTCGCCATCATGGGTAACCTGCTCTTCAGTGCCTTTTAGTAAATCCTTTATGAATAGATTATTTTCCCTAACAAAAGCCACTTTGGTGCCATCGGGAGAGATGGTAGCGAAGAGCTGCTTTCCTTGAGAAGAGACTTCGTTAATTTTCTTTGAAACAATATCGAATACGTAATAGTTGGCTTTGGACGAACGGCGGTAAATGGCTTCCTTTTCATCAGCTAACATTACCTTGCTTTCATCTTCATTGAAATTAGTGCTGATAGGAAGGTGTTTACCTTTATAGTACAGCTCTTTTTCTGTAAAAAGCACTTCCACCACCTTCCCGTCGCTATAATTATTACGCGCTACATATTTTTCTTTCGTTTCAGGATTGGTAGCAATGGAGACATAGGTTTTACCATCATTTAACGAGCGTAAACCACTTACTGTTTTGGTATCGAAAGTACCCTTTTGAAAAATATCGGCTAAGGTAATTTGTTTAGGTTGTTGGGCAAAAGCGGTACTTCCCATTAGTATCAGTATAATTAAAGACTTCTTCATTCGGTATCTATTAATTTTGATTTTACAGGCAATTTCTGCTAGATGTAAGCCAAGGCTGATGAAACATGGCACCGAAATTACTAATTAAAGCTATAATTCAAGTTATTGTGTCAAAAAAAGTACATGATTTGAAATAGCTAGTATAGCTAAGATATAGAAATAAAAGATTATTTGCTGTTTTTTAGTGGCAGATCTTCAAGGAGTTGTAGGTAATCTTTTTTGATTTCCCATGCATCATAACTCATATCAGGCCCATAATACTTAAATTCTCCTACATAAGCAGGATCGGAAGGAGCCAGGTGATCCATAATAATTTGCTGATTTGGTTTTTCATATTTTAGTAACATACTGGCATGTGCATTATAGCGGTAAATCACTCGGGTAACTTGCTCGTAAACTGCTTTGCCTTTAAAGAGGGCCTTTCCAAATAAAATATGTTTAGCGGTCAGATTTAAAACTTCAATCACTTTTTCCGTAACTTCCGGTGTGCTGCCCCGCCACCCGAGCAGAATATAATGATTAGGCAAGCCGTCTAACGGAATAATATCATAATACTGCGCACCATACCATTGGTTATTATCGCTTATAGCTTTGTCAGGTTTTTCCAGTGCAGGTGATTTATCAACCAAAGGCTTTAAGTTCAGGCTTCCATCTGGAGTATTCAATTGGATCGCGCCATAATAGCGATAAGAGCCATCATCTAACTTTAGGTGCCAAGAAAAAAGACGAAAAGATTGATCTGGAGAAGCTTTGACAGCGATCATGTTTAGCGAATCCAAAGGTTTGTCGAAGGAGTTTGGACTTTTTAGCAACTGAACTAAGGTTTTAATAAAAGTATAATTAGCTGATAGCCGCAGTGCCTCATTAGGTTCATTGTATATGGTAAAGCCCAAGCGGATGAGGCTGTCTTGTAGAACTGTATCCGAAGGTTTCGCTTGTGCCTGGGAATAAGAGGCTTTGAAACATAGAAATACCAGAAAAAATGCTGTTTTCAGAAAAGATCGCATATTTAGCTTAGCATTACCCGTTATAGTTTCTCGATGATTATGGCGCTGGCTCCGCCGCCGCCATTACAAATTCCCGCAACGCCTATACGTCCTTCCTGCTGCGCAAGCACATGGAGCAGGGTTACCACAATCCGAGCGCCCGAAGCGCCTAATGGATGGCCTAGGGCAACAGCGCCCCCGTTAATATTCACCTTGTCCGGATCCAGTTTTAGCTCTCTGTTATTGGCCACAGAAACAACGGAAAAGGCCTCATTGATTTCAAAATAATCTATATCCTGTAGCGACAGGTTGGCCTTTTTTAAGGCCTTCGGAATAGCTTTGGAAGGAGCTGTGGTAAACCATTCTGGTGCAAGCTGGGCATCAGCATAACTTATAATCCGAGCTAAAGGTTTTATGCCCAGTTCTGTGGCTTTAGCGCTGCTCATAAGCACCAAAGCTGCTGCCCCGTCATTGAGGGTAGAGGCATTGGCCGCAGTTACCGTTCCGTCTTTTTTAAAAACCGGTTTTAAGGTCGGAATCTTTTCAAAAAAAACATTGCTGATTTCTTCATCTTCCTTAACCTGAATAATATTGCCTTTCCTGTCGGTTATTTCTACCGGCACAATTTCCTTGTTAAATCTGCCGGTTTTTTGTGCTGCCTGTGCACGTTTGTAGGATAATATGGCGTATTCATCTTGATCTGCCCGTGAGATATTACACGTGGCTGCGCATAGCTCGGCAGCAGAGCCCATGTGATAATTGTTATAAACATCCCATAGTCCGTCTTTTATTAGTCCGTCTATTACTTCTTTATGACCTAATCGGTAGCCTGTGCGTGCCTGATCGAGATAATAAGGCACATTGCTCATGCTTTCGGTGCCTCCTGCTATCATAATATCGTTAATGCCTAAGGCTATGCTTTGTGCGGCCAGCATAATAGCTTTGGCTCCTGAGGCACACACTTTGTTTATCGTAGTGGCGGGGATGTCGCCAAGCCCTGCTTGTTTAACTACCTGTGTGGCGGGTGCTTGTCCTAAATTAGCCGATAATACGTTGCCGATGTAGGCCTCTTGGATATGTCCGGCAGACAAACCTGCCCGCTTTACCGCTTCTTGTACCGCTATACTTCCAAGTGTTGTTGCGCTTAGTGCAGAGAGACTGCCTCCAAAACTGCCAATAGGTGTTCTCACAGCCGAAACTATATATACTTCGTTCATAATGTCGGTATTGCTGAAGCAGGCAAGTTAGCTAAATTCTTTATTTATTGACGTCCTTATCTGCAATATTGCTTTTTTTAAGATTTTTCCGGCGCGCACGTAAAGCTTCATGGAGCAAATATTCAATCTGTCCATTGGTGCTTCTAAATTCATCAGTAGCCCATGCCTCTAGCTCCTTTAGCATTTCCTGGTTTATCCTTAGGGCAAATGCTTTTTTTTCTCCCATCTACATATTTTTTTAAGTTATGAGTTTTAAGTTATACGTTGTAAGTACTTGCTTAGCGGAAAGCTTAAAGCGAAAAGCACAAAGCTTCCACGTAAGTTATGAGTTGCCAGTTACGAGTATGCACTTGCCTATGCTCACTACTCAACCACTATCACCACTCAACTACTGTCACTGCTTAATTAGTATCAAGACATAAGTATCAAGTAGCAAGACTCATTTAAAGTTATGAGTTACGAGTTGCCAGTTGTGAGTGCCACTACATCAATTAAGTAGCAATAGCACGGGGCAGTGGCATTAGCTAATTATTCACACAATGTTTATTCCCAAGGGCGTTCATGAGCTCACTTCGTTCGGTTGGCTAATCGTCCCATTGGCTAATTCACTACTCAACAACTATTGCTACCCTCAAAGTAAAAATTCAAAAGTAAAAAGGATAAAGCGAAAAGCCTTGGATACTGTTTTAACTACTAAACAACTATTCTACTCCACTACTATCACTACTCAACAACTACCCATAAAGCGTACCGGCGTTAACGATGGGCGAAACACTCTTTTCGCCGCAAAGTACTACCAGTAAATTGCTCACCATTGCGGCCTTGCGTTCTTCATCCAGATGCACAATTTCTTTTTCGGATAACCTTTCCAAGGCCATTTCCACCATGCCAACGGCTCCTTCAACAATTTGTTTCCGTGCCGCAACTACGGCGGTAGCCTGTTGCCTTTGTAGCATGGCGCTTGCAATTTCCTGTGCATAAGCTAAATGGGTAATCCTTGCTTCTATAACATCTATCCCAGCCCGCTCTAAGCGTTCGTTAAGTTCTCTTTCAAGCATCTCGCTTACTTGTTGTGCGCCATCCTTTAAGGTAATGGTGTCTTCCTCGACTTCAAAATTATCATAAGCAAATAAATTTGCCAAATGTCTTACAGCGGCTTCGCTTTGAACTTCTACGTACTGGATGTAATCATCAACTTCAAAGAGTGCTTTTGCCGTATCTTTCACCTTCCATACCGTTACCGCCGCTATTTCAATCGGATTGCCCAACTTATCGTTTACTTTCATCTTATGCCCGTTCAAATTTCTGGCTTTTAAAGATACCCTATGTTTAACAGCCAGCGGATTGATCCAGAAAAAACCATCTTTTTTTACCGTGCCAATGTATTCTCCAAAAAGTATTAAAACTTTGGAGTCGTTAGGGTTGATAACCGTAAGTCCTTTAAATATAAGTAAGGAAATAATAACGCCTCCTATAGAAACTAGTACATTATTATAGGCAAAGCCGGCAAATGCCATAAAGAGGGCAATCAACAGAATAACGATAGCTGCATAGCCCGATAGTGCAGTTGTAGATTTTTCTTCTTGCATGATGAATAAATTTATAATGATATCACAATGATATCAAAAATTAAACATAATTCAAAATTATTTAAACGACAATTGCGTTTTCTAGCGAATATACCTGTCAAAAAATAAATGCATTGACTAGTGTAAAAGCGCTTAAAACCTGAGTTCAATTATTCTTTATTAGCTCAGAAATTCAATAGTAATCTTAGGCAAGGCGCCTTTGAGCAGGTTTATCCCAATAAACCAAGCAGAGGCAACGCGGCATAGGATAACTATTTGGATTAGCTTTGTTGGATTATTCACTTTGAAACGGCTATCTTCTTCCTGAAAACTCCTTGAAATAACCCGCTATTCCAGCGTCGTTCTCAGTTGAATCTAACCATTTCAAAGCGTTCTGAGCAGAAAATAATAATCGAACTCAGGTTTATATAAAACAATTTTATATAAGTTTGTATAAATAATATGAAGTCGATCGCGATGCCCAAAGTTTAACCCAGCCAGAAATGAAGAACAGCAATCTGACATTTTGGGCAATCAGCTATATATAATTAGTAAACTAAAACATAGGTTGTAACGTGTCAAAAAACAGAAAAACCCCAGCGGTCTATACCAGCAATCCCACCGTTTTTAAATACGGGATGATGATTCTCAGTATTATCATCATCTGTATTTTTTTGCCCAAGCAGCCTCGTTTTAGATTTGAATACGAAAAAGGCAAAGTGTGGATGCATGAAGATCTCATTGCTCCGTACAATTTTGCTATTTTAAAAACCCCAAGTGAGATAAAGGCTGATAAAGATCAGGTGCTGCAATCGGTCTATCCGATTTATAATAACCATGTAGAAGCAAAGACCGAAGAAACGGAACGTTTCTTGAATGAGCTGGAAGGTAAATGGAAAAGTAGTGGCTTAGACGATAAAGAAGAGCCCGTTTACAGTGCAACAGTTAAACAGATTCTTACCCATATTTACAGTAGAGGCATTATAGCGCTGACTAAAAAATTTCAGCTAAATGGGGGCGACTATAATTTTAGCTTAGTTACGGATAATGTGGCCGAAAATAGAAATACTGCGGAGGTTTATACCAGAGAAACTGCTCTGGCTTATGCAAATACTATTATTGATGCAAAGACTGCGATTACAGAAAAGGATTGGCTTAAAAGTATTGTGGCAGATTATGTCCAGCCAAATTATCTTTATAATGAGCAGCTTACAGACAGGCTTATTACGGAGGCGCTTAATAATATTTCGAATACGAGGGGCATGGTTCAACGTGGCGAATTAATTGTTGCCAATGGAAGCATGGTAAATAATGAGGTCTTCCAAAAAGTGGAATCCTTAAGGAAGGCTTACGAAGAAGAAGCGCGCATAGGCGGCGATCGTAATGTGGTTGTTTTTGGACAGTTTTTAGTGGTAGGTCTCGTGGTGTTTTTGCTCATGATATTCCTTTATTTATTTCGATTGGATATATTTTCCAATAATCGCTTATTGTCTTTAATCCTGTTGGTCATTACCGGAATGTTATTGGTGCTTTCTTGGGCACTTCAATTAAAAATTTCCAGCCTGTACTATATTCCTTTCTGCATTGTACCCATGATTGTGCGGATATTGTTCGATACACGCCTCGCTTTAAACATTCACCTGCTCATGGTGTTGGTTGCCGGCTTTTTCGTGCCGAATAGCTTCGAATTTGCTTTTTTACAGGTTACGGCGGGGATGGTGAGTATTTACAGCATTAAGACCTTAGTGAAACGTGAGCAATTTCTCATTTCGTCGGTTTTTATACTGATCACCTATTTTGTTGGCTATCTGGGTATTGTCTTAATTCGAGACGGCTCGCTTGCTGATGTAGGCTATGCCTCTTTTGTGCCATTTATTGTTAGCGTAGGATTAACTTTATTGGCCTACCCCTTGATTTATGCTTTTGAGCGCTTATTCGGGATAACCTCTGATGTTACGTTAATGGAGCTCACCAATACAAATTCATCTTTATTAAGAGAGCTTTCCTATAAGGCTCCTGGTACTTTTCAGCACTCCTTGCAAGTGGCAAATTTAGCAGAAGCAGCTATCTATAAGATCGGCGGAAATGCGCTGTTAGTTAGGGCGGGAGCCTTGTATCATGATATTGGTAAGATGCAAAATCCGCAATATTTTATTGAGAATCAAACCAAAGGTTATAATCCGCATGACGGGTTAACCTTTGAACAGAGTGCGCAGATTATTATTTCACATGTAAATAAGGGGATTGATTTGGCACATAAGCATCAGCTGCCCGAATCTATCATTAACTTTATTCGCACCCATCACGGAACTACTCGCACGGATTACTTCTATAATGCCTTTATTAAAGCACACCCTGATAAAATTGTAGACGAGCAAATGTTCCGTTATCCAGGGCCCATTCCTTTCTCTAAAGAAACGGCTGTATTAATGATGGCCGATTCGGTAGAAGCGGCTTCAAGAAGTATAAAGGAGCCCGATGCTGAGAACATCAGCAATTTGGTTGATAAAATTATCGAAGGAAAATTGGTGCAAGGGCAATTAAAGAACAGCGATATTACGATGCAGGAAATAGAATCTATACGTACAATCTTTAAACGGATGTTGATGAGTATTTATCATGTGCGCGTAGACTATGATGTGAAGAAAGTTAAGGCTGATGAATAGATCATGAAGATCTATAGACTTGAACCTCAAATTGATAGATTAGTCAGAAAAAAAATGTCTGGATTTGCATTATATAAAATTTGAAATAATAAATTTTTGTATTAGGTTTGCAGTCCCAAAAGGGAGGAGAGGTGCCTGAGAGGCCGAAAGGAACAGTTTGCTAAACTGTCGTACTGGAAACGGTACCGCGGGTTCGAATCCCGCTCTCTCCGCTGAGAGGGTCTTCATCAAGAAGACCCTCTTTTTTTTCGTAAATCAGCAATCCCTTTTCTTTCATTTTCAAATGGTTATGTGACAATAAACCGAGCATAGTAGGTGTTCGATAAATGCCGTTTTCATAGTACAGATTGCTGTCGAACACCCTGTTCACAAATTCCCTTTTTTGAAGTGTGTCCGACTTGGAATAAACATAGCGCATATCCGTTAAAAGGTTCAGGTTGTCTTCCAAGATGCTGAACGCCTTGCTCTGGTCATTGCTCAACCTTTCGATTGCCCCTTTGAGGTTCAGTATCTCGTTATTGTATATCGAATACCAACGGTCATAGGTATCTTTATTGATTTCGTTCTTTATCCATTTCTCCTCGACAGAAAACAGTTTTTCTTCGACTTCCTGCAATTGTTTTTTCTTTTCGATTGCCTTTTTACGGTTGCTCTCCATTTCCAAATCGAGTGAGCTTTTGGTCACTGTCCTGATCTTCCTTACCCTCGCACTCGGCAGGCTCATCAGCTCACAGGCTTCCAAAAATTGGTTATGTGCTTTTATTGCACTTATGTTGTTGTGCTTGGAGTGCCTGCATTTGTAGTAATAGAAATACTTGCCTGATTTGCCCCTTGACGGTGCGCCCGATAAGGGGTTTCCGCAATGGCATTTCAATACCCCACGCAACGGGATTTCATCGTCTATAACTGTCCTTGTTTTTTCGGGTCGTTTCATTTTCTCCTGTACCATCATCCACGTGGTCTTGTCAACAATGGGTTCGTGGATAGCCTCAAACAATCCACCTGCATAGTCCTTGTAGGCATCTACTTTCAGCAAGCCTGCATAGGTCGGGTTTTTAAGCACCCGTTCGATAGCCATATTGCCCTTTGTCGGAAATCCCAACCGTTGGGCTTGTTCTTTTATAAGATAGAGTGGTGTATCCCTTAGATAAGCGTCGTAGATGAAGCGTACTATCTTGGCTTCGGTTTCCTCAATCACCAACCGCCGTTCCTTGCGTTCGCCCTGTTTCCTGTACCCGAACGGAGCATTCTTGTAAACAAATCTTCCCTCTTTGGCTTTTGCGGTATAGATACCGCCCTTGACCTTGATACTCCTATTAATATTGTCCTCTTCCGCAAGCAACAACTGCAATCCTGCACGGAAGAAACTTCCAGGCGTGTCATAATCAAAGGTAATCCCCTCGGTCACGCTTACCACCTGTATGCTGTACTTCTGTTGGAGGAGCTTGACCATACTCATTGCTTCCCCCGCATCACGGCTGAAACGGTCGAGTTGGTCAACCAAAAGGTAATCTACTGTTTTATGATGCTTGGTTATGAACTCCCTCAGCTTAATGAAGTCGGGGCGGTCGAATGTCCGTGCGCTCTTGCCCCTGTCGATAAAGGTATCCACCAGTTCGACATTATTGAATTTCAACCATTGGTCGGTATAGAGTTCCTGTCTTTCGATTGAACCGTTACTTTGTCCGAGTTGGCTGAACCGTAGGTATCTTATCGCTCTTTTCATAATATTCCCTTAACGTTGCAGACACAATAATCTCAATGATTAAATCTACAAATTTTTCCTCTTTCTCACGCTCCCTTTGCTCGTTTATTTCCAAAATGGTCTTGTCGATTTCGGGAGTTTCCTTTTTGTTCTCACTGTTTCCCATCGCTGTACTCCTTTATGTTGATAAAAAATGAAGCAGATTATCAGCTTCATTCTTAAAGCTATCGTGAAAATATGCTCGACCTTTCAATGTTGTAGTCAAAGGTTGCATTTGGCGTTCAGATGCTAAATACTCGATGTTGGATTATTATGTTTTGGGCGTGTCCCTTTGCATTTTTGCCAACGCACCACAGCCAACGCAAAAAATGCAAGCGGGTCGGGCTATCCGCTACAAGTCCTCGCTCCGTTGCACTTCACTGTGGGCTTTCCGCTTCTATCCCTCACGCAAACCGAAACGCAAAAACAATACAGTTGAAAGATTTTCTCAAAACCTGTCACATTATTACCTTTGAAATTGTCTAACTCTAAAATCAAAAAATGGACGATTTAAACACATTGAACAAAAAACTATTCCCTTATGCTTACAACATTTTGGGAAATATTGACGATTGTCAAGACGTAATTCAAGACGTTTTAATAAAATTCAATGAAAAAGAGGTCAGTTCAATTTCTAATCAAAATGCGTATCTGATAAAATCGGTCATCAACCAAGCCATAAACCTAAAAAAGAAAAACGACAGAGAAAGGCAACAAAAAATTGTGTTACCCGAACCAATCGTTACCAATCAAGGCGAAAGCAAAATTGAATTAGACGAAATACTTAACTATTCAATGTTCGTTTTACTCGATACTTTGAATACCAAAGAAAGAGCCGTTTTTTTACTCAAAGAAGCGTTTGATTACGAACACGATGAAATCGCTGAAATATTAGAAACTTCGGTAGAAAATTCCCGACAAATCCTCACAAGAGCCAAAAAGAAACTGAAATTGCGGAAACCCGAAATCGCAACTTCGTCTGCAAAAGACCGAAAATATTTAGAAAAATATGTGTCCGCAATCCGTAAAGGCGATGTCAAAACGTTGGAGCAAATGCTATCTGATGAAGTGCAGGTTTTGGCAGATGCAGGAAATAAATTACAGGTCATTGCTGAACTGACTTCGGGAATTGACAACACCATTAAACTGATGACCTACGTTTATGAAAATCATCAAAAAGACCTTGAAATCAAAATCGAAGAAATCAATCATCAATCTGCATTACTATTTTATAGAGGTACAACCTTGATAAACTGTCAGATATTTGAGCTAAACCCATACGGAAAAATCACAAGTATTTTTTCTGTCGTTGACCCCGAGAAATTGATGAAAATTTAAAAACTTCTCTACTTTCTGTCACGTTCCGCAATTTGAAATTGTCTTACAAGAAACAATTAAATTTTATAGACAATGAAAGAATTTGTATTGATTTTTAGATTAAAAGACATTTCCGTTTTCAGACCAACACCTGAACAAATGCAGGAACGTATGAATTGGTTAGCAGGAATTGCTTCACAAAGCAAATTGGTGGACAAAGGCAATACGCTTTTGCCATTTGCAGGAAGTGCAAAAATCGTAAAGTCCAACAAGGAAGTAACTGACGGAGTTTACACCGAAAACAAAGAATTTGTTAGCGGTTATGTTGTGGTTAAAGCCAAAACCATTGATGAAGCGGTCGAAATCGCAAAAGCTAATCCGATTTTTGACCAAGTAGGCGGAAATATTGAAATACGGGAAGTTTTGAAAAGAGATTAGCATTTAACAAAACAACAAATCAAGCCCCGAAAAAAAACGGGGCTTTTATTTTGTATTCTTGTACCAAAAAAAGAACAAAAAGGTAGCAAAGGTAAGGCGGACACCCACCGCACCGCCCAACCAAAAGCTTACGGCATAATGGCAGGGCAAAAAAGGTTGCCCTGCCACCCTTCGGGACTTATTCCGTTTCCTTTTGGTTTTTCAGCCTGTCCGCCTTAATTGAATGGCTTTCTTTTTTTTCTGTTTTTTTCTTTTGGAAACAATTTTAAGAGGAAGAAACGCACTGCCCAACAACAACACACCGTTATCAAAACAACGGCTTGTGCTTCTCGTTATAGATTTCCTTAATCAACTCCCCGAACTCCTGAAAATGATATTCGATAATGTTGTCCAGATACGCATAAATCGTCAGCTTGTCAATGCCCATAATGTTTGTAAGTCTATTGAACGTATCGTGGTGTTCCTGTCGTACATAGACCGATTTGCCTTTGCTTGCCGTTGTCGTAGGAATTTTAAAGAACTGTCCGCAGTAATCCTCTTTGGTCAGCTTCTTTGGCTTTGAAGTCGTTCTTTTGGTATTACTTGCAGTCGGTTTTGTATCTTCCGTTTCTATGGATTTTTCGTCTTCGGTAAAGTCGTCCCGATGTGTTACGGCTTGCTGTTCCTGTTGGGGATTTTTCTTGTCGCTACCGATAATCATTTTCATAAAATCCTGTTCTTCGGGTTGCTGTTTTTTGTTTTCTTCGTGTATCATATCTTTCGCTTTAAATGTTATCTCAAATTAGCTGTTTGGTTACCTGAATAGTCAGTTGCATATACTGTTGTACTTATGCACCTGCATACCCTTAATTAGCTGAAAAATCCGTAATTCATCTGCAATCAATCACGCAAATTAGCTGTCGGGATTTATGCCGATTAGTTACATCATTAAGACTGCAACCAATCAGCCAACTAACCATATACAAAGGAAATAAAAGCAGTCCTAATCTGCCATAAGGTGGCACTCAAAGGTGCTATTTGGCGTTCAAAGTCACGTTTGTAAATCGCTGTTATTCAAATAGTCTTGTCGAACTTTGTAAACGGAAGCGGTCGGTTTTTTCGGCTAACTCCAATCCGTTTGCAAAACGGATTTTTCTGAACCCCTGTTCAGAGCAAGTTATCTTTTGAGGTACTCAAAATAAATTTCCGTACCTCAAAAGCACTTGCCCTTGCAGGGGGCTGAAAACCGCTCCGAAGTCGCAGTTTTGGTTTAATATTAAAATGGATTTTATGGAAGAAAAGAACAATAAACAGGTTAGGAAAACAGGGAGAAAACCGAAGAACGACCCTGCCGTACATCGGTATTCTATTAACCTGAATGCAGAGGAAAACGCCAAGTTCCTTGCCCTGTTTGACCAATCGGGAATGAACGCAAAGGCACATTTCATTACAGCCTGCATCTTTCAGAAGACGGTAAAGACCGTAAAAATTGATATGAATGCCGTAGAATACCACGAAAGATTGACCAAATTTTTTGGTCAGTTTCGGGGAATAGCAACCAATTATAATCAGATTGTAAGGTTATTGAACGCCAATTTTTCAGAGAAAAAAGCATCTGCATACCTCTATAAATTGGAAAAACAGACGGCCGAAATGAAAGAATTGTTGTTAAAAGTTTTAATTCTTACCGATGAATTTGAAAAGAAATATCTAAATAAAGAGTGAAATTATGATTGCAAAAATCGGAAAGGGAAGCAATATGTACGGAGCGATTTTGTACAATCAGCAGAAAGTGGAAACGGAAAACGGAGCGGTTTTGTTGCTGAACAAGATACCCGATACAATGAACGGCAGGTATTCCGTAGCGTATTTCAATAAGTGCTTTGAGCCGTATCTGTCGGCAAATATCAAAACGGAAAAAACGGTACGGCATATTTCGTTGAACCCAGACCCAAAAGACAAGGTAAGCGATGAACAGTTTACGGAAATGGCACAGGAATATATGGAGCGTATGGGCTACGGTAATCAACCTTATATTGTTTTCAAACATACGGACATTGACCGAACGCATATCCATATCGTTTCGACCTGTGTAGGTATTGACGGTAAGAAAATCCCCGATGATTACGACCACCCACGTTCAATGGCAATCTGTCGAGATTTGGAGCAGAAATATAACCTGCAAAAAGCAACCGAGCAGGGGCAGAAACAGGATAATAAGGTTTTCAAACCTGTGGATTACCACAAGGGCGACATCAAAAGTCAGATTGCTTCGGTAGTGCGACATCTACCAAAGTATTACAGCTTTCCGACTATGGGAAGCTATAATGCTTTATTGTCGCTGTTCAACATCACAGCGGAAGAAGTCAAAGGCGAGCGGAACGGTCAGACAGTAAACGGATTGGTCTATGTGGCATTAGACGAGAACGGAAACAAGGCAAGTAATCCGTTCAAAGCATCGCTATTCGGAAAAGATGCAGGCGTGATACAACTGCAAAAACACTTTGAACAATCCAAAGAAAAAATGAAAACCAACCCTGTAAGGTCTGTACTGAAAAATACGGTGGAGCTTGCCATACATACTACAAGCAACGAAACGGATTTTAGAAAGCAATTGACCGAACAGGGCATCAATACGGTTGTCCGCAGGAACGACAACGGACGGATTTATGGAATAACGTTCATTGACCACGAAAGCCGTAGTGTTTGGAATGGTTCGGCTTTAGATAGAAACTTGTCGGCAAACGTATTCAATGATTGGTGGAACAACGGAAACAAACCCGAATTGAAGATACAGAGCAACCCTGTTTCCAAAACAAATACATTGGACAATTTACCAGCGAAAGACCTTTTTGAGTTTATTCCACAGGAACATTCGTTTAATTTCGATATGGGATTGTTCAGCCTGTTACCCGATGCACAAGGCGAGGATTACGAAGAAGAACAGTTTGCTAACCGAATGAAGAAGAAAAAGAAGACGCAAAGAAGGTTATAAGAACACTTGTTTTTGTAATTTTACATAAATCATAATTAGATATAATAAAACCGTTATTTTAAGGCGATTGACATTGAAAAATACCGAGACCACATTTAAAGAATTCACAAAGACATATATCAGGAATTTTCCTGATAAGTTTCGGTATTTAGAAACGCCTGTGCAAATCTATAACGTAGATGATTTATTTACTAAAAATATCGTTACACCGACACCGCTGTTAAAAGCCAATTTCAATTTTATTGTATTTCCTACAAACGGAAATTTTGAACAGCAGGTTGGAAATGAAATAAAGAAAGTGTCGGCAAATCAGGCTTTGTTAGTAATGCAAGGCGAAGTAACATCGCTATTGCGACAATCTAAAAATGTCAAAGGCTATTACATCACTTTTGATGATAAGATTTTGCAACAATTCAAAGACCAAAGTTACTTTATCAAACTGTTTACCGTTGCACCTATTATTCAGCTAAACAGCAACGACAGTAAATTTTTAGAGCAGGTTTGTAAACTGATTATTCAGGAATTAGAAACACCGAAACCTGATGAACAAATTGTACTGTATCTTTTTCAATCGTTATTGCTGAAGCTCTTAAAATCTTCGGAACTGAAAAAAGGATTGTCAAGGCAGTTTGATATTGCGATTTCTTTTAGAGAATTAGTGTATAAGCATTATTCAGAGCATTACAGTATAAACGATTATGCCGAACTTCTAAATATTTCATCTAACTATTTAAATCGTTGTATTCAGAGCGTTTGGAACAAATCAGCCAAACAGTTTACACAGGAGTTTATCATTATCCAATCCCAAAAATATTTACAGGATTTTTCCGAACCTATATCGGGCATTGCCTATCATTTGAATTTTAACGACCCGTCTTATTTCGGTAGATTGTTTAAAAAAATCATCGGCATTTCGCCACAGGAATACCGCTCAAAGATAATGCACGATTTGTCCGAGTAATGGAACTGTCAATCCTTACCTATTTGCACTAAAATAGTCAATTTTACACTATTAATTTAAACAAAAAGGTAAGATGAAAAACACATCGGTTTACATTTCGACAATCGCATTATTAGGGCTTTTTGCAGGAGGTAATATTATTATTTGGTTTATAGTCCTTCCATTTTGGCAGTCATTGCCAGCCAGCGAACTAATGCAATGGTTCAACAATTATGGTCCACGAGTGGGCATTACAATGTTGCCAATGCAGATTATACCGCTTATTCTTTCGATTTGGGCTTACAATTTAGCTCGAAAAAGAAATGAAGAGGGCAAAGACTTGTGGTTTTGGGTAAATGTTTCCAATGTTATTATCCTGATTATGTTTTTGGCATATTATCTACCTGTCAATTTACAGTTTGTTAATCAGACAATGAACCCTAACGATGTTCCATCCGAATTGGTACGGTGGGAAATTATACACATAGCAAGAACTACCCTTGCCGTTTTGAGTACAGTTTTGGCAATCATTGCATACTTCAAATTGGTAAGAAACTTCATCTATATCAATATGAAACCAAGCCATACACTATAACCTAATTTTTCTTTAAACAATATGAACATCTTTCTATTTGGAGCAACAGGCGGAACAGGGACAGAAATCCTGATAAAATTATTGGAGCAAAAACATCAAGTATTTGTTTTAGTCCGAAATCCCGAAGCGTTGAACATAGCAAACGACAATCTGAAAATCATCAAAGGCAGTATTTACAACCCCGAAACGTATCAAAACGAGTTAAGCAAATGCGACCTTGTAATTTCTGCATTGGGAACAGGAACATCAAGAAAGCCGACAGAGATTTACTCAAAAGGCGGGCAACAGATTATGACGGCAATGCAGAAAGCTAACATAAAAAGGCTTATCACATTGACAGCAGGAGCATTTGACCCTACAGATCCAGCAACCCAAAGTTTCATTGTAAAATATATCGTTCAGCCATTGTTTAAAAACATCTATTCCGATATGCAAAAATGGGAAACCATTTTAGAAAACAGCACGGGCATTGATTGGACGATTGTTCGCCCAAGTCGATTATTGAACGGAAAAGAAAAAGGTAAATATCGGGTACAGCTCGACCATTGCCCAAAAGGCGGTAGTAAAATTAACCGAAGCGATTTAGCAGACTTTGTTGTTAAGCAAATCAGTTCGGATGAATATATTCATCAAAAAGTAGCGATTGCTTATTAGAGATGAAAACGGTTGAAATCTTTAAAACAAACATTCAGAATAATAGAGATGCTGATAAAATAACAACTTCTCTTTTAGCATTATACCCTATTTACAAAATCAATTTTGACCTCGAAGATGAAGAAAATATTCTTCGGGTTGAAGCTAATAAGTTTGAGATTGAAACGGACGAAATAATCAATTATATGATTGGGTTGGGTTACAGTTGTGAGCGGATAGAATAACTTTCAGAGTAACCTAATGGTACAATTTTACAACGATACACGGAATAATTGAGAAACGGCAATCAACGATTTGGTGATTGAAGCCGATAATCCTTTACAGCACTTGTTGTGGGAGTTTTAGCGTTTGCAATAGTCATCCTACGAGAAGTACAGTAAATAAACTAACAGAAATGGCATCTTCATTAAATCATATTATCTCGGAGATACAGCGAAAAGAAAACGCAATTTCGCTGTCTGCACCCAATGTAATTGATGAAGCGTACCAAATGACAATATTCCTGCAAGAATATCTGTGGTCGATAAGAGAGGATATTACAAAGCAAGGCTTTAAAAACCATTGGGAGGAAATCAATTTCTTTCGTAACGTTAAACCGTACATCCTCTCCAAGCTCATTTACCACAATAAGATATTTCGCATACAGACAGCCTGTCCTGTTGACGGAGGGAAAATGTACGCAAGTTATTTTTCAGAACAATTGCAGGAATTAAAACAGGAATACAGGGAGCATATCTACAATTCAGATTTTTACAGATATTATCGTTCAGGAAGAACCGACCGTGATGAAACCTACTTTAGGTTGGGCAACATCAATTTTCACGATGGTCTGAATAGTTTTGTCTTTGAAATTGACCCACTGTTTTCAACTTACTATGATAACAAAGTAGCTCGTATTATAGCCAATGAGTTGCTCTATACCTACATACTCCAAAAAATTAACGATGATGAAATGGCAGTTTTTTCTGCAAGGGATATTTCATCAGACGGTATTCTTTGGACGGATACCAAAAATGCACTGATTGAACTGATTTATGCCCTTTATGCTAATGGCTCTCTTTCCTACGGTAAAGTAGGGATACGAAAAATCAGTTTGGTTTTGGAAAAACTGTTTCAGATTACCTTGGGGGATTTGCATAATTCTTTCCATCGAATGAAATACCGTGCGGGTTCCCGAACCGCATTTTTAGACCAACTGAAATCTTCTTTGGAAGAATATATGGACAAAGATTTATAAACCAGACCAATCCTGTCTGAACACCTCTTATAAGGGTTCAATAAACTGAATATTTGCGTAATACAAATTTTATCCTGTACTTAGTTTTAATATACAGGGGACATCTGGCTCAATGGTCAGGTTCTTATGTCTAATGGTAATACTCAAGTTATATCCTTTTCTTTCATTCTTCCACATGTAGAAATGAATGCCAATTTCCGTATACGGGTTTTCATAATCTAGGTTTTTAAAAGTCAGTATACTTTTTTTGATTTTGTGAGGGATTTCTTCATGAACTGACATATCATATAATTCATCAAAGATGCTTAGGAACAAATGTATATCGGAAATACGTGACGAATCATAACAGGTTAAGTCCAAATGTAAACTATGTACAACATATTTACTGCCTTTAATGGAGTAATTGCACACTCCTGTCATAAAATCTTCAGATAATTTTAGGTCTTTGGATTTCCCTTCCCATGTTTCCCCGAGATTGGAGCCGTACTCTTGAATGTTTATATTCTTTCTATACAAGAATTTTTTTGCTTCAATAGGATTCCAGCCCTCTAGTTCAGGGTGTTTTGGAGGTGTGTTTTCCTTGATTTGTTTTGCCCGAATTTTTCTCATCGAACTCCATAGACTTTCCTCAGGATTTAAATAGGCAAAATTGTTACGCCATCTAATAACCCCTTTTATATTAAAATTGAAGAAGATTAGTGCACTAAAAAGCCATTGGTAATACTGTAACTTGTTTTTTGATTTACGTCTTAACGGTGTGGCAATGTCCTCATACTGCACATAGAGATTTAGTGCAGCAAGAAAAGGGATAAATAGTATCGTTAAAATAATCGGAAGTGTAAACTCCTTTAATGTTTGTATGTTGAGATATTCGCTGTAATGGCCTATCGCAAAGTAGACAAGGTATATTAGCAATAAGACTGATGCAATTTGTCCCAAAATGTCTAAAAGCTTTCGGACGGGTGCATGCTCTTTTTTGTATTGTGCGACTGTGTGCATTCCAACAAGTAATACTAATATAGGTATCGCTATAAATTCAATCCAAAAATTGAATGTAGCCAAGGTCATTACAAATGACAGAAAAACAGACAACTTAACATTGTCCTTTATAGCGTTTTTGAGGAAGTTTAGAGGGGATTTATTTGTAGCAATCCGATACATTAACATACTAGCACTCAATATAACCCAATATATAGTGTCTTTTAACAAGGATTTATCCCAAAAACCAAATATTGACAGTACGTACACCAAGCCATAAAAATGACCTAGTGTCAGCAGGTATATGATGTTGAACTTCCAATTAAAAAAAGCCCTTAGTACATTCCATACTGATTTCCGTAGCTTAGGAGATGCTATAATCAGGCAAATAATTATAGCTAGCCACGAGAGGTATGCCAGCTCTCTTGTGCTAAATATGGATATGAGGTTTTGTATTTCCTTATAGATTATTGAAAAATCTATGGGGGCGTTAGTTTTATATTTGCTCATCGACTTCTTCCCCAATATTTTTCAAATAGGCATTTAGATTAATCGCAGGAATTGTTCCTATTGCCTGCTGTAAGTATCTCGTTAATTGCATAAAGAACGTTACAAAAGAATGACCTGCCTCACTAAATTTCATTTTATTAAATTTTCGGTTAGCATAAAACTCTAAATAGGCATCTTGTCCAACAATTGTAATTTCTTCGTTGGGGTTATAATCTATATAAAAACTACCATAATCAGCAATACAACCTAAATCAATACTCTGGAGATTATCTAACGCTTTGATGTGTTTTTCAATGGTATCATTGTTCTTGTGTGTGAAACCGTTAGTACTACAAAGAATTCCACCTACTATTTTTGTTAAAGGGCGGGGAGTAAATTTTGTACCACCATTGATAAAACTTGCTGCTTCTCTTTTAAGTACCCTTACGCTTTCGATTTTTTCTCCGGCATATTCTATATATGTTTTTTCTCCTACATTGCCTTGTATATCAGGCTTAACCTCAAAAACAGCATAAACACCTTCTGCCGGAATATAGTAGAAACCATTTTGATTAAAAATAAATGGAGTAAACCAGTTGTCATAAATGACAATGTCCATTTGCTGGCTCGTATTTCCTTCGTGGTCTATTACAATCGCTTTATCTACACAATATCTGTTTGGTAAATATTTCCTTAACCATTCTATCCACGCATTTTCTAATGCATCGCCTTTAGAACCTGGGTGGTCAATAAATTCTCTGTTTGTATTTAACTGGGCAGACATCTGTTGCTGTAACCCATTGAATAATTGTTTTAAATCAACTTTACTCATATTTATATAATTTATTTTCAAACCATACGTAAAACCCAAAATCTACTGTAGTCTTAGAGTATCCTATTATCAATAAAACAGGATTGGCAATGGACGTTTCTTTGTTGTTTATAATTGTATTTATTGCAGAAATATCTGTTAAGCTCGGAATGGGACTATTGTCAGGGTGGGTGTGCCACTCTCCTATATAAATCTTTTTCGGTTGCTCAGAGTAGTATCCCGTAAGTTCATTTTCAATTCCTTTTGTGCTTCGTTCAAAAGAATATTTTGAAGCTTGGAACTTTTTAGGAAGTATTGTATCTGTAATGTGTAAATGTTTGTTTCCTTCGGAATAATATCCAATCAAG
>Ga0182736_1001704_pt1 | contig 19762 bp, 14 predicted proteins | sample eDN5th30CKraftBY_FD_128882 | JGI IMG/M metagenome (GOLD analysis project Ga0182736, IMG submission 128882) | Enriched backyard soil microbial communities from Emeryville, California, USA - eDNA 5th pass 30_C Kraft BY (version 2) (version 2) | ecosystem: Environmental > Terrestrial > Soil >... | reverse complement strand
AGTGGGGCTACACCCGCCAGCAGGCGTACGCGATCTGCAGCGTGGCCGTCGACCTCAAGGTCAGCGAGGCGGTCGACGTGCCGTACGTCGTCGTCTCCGCGTTCCTGCCGCTGGACATCTTCGTCTAGCGGCCCGCCCGTCACGCCCCGCCAGGCGGTCGGGGCCGCGCCCCCTGCACGGAGGTACCGATGACGACGATGCCGGCCGACGAGCTGCTGGCGTTCGACCTCTACGGCACGCTGGTCGATCCCCTCGGCACCGCCGCCGAGCTCGGCCGGGTGCTGCCCGCGGACGTGGCGGCCGACGTCGCGGCGGTGTGGCGGGGTGCGCAGCTCGACTACGCCTTCCAGGTCACGATCATGGACGACTACGAGGACTTCGCCGGGCTGACCCGGCGGGCGCTCGACTTCGCCCTGCTCGACCGGGGCCTCGACCTCGATCCGCAGGTGCGGGCCGGGCTCGTGTCCGCGTACGACCGGCTGCCCACCTTCCCCGACGTGGCCGCCGGGCTCGCGGCGCTGGCGGCGGCCGGGACCGAGTGCGTACTGCTGTCCAACGGCAGCCCGACGATGCTCGCGGCCTGCCTGCGGACGGCCGGGCTGGCTCCCTGGTTCTCGCACGTCATCAGCGTCGACGACGTGCGCGCCTACAAGCCGCACCCCGCGGTCTACCGGCATGCCGCCGCCGTCACCGGGCGGCCGGTCGAGTCGATCCGGCTGGTCTCGTGCAACCCCTTCGACATCGTCGGCGCGGCGCGCGCGGGTATGCGCACCGCCTGGATCGACCGGTCCGGGCGCACCTTCGACACCCTGGGCCGCCTGCCCGACGTCGTCGTCCGGGAGCTGTCCGAGCTGGCGGCGCTGCGGACCCCGGCGGCCGGCTGACACCGGTTCCGGCCGGTGACGTCCGGCAGCGCCCGGCCGCACGGTCCGGAGCGTTCGGCCGAACGGCGGATCACGGCCCGCGCAAGCGGATGGAGGTGACGCCGCAGACAAGTGTTCGTAACAGCGGGCCCCTACGGTCGGGCAGATGGGCGACCTGCCGCAGATCGGCGTCGAGGAGGAGTTCCACGTCGTCGACCTGGAGACCAGACGTGCGGCGCCGGAGGTCGACGCGCTGCTGTCCAAGCTCGGCGGCGACGAGTTCGCGCCGGAGCTGCAGCGCTCGCTCGTCGAGACCAACACCCCGCCCTGCCGGACGCTCGACGACCTGCGCGAGCACGTCCGGCGGCTGCGCGGCACGTTGGAGAAGGTCGCCCACCCGCTGGGGCTGGGGGTCGTCGCCGCCGGGACGGTGCCGCTCGTCGAGCTCTCGGGCACCGACATCTCCGCGGGCGCGCGCTACGAGAAGATGCAGCACGAGTACCAGATGCTGGTGCGCGAGCAGCACATCTGCGGCGCGCAGGTCCACGTCGACGTGCCGGACCGCGACATGGCCGTTCAGGTGGTCCGTCGCGTCGCGCCGTACCTGCCGGTGCTGCTCGCGATCTCGGCCAGCTCGCCCTACTGGCGCGGCGAGGACACCGGCTACGCGAGCTTCCGCTCGATGGTCTGGTCGCGCTGGCCGACGGCAGGGCCGCCGGGCGCGGTGGAGACGGCCGCGGACTACGACGGGATGGTCGACGAGCTGATCGCGTCGGGGACGATCAGCGACCCCGGGATGGTGTACTTCGACATCCGGCCCAGCGCGCACCTGCCCACGGTCGAGCTGCGGGTGTGCGACGCCTGCCCCGACGTCGACGACGTCGTGCTGATCGCGGGGCTGTTCCGGGCGCTGGTGCGGCGGGCCTCGGAGGACGCGCTCGCGGGCACGCCGCTGCCGACGTCGCGCCACGAGCTGCTGCGCTCGGCCAACTGGCGCGCGGCGCGGTCGGGCCTGGAGGGCGACCTGGTCGATCTCGTCGGTCCGGCGCTGATGTCGCCCGCGCTGATGGTCGGCATGCTCGTCGACGGGCTGCGCGCGCACCTGGAGGCGGCGGGTGACTGGGAGCAGGTGCTGGAGCTGTCGCGGCAGACGCTGGCCCGGGGCAGCGCGGCCGCGCGGCAGCGGCGCGCGTTCGGCCTGCGCGGCGAGCTGACCGACGTCGTCGACGCGCTGCTGGAGACGACCCAGGGCCGTGCCCTGACCGGGATCACGACGCCGGTCGCGCCGCCCCCGCCGGAGCTGCTGGCCGGGTACCGGCCGGAGGCGTTCGACGAGGCGGTCAGCGAGGGCGGGCAGGTGCTGCCGCACTACGGGTTCATGTTCCGTGTGCTCGACCGGCTGGGCCCGCGCGGCATGACGGCGGCCGAGTCGGCGCTGCGCACCGAGCAGCACGCCCGCGGCGTCACCTTCCGCGTCGGCGACGAGCCCGACCGGCTGTTCCCGCTCGACCTCGTCCCCCGCATCATCTCCGCGGAGGACTGGGCGATGCTCTCGGCCGGTCTCGCGCAACGGGTCCGGGCGCTGGAGCTGTTCCTGCGCGACGTCTACGGCCCGCGCGAGATCGTCGACGCGGGGATCGTCCCTGCGACGGTGGTCGACGGAGCCCCGGGGCGCAGCAGGATCGGCGCGACGCTGCCGGCCGACGCCGTGCGCGTCACCGTCGCCGGTATCGACCTGGTCCGCGACAGGGCCGACCACTGGTTCGTGCTGGAGGACAACCTGCGGGTGCCGTCGGGCATCGGGTTCTCGATCATCTCCCGGCGGCTGGTGCGCAGCGTGCTGCCGGACCTGGAGCCCCCGGCGGGCGTCGTCGGGCTCGACGACGTGCCGCGTGCGCTGCGGGCCGCGTTGCTGTCCGCGGTCCCCGACCACGACGCGGCGGGCGCCGACGAGGTCGCGCTGCTGTCGGCCGGGCCGGTCGACCCGGCATGGTTCGAGCACACGCTGCTCGCCGACCGGATGCAGGTGCCCGTCGTGACGCCGCGGGACCTGCAGGTCACCCGCGACGGCGTGTACCTGGTGGGGCCGGGCGGCCGCCGGCGGCTCGCGGCGCTCTACCGGCGTCTCGACGAGCAGGACCTGCTCGACGCGACGGGCGCCGACGAGCGGCCGATCGGGCGTGCGCTGTGCCGGGCGGCGGCCGCGGGGACCGTCCAGCTGCTCAACGCGCCCGGCAACGGCGTCGCCGACGACAAGCTCGTCTACTCCTACGTGCCGGCGATGATCGAGCACTACCTCGGCGAGGCACCCCTGCTCGACAACGTCCCGACGTACCCGTGCGCGGATCCCGACCGGCGCGCCGAGGTGCTGGACCGGCTGCACGAGCTCGTCGTCAAGCCGGTCGACGGGTACGGCGGGCACGGCATCCTGATCGGGCCCGACGCCACCCGCGCCGAGCTGGCCGATGCGGCCGCCGCGATCCGCGCCCGTCCGGAAGGCTGGGTCGCGCAGGACCTCGTCCAGCTGTCGACGCACCCGACGTTCTCCGGCGGCGCCCTGCATCCGCGGGCCGTCGACCTGCGCGCCTTCGCGTTCCAGTCGCGTGTCGGCGACCGCACGCGCGTCGACGTCGCACCGGCCGCGCTGTCCCGGGTTGCGCCGGCGGGCAGCCTCGTCGTCAACTCGTCGCGAGGCGGCGGCGCCAAGGACACCTGGGTGCTGAAGTGACCCGGTCACTGAAGTAGCGAGCGGAAGTAGGGACGCGCATGTGCGGCATCGCCGGCGAGATCCGGTTCGACGGCCTCGGTGCCGACGTCGCGGCGGTCGCACGGATCACCGAGGCGATGCACAGGCGCGGCCCCGACGGGCACGGCGTGCACGCGGCGGGCCCGGTCGCGCTGGGGCACCGCCGGCTGAAGATCATCGACCTGTCGGAGCGCGGGGCGCAGCCGATGGTCGACCCGGAGCTGGGCCTGGCCGCGGTGTTCAACGGCTGCATCTACAACTTCCGTGAGCTGCGCGCCGAGCTGGAGGGGCACGGCTACCGGTTCTTCTCCGACTCCGACACCGAGACGCTGATCAAGGCGTACCACCGCTGGGGCACCGGCTGCGTCGAGCACTTCCTCGGGATGTTCGCCTTCGCCGTGCACGAGCGGGACTCGGGCACGGTCGTCCTGGGCCGCGACCGGCTGGGGATCAAGCCGCTCTACCTCGCCGAGCGGCCCGGCCGGCTGCGGTTCGCGTCGTCGCTGCCCGCGCTGCTCGCGGGCGGGGAGGTCGACACCTCGATCGACCCGGTCGCGCTGCACCACTACATGACGTTCCACTCGGTCGTCCCCGCGCCGCGGACGATCCTCACGGGGGTCCGCAAGCTGCCGCCGGCCACGGTCCGCACGATCCGGGCGGACGGCACGACCACCGACCACGAGTACTGGTCGCCGCGCCACGAGCGGCGGCCCGCCGACGCGGGGATGAGCGCGGCCGACTGGCGCGACGCGGTGCTGGAGTCGCTGCGGGTCGCGGTGCGCCGCCGGATGGTCGCCGACGTGCCGGTCGGGGTGCTGCTCTCCGGCGGGCTCGACTCGTCGCTGATCGTCGGGCTGCTCGCGCAGGAGGGCCAGACCGGCCTGAAGACGTTCAGCGTCGGCTTCCACGCGGCGGGCGGCGAGGCCGGCGACGAGTTCCGGTACTCCGACGTCGTCGCCGCCGAGTTCGGCACCGACCACCAGCGGATCCTCGTCGACCCGGCGCGCATGCTGCCGGCGGTCGACCACACCATCGCGGCGATGGCCGAGCCGATGGTCAGCCACGACTGCGTGGCGTTCCACCTGCTCTCGGAGGAGGTCGCGAAGTCCGTCACCGTGGTGCAGTCCGGGCAGGGCGCCGACGAGGTGCTCGCCGGCTACAACTGGTACCCGCCGCTGGCCGGGGTGCCGCGGGAGCGGGCCGTCACCGAGTACGCGCGGGTGTTCACCGACCGGCCGCACGCCGACCTGGCGTCGATCCTCGAACCGGAGTGGCTGCTCGACCACGACCCGAGCCGCGAGTTCGTCGCCGCGCACTTCGCCCGTGAGGGCGCGGCCGAGACCCTCGACGCCGCGTTGCGGCTGGACAGCACCGTGATGCTCGTCGACGACCCGGTGAAGCGCGTCGACAACATGACGATGGCCTGGGGCCTGGAGGCCCGGGTCCCGTTCCTCGACCACGAGTTCGTCGAGCTGGCCGCGGCCTGCCCGCCGGAGCTCAAGCTCGCCCACGGCGGCAAGGGCGTGCTCAAGGAGGCGGCCCGCGGGGTGGTCCCGGACGCGGTGATCGACAGGCCGAAGGGATACTTCCCGGTGCCGGCGATCCGCCACCTCGAGGGCCCGTTCCTGGAGCGTGTGCGCGACGCGGTCACCGATCCGGTGGCGAAGGCACGGGGTCTGGTGCGGGCAGACTGGCTGGAACGGATGCTGGCGGACCCGAACACCGCGCGGACCAACCTCGGGTCCAACGCGTTGTGGCAGGTGGCGTTGTTGGAGATGTGGCTGCAGGAGAGGGGGTTGTAGATGGAACCGACCCTTGCCGACCGTCGTCGCGAAAGGCTGGTGGGCGAGCGGCTCGTCGCCGACGCCGGCCCGGTCGCCGACGTGGTGTCCGCGGCCTCGTTCCGGTCGCCCCGGCCGGGCCCGGACGGCCGGCTGCTGGCCTGGATCTCCGACCGCGACGGCCGCCCCCGGCTCTACGTCGGCGAGCTGGGCAGTGGACCGGCACCCGTCGTCGAACCCCGGGCCGCACTGCCCACCGAGCCCGACGACCCCGACCTGCCGCACGCCGACGTCACCGGCGTCGCCTGGTCCCCGGACGGCAGCTGGCTGGCCTGCCAGCTCGCGCCGGGCGGCGGCGAGCGCACCCGCGTCCTGCTCGTCTCCCCCGACGGCCGGCGCCGCCGGGAGATCGCCCCCGCGGCCACGGCCGTCGTGCTCGGCTCGTGGTCGCCCAACGGCTCGCACCTGGGTGTCACGATCTACGGCTCCGGGCAGGGCGAGGGCCAGGCGTGCCTGGTCGACCTGCGCGACGGCACGTCGACGGTGCTGGCGTCGGGACCGGCCGCGATGGTGTGCGCGGTGTCGGGCGACGGGCACCGCGTCGTGGTGCGTCACGGCCGCCGCGGCGACCGCCACCTCGAGCTGATCGACCTGCGCACCGGCAGGCGCACCGACCTCATCCCCGGCGGCGGCGCGACGGTCGCCGACGCCCGCTTCGGCGTCAGCGGCGGGCTGCTCTACCTGCACACCGATGCCGGCCGCGAACGCGCCGCGCTGCTCGCGGTCCCGCTCGGCACCGGCGCGCCCGGCATGTCCTCACCGGTCGCCGAACGCGCGCACGACGACCTCGACCTCGTCGCGCTCGACCCGGCGGGCGCCCGCGCGGTGCTGGTCTGGAACGTCGACGGCCGCAGCGAGCCCGAGATGCTCGACCTGCGCAGCGGCCTGATCTCACCGCTGCCCGACCCGGCGGGCGACGTCGTCACCGATGCCGCGTTCACCCGCGACGGCGCCGGCCTGCTGCTCGCGAGCGAGGGACCGACCGTCGCACCGCGGCTGTCGCTGGTGCCGATCGTCGACGGGCTGCCCGGCACCGAGGCGCCCGCCGTGCTGCCCCCGGAGTCCGACGACCCCGACGACGACACCGACCCCGCGGACGTGCTCGTCTCCCCCACGCTGCACGAGTTCCGCGCCGAGGACGGCCTCACGCTGACCGGCTGGCTCTTCCGGCCGCGCGGCACGCTCGGCGCGACACCCGCCCTGATCTGGCTGCACGGCGGGCCGGAGGCGCAGGAGCGGCCGGTCTTCCAGCCGCTGTTCCAGGCGCTGGCGGCCGCGGGTGTGGCCGTGTTCGCGCCGAACGTCCGGGGCTCGGCGGGCTTCGGCCGCACGTTCTCCCGGGCCGACGACCTGCATCGCCGCTTCGCCGCCATCGCCGACGTCAGCGCCGCCGTCGACTTCCTCGCGGGATCGGGGCTCGCCGACCGCGACCGCATCGGCGTCGCGGGCCGCTCCTACGGCGGCTACCTGACCCTCGCCGCGCTGGTCCGCTACCCGGAGCTGTTCCGGGTGGGCGTCGACGTCTGCGGGATGGCCGATCTGGAGACGTTCTACGCGGGCACGGAGCCGTGGATCGCCGAGGCCGCGACGACGAAGTACGGCGACCCGCGGACCGACCGCGACCTGCTGCGCAGGCTCTCCCCGTTGCACCGCATCGACCGTCTCACCGCGCCGCTGCTGGTCGTGCACGGCCGCCACGACACCAACGTCCCGATCAGCGAGCCCGAGCAGGTCGTCGCCGCGCTGCGCGAGCGCGGCGTCCCGCACGGCTACCTGCTGTTCGACGACGAGGGCCACGAGGTGCACGACGTCGCCAACCGGGCGGCGTTCGTCCGCGAGGTCGTCAGCTGGGTGGCGGGCCACCTGAACGAGGTCGGCTCCCGCACCGCCTGAGGCCGATCGGCGACCGGGGTCAGCCGCCCTGGGTGAAGGACTGGATCACGCGGTTGCCGTCGGTGCCGCTGATGTCGAAGCGGTACGGCTCGCGCGTCTGGGTCCCGTCCTTGCGGGTGAAGACGATCGTCGCGGTGATGGTGTCGGCGTCGACCACGCGCAGCGTCTCGGCCCACACCGCGGTGAGCCCGCCGTAGAAGTCCTTGTACGCCTGGTAGCCGCCCGCCTGCTGCTGCGCCTGCGGGCTCAGCAGGGCCCATGCCTGGTCGACGTTGCCGGGCAGCAGGCCGTAGTAGCTCTGGACGAACTGGATGGCCGGCATCCCCGAGCCGGAGGCCGACGTGGGCGCCGCGGTGGTGGTCGGCGGCGCGGTCGTGGGCGTCGGGCTCGGCGCGGGCGAGGCGGTCGCGGAGGCGCCGGCCGGCGGTCCCGTCGGTTCCTTCGTGCCCGACGACCGGACCAGCCCGATGATCACACCCGCACCCACGACGAGCACCACCAGCACCGCGGCCACGACGGCGACGAGCCTGCGCCGCCCGGGCGCCGCGGCCGCGGGCGGGGCCACCGGCGGCGCCGCGGGCGGCGGCGGGGCCGAGGCGAGGGTGGGCGTCGCAGGGGTGGCGACCGGCCGGGCGGGCTGCTCGACGGGGGGCGCGGCCGGGCCGAGGGCGAACGCCGAGCCCGCGGGCAGACCGGTCGGGGTGCGCCCGGCGGCGACGGCCTCCAACGCGGCGCGGGCCTGGCTCGCCGTCGGCCGGTTCGCGGGCTCGGGGGCCAGCAGCGTCGCGAGCAGCGGCGTCAGGGCCCCGGCGGCGACGGGCGGGCGGACCGTGCCGGTGGCCACCTTGTGCAGCAGCGCGTAGGCGTTGTCGTCCAGCCCGAACGGCGGCTCCCCCTCGACGGCCGCGTAGAGCGTCGCCCCGAGGGCGAACACGTCCGACGCCGGCGTCGGCTGCCCGCCCCGGGCCACCTCGGGCGCGAGGAACGCCGGGGTGCCCGCGATCATGCCGGTGCGGGTGAGCTGCACGTCGTCGACGGCGCGGGAGACGCCGAAGTCGGTGATCTTGGCCGTGCCGTCCTCGGCGATGAGCACGTTGCCGGGTTTGACGTCGCGGTGCACGACGCCGGCCGCATGGGCGGCGGTGAGCCCGTCGGCCACCTGCTCGCCGACCGCGGCGGCCTCGCGGGCGCCCATCGGCCCCTTCTCGGCCAGTACCGCGGCGAGCGACCGCGACGGCAGGTACTCCATGACCAGCCAGGGTCGGTCGTCGTGGACCACGACGTCGAACATGCTGATGACGTGCGCGTGCTGCAGCCGGGCCCCGATCCGGCCCTCGCGCAGGATCCGCTGCCGCGACTCCTCGAGCGTGTCCTCCTCGCCCGGCGACGCGGCGACGAGCAGCTCCTTGAGGGCGACGGTCCGGTTGAGCAGCTCGTCGGTCCCACGCCACACCGCGCCCATGGCCCCGGCGGCGATCCGCTCGTCGAGCCGGTACCGGCCCCCGATCCGCCGGACCGTGGGGTTCTCGGGGCGGACGTCGGACTCGGGCGGGGTCATCGAACTCCAGCGTGGAGGGTCGCGTTCGGGGTGTCCGCGATCCTATCGAGCGACCCCCGACGAGCCGGGCGGGGCCGGACCCCGCCCGGTTCGCGACGGTTCGTCACGCTCGCCGCCCGGAAATCGCCCGATCAGGCCGTCGCCGACCGGTCAGCGTTGGATGGCCTTGGTCTCGAGGAACTCCTCGAGCCCGTAGCGACCCAGCTCGCGGCCGTTGCCGGACTGCTTGTAGCCGCCGAACGGCGCCATGATGTTGAACGCACCGCCGTTGACCTCGACCTGGCCGGTGCGCAGCCGGCGCGCGACGGCCAGCGCGTGGTCGTCCTCGCCGAACACCGCACCCGAGAGCCCGTAGACCGACGAATTGGCGATCGCGACCGCCTCGTCCTCGTCGCGGTACGGGATCACCGACAGCACGGGCCCGAAGATCTCCTCCTGGGCGATGACGGCGTCGGGCGCGACGTCGGCGAAGACCGTCGGCCGGACGTAGGCGCCCGACTCCAGGCCCTCGACCGGGCCGGGGCCGCCGAACACGACGCGGGCGCCGTCGGCGACGCCGCGCTCGATGTAGCCGTGCACCCGCTGCCGCTGCGTCTGCGACGACATCGGGCCGATCCGGGTGGCCTCGTCGGTCGGGTCGCCGACGGTGTAGCGCGCGGCCGCGGCCTCGACCATCTCCAGGATCTCGTCCTGCCGGTCGGCGGGGACCAGCATGCGGGTCCAGGCCGTGCACGTCTGGCCGCCGTTGATCCAGGCGTTGCCGATGCCGAGCTTCACCGCCTTGCCCAGGTCGGCGTCGGGCAGGATGACGTTGGCGGACTTGCCGCCCAGCTCCAGCGCCACGCGCTTGACGGTCTCGGCGGCGACGACCGACACCCGCTTGCCCGCACGGGTGGAGCCGGTGAAGGAGATCATGTCGACGTCGGGGTGCCCCGCGATCGCCTCGCCGACGACCGGGCCGGTGCCGTGCACGATGTTGAACGCGCCCGCCGGCAGCCCGGCCTCGGCCGCGACCTCGGCGAGCAGCTGCGCGGTCAGCGGCGCGATCTCGGTCGGCTTCAGCACGACGGTGTTGCCCGCGAGCAGCGCGGGCGCGACCTTCGCGACGATCTGGTGCAGCGGGTAGTTCCACGGCGTGATCGCCCCGACCACCCCGATCGGCTCCTTGACGACGAGGGAGTTGCCGATCTCCTCGGTCCACGGGAAGTCGGCCGCGATCTTCGCGAACCCGCGCGACGAGGCGACCGGCATCGTCGCCTGCACCTTGCGGGAGAACGTGACCGGGGAGCCCATCTCCGCGGTGATCGAGGTGGCGACGTCCTCCGCGCGGGCCTTGAGGCCGTCGGAGATGCGCTGGACGACGGCGGCGCGCTCGGCGACGTCGACGTCGGCCCACTCCCGCTGCACCGCCCGCGCGGCGCGCACCGCGCGGTCGACGTCCTCCGCGGTGCCTGCGGGAACCGTGCCGACGACCTCGCCCGTCGCGGGGTTGACGACGTCGATCGTCTCGCCCGTGGCGGCGACCGTCTCTCCTGCGATCCAGTGTCCGGTTGTGTTCAGCGTCGGTGCTGCCATGCCCCGATCCTCACACGGTTCGCGGGGTCCCCGCCCTCCCGAGGCCGGGCTCCGCCCGCCCGGGCGGCACGAGATCCGTCACATCCGCGCCACTCGCAGGCGGCGATCGGCGCACATCCCCCGGACGGTGGAGGCGACGTGCCCCTGAGTTCACCCGCGTCGGTGAGGCGGCTCACCCCGGACCGGCGCACGCTGATCGCAGGCCCCCTGGCCGGGGCCTCGCCACCGCGAGGAGGAACTCATGAACATCGCAGACGTCCTCGACACCAAGGGGCGGACCGTGCACAGCGTCGTGCCCTGGGCGACCGTGGCAGAGGCGGTCGAACGCCTCGAGAAGTACCGGATCGGTGCGCTGCTGGTCAGCGACGGCGAGAACCGGATCAGGGGGATCGTGTCCGAGCGCGACGTGATCCGCGAGCTGGCCCGGCGCGGCAACCGGCTGCTGTCGTGCAACGTCGAGGACATCATGACGCGCAACGTCGCGACGGTGTCGTCCACCGAGTCCCTCACCTACGCGATGGCGCAGATGACCCGCGGGCGCTACCGGCACCTGCCGGTCGTCGACGGCGGGCGGCTGGTCGGGATGGTGAGCATCGGCGACCTGGTGAACCACCGGGTGCGCGAGATGGAGCTGCAGACGGGCGTCCTGCGCGACGCCTACATCGCGACCCGCTGACACCACGGCGAACGACCCCGGCAGACCGACGGCCCGCCACGAGCAACGTGGCGGGCCGTCGACGCGTCGCGGTCGGGCCGGGTGACCGGACTCACTCAGTAGTCGAAGTTCGGGCTCTCGGTGCGGGTCCGCTTCAGCTCGAAGAAGTACGGGTACTCGGCCAGCATCCGGGCACCGTCGAAGATCTTCCCGGCCTCCTCGCCCTTGGGCACGCGCGAGATCACGGGACCGAAGTAGGCGATGCCGTCGACGTGGATGGTCGGGGTGCCGACGTCCATGCCCACCGGGTCCATGCCGCGGTGGTGGCTGGCGCGCAGCTCCTCGTCGTACTCGGTGCTGGTGGCGGCCTCGGCCAGCGACTCCGGCAGACCCAGCTCGGCGAGCGACTCCTTCACGACGAGCTCGAGGTCCTTGATCCCCTGGTTGTGGATCCGCTCGCCCATCGCGGTGTAGAGCGGGCGCAGGATCTCCTGGCCGTGCTCGCGCGCCGCGGCGATGCACACCCGCACCGGACCGAAACCCGGGCCGAGCATGGCCTTGTAGGCCTCCGGGAGGTCCTCGCGGTTCTCGTTGAGGACCGACAGGCTCATGACGTGGAACGACAGGTCGATGTCGCGGACCTTCTCGACCTCGAGGATCCACCGTGACGTCAGCCAGGCCCACGGACAGCGGGGGTCGAACCAGACCTCGACGCGCGTCCGTGTGGACTCGGTGCTGCTCACAGGCACTCCGATCGGTTCGCGGCCGGCTCCTCTGCTGCGCCGGCTCCTCCATCAGCGCGAACAGGTGCGGAAGCTAACTTGTTCCCGCCCCGGCCGGGGCGTGCGCCGCGACACGACCGCCGGCCCACGGGGGTGCCGGGCCGGACCCTCACGAAACGTAATCGGCGGCCGATCCGAGACCAGTGGCGAGACGATCCGCCGACCGGAGGAACAGATGACGTCGTCGACCACCGAGCGTCCCGCCGCCGCGCAGGCGCCCGACGTCACGCTCAGCTGCCGCCTGTGCGGCTCGACCGACCTGCGCAGCTTCGTCGACCTCGGCGCGACGCCGCCGTGCGAGCTGTTCCTCACCGCCGACGCGCTCGAGCGCGCCGAGGCCACGTTCCCGTTGCACCCCAGGGTGTGCGGGTCCTGCCTGCTCGTGCAGCTGCCGCCGCTGATCGACCCCGGCGAGACCTTCACCGAGTACGCCTACTTCTCCTCCTTCTCCTCCTCGTGGGTCGAGCACGCCCGCCGGTTCGTCGACGCGGCGGTCGAGCGCGCGGGCCTCACGACCGACTCGCTGGTCGTCGAGGCCGCCAGCAACGACGGCTACCTGCTGCAGCACGTCGTCGCGCGCGGCATCCGGGCGCTCGGCGTCGAGCCCAGCGTCAACGTCGGCGAGGCGGCGCGGGCGAAGGGCGTCCCGACACTGACGGCGTTCCTGTCCCCCGACACCGGCGCGACGGTGCGCGCCACGCACGGACCGGCGGCGCTCGTCGTCGCCAACAACGTGTTCGCGCACATCCCCGACGTCGTCGGGTTCGCGCAGGGACTGCGCGCCATGGTCGCCGACGACGGCTGGGTCTCGATCGAGGTGCAGCACCTGCTGACGCTGGTGCGGCTGCGCCAGTTCGACACGATCTACCACGAGCACTTCCAGTACTACACGGTCGCGACGGCGCAGCGGGCCCTGGCGGCAGGCGGCCTGGACCTGGTCGACGTCGAGCTCGTCCCGACCCACGGCGGCTCGATCCGGCTGTGGGCGCGGCCGCGCGAGCTCGGCGCGGCCCCGGGCCCGGCCGTCGCCGCCGTGCTCGCCGAGGAGGCCGCCGCCGGGCTGGACACCGTCGAGGGGCACGCAGGCTTCGCCCGCGACGTCTCCCGGATCCGCAACGACCTGATGCGCTTCCTGATCGACGCCGCCGACGCGGGCCGGACCGTCGTCGGCTACGGCGCGCCGGGCAAGGGCAACACGCTGCTCAACTACTGCGGCATCCGGCCCGACCTGCTCGCCTACACCGTCGACCGCAACCCGTACAAGCACGGCCGGTTCACCCCTGGCACCCGGATCCCGATCCACGCCCCCGAGCGCATCGAGGCCGACCGTCCCGACTACGTGCTCGTCCTGCCGTGGAACCTGCGCGAGGAGATCACCGCGCAGCTGGCGCCGGTCGTCGGCCGGTGGGGCGGGAAACTCGTGTTCCCGATCCCCGCGCTGGAGGTCGTCGACCCCGTGGGGCGCACCTGATGCGGGGGCTGCGCCCCGAGGCGCTCGACGAGCTCGTCCTGCTCGGCGCGCACTGCGACGACATCGCGATCGGGGCGGGCGGGACCGTGCTGACGCTGTGCCGGGCGCGGCCGGGCCTGCGGGTGCGCGGGTTCGTGCTCTCCGGTGCCGACACGGCGCGCGAGGACGAGGAGCGGGCCGCGCTGGCCGCGTTCTGCCCGGGCGCCGACCTCACCGTCACGATCCTCGACGTCCCCGACGGGCGGCTGCCCGCCCACTGGGACCGCGCCAAGGAGGCGCTCGAGCAGTTCCGCCGCACCTGCGAGCCCGATCTGGTGCTGTGCACCACACGCCACGACGACCACCAGGACCACCGCGGCCTGGCCCGGCTCGCGCCGACGGTGTTCCGCGACCACCTGATCCTGGGCTACGAGATCCTCAAGGCCGAGCCCGACCTCGCCCAGCCCGCCGTCCTGTGGCCGGTCGAGGCCGACGTCGTCGACGAGAAGGTGCGGCTGCTGCACGAGCACTACCCGTCGCAGAAGGCCCGGCACTGGTTCGACGAGGAGACCTTCCGCGGCCTCGCCCGGGTCCGCGGAGTGCAGTGCGGGCGGCGCTACGCCGAGGGCTTCCATCCCACCCGCATGATCGTCAGTGATGTCGCCGCCGCCCCGGGCGTCGGCTGACCGTCAGAAGGGAACTGCGCGATGCGCGTCCTGCTCACCGGCCACCAGGGTTACCTCGGCACGCTCATGGCCCCGATCCTCACCGACGCCGGGCACGACGTGGTCGGGCTCGACTCGGGCCTGTACGCGACCTCCGTGCTGGGGCCGGCGCCTGCCGACCCGCCGGGGATCGCCGTGGACCTGCGCGACGTCGGGAGGGACGCCCTGACCGGCTTCGACGCCGTCGTGCACCTCGCCGCGCTGTCCAACGACCCGCTCGGCTCGCTCGCGCCGCAGCACACCTACGACATCAACCACCACGCCTCGACGCGGCTGGCCCGGCTCGCCAAGGACGCCGGCGTCGGACGCTTCGTCTACGCCTCCACCTGCTCGGTGTACGGCGCCTCGGGCACCGACGACATCCTCGACGAGAACGCGCCCATGCGGCCCGTCACGCCGTACGCGGAGTCGAAGGTCCGGGTGGAGGGCGACCTCGTCGACCTCGCCGACGACGACTTCGTCCCCGTCTCGCTGCGCAACGCCACCGCGTTCGGGTTCTCCCCGCGGCTGCGCGCCGACATCGTGCTCAACAACCTCGTCGGGCACGCGATCCTGTCCGGGACGATCAAGGTGCTCAGCGACGGCACCCCGTGGCGGCCGCTGGTGCACGCCCGCGACATCGCCGCGGCGGTCGTCGCCGCGCTCGCGGCACCGGCCGACGTCGTGCGCGGCGAGGCGTTCAACGTCGGCTCGACGGAGAACAACGTGCAGGTCAGCGACATCGCGGCCGAGGTGAAGAAGGTCGTGCCCGAGGCGGAGCTGCTGGTCACCGGCGAGACCGGCGGCGACCCCCGCTCCTACCGCGTCGACTTCACCAAGATCGGCAAGGCGCTGCCCGACTTCCACGCGAGCTGGAGCGTCGCCGACGGGGCGGCCGAGCTCGCCGCGGCCTACCGGGCGCACGGCCTGACGCAGGAGGCGTTCGACCGGCGGTTCACCCGGCTCGCGGTGCTGGCCGACCGGCAGGCCGCCGGCACCCTCGACGCGACGCTGCGCCCGGTGGGCTGAGCGGCCCGGCTCAGCCCGTCGCGACCAGCTCGGCCCAGCTGCCCGCGGCCCGGTCCCGGTCGGAGATCGGGCCGAGCGGCAGCGGCCACGCGATGGCGAGGTCGGGGTCGTCGTGGGCGACCCCGACGTCCTCGGACGGGTCGTGCGGGCGGTCGATCCGGTAGCAGACGTCCGCGACGTCGGTCAGCGCCTGGAAGCCGTGGAGCAGGCCCGGCGGCACGTAGAGGTGGTGGAAGTCCTCGTCGTCGAGCCGGAAGGCCGCGACGACCCCGAACGTCGGTGACGACGGCCGGGCGTCGACCAGGACGTCGTGCACCGCGCCGTGCGCGGCCCGCACCAGCTTGGCCTCCCCGCGGCCGCGGCGCCCGTGCATGCCACGGACCGTCCCGCGCCACGACCGGGACTGGCTGTCCTGCGCCCGGGGACCCAGGTCGACCCCGTGCTCGGCGGCGATCGCGGTGTCGAACGTGCGGGTGAACAACCCGCGACCGTCGCGGAACGGCGTCGGCACGAAGAGCAGGACACCGTCGATGTCGGTCGTGCGAACCTCCATGACGGACACTCTGGCAGGTAACGCGCCGCCCGCCGAGGCCGAGTGGGATCCGGTGACGACCATCTGCCGTTGGTGCGGCACCGGCGCCGGAGAGCTCGTCCTCGACCTGGGCCGCCGGCCGACGTCCGAGTTCTTCCCCCGGCTCGACGACCCCGGCCCCGACCCGCTGTTCCCGCTGCGGCTGTGGCTGTGCGGCCGCTGCGGGCTGGCCCAGCTCGCCGACGACGACGAGGTGCCCGAACAGCCCGTGGGGATCGAGCCGCAGGCCCTGACCGACCAGCGTCGCGACGCCGTCGCCGCGGTCCGCGAGGCCGGCCTGCTGGCCGGCCGGACGACGGTCGCCGAGGGGCCCACCCCGCACGGCGGGTCGTGGTTGCCCGACCTCGCCGGGCTCGGGATCACGCCCGCGGGCGCGCACGGCCGCGCCGACGTGGTCGTCGACGCGTCCTTCGGGCTCATGCACGCCCGCGACCAGGCAGCGGCCCTCGACGGGCTGCTCGCCCGGCTCGCCGACGACGGCCTGCTGCTGTTCGGCTTCCACAGCCTCGCCGCCATCGTCACCCACGGGCAGTGGAACGCCGTGCGGCACGGGCACTTCGCCTACTACTCGACGCCGACGGCCGTCGCCATGCTCGCCGACCGCGGGCTCACCGCGACCGACGCGTGGACGTTCCCGCTCTACGGCGGCACGGTCCTGCTGGCCGCCCGCCGCGGGGGGACGCCCGGCGCGTCGGTCACCGCGCTGGTCGAGTCCGAGCTGGCGGCGGGAGTCCACGACCCCGGGCGTGTCGCGGGGCTGCAGAAGGCCGTCGAGACGTCGACGGAGGCGCTGCGCCGCATGGTCGACGACGCGCGCGCCCGCGGCGAGCGGGTGCTCGGCTACAGCGCGGCGTCGCGGGCGGTGTCGCTGCTGCACCTGGCCGGGCTGGGCCCCGGCACCGTCGACGCCGTCGCCGACGCCTCGCCCGCCAAGCAGGGCTGCCGGATGCCCGGGACCGGCATCCCCGTCGTCACGCCGGACGACCTCGCCGCGGCGCGGCCGGACGTCGTGCTGCTGTTCGTCCCCGACCTGCTCGCCGAGGTGCGCCGCGCCCTCCCGGCGGTCGAGGCGGGCGGCGGGCGCTGGGTCGTGGCCGAGCAGCTCGGGTAGGACCCGAACGCGCACGACGCCGCGCGGGCTTCCGTGGTTGGATCGCAACCGTCCCGACCGCCCCCCGGAGGAGTCCCGAGAGCGCATGGCCCCGCCCAACCTCACCCGCGCCGACGCCGAGCTCCGCGCGTCGCGGATCGCGGTCGAGTCCTACGTCGTCGACCTCGACCTGACCGACGGCGCGGGCGCCCCGGGCGAGACGACGTTCGCCACGACCGCCACCGTCCGGTTCCGCGGCCTGCAGCCCGGCACCGACAGCTGGATCGACTTCGTCGGCGACTCGGTCACCTCGGCGACCCTCAACGGCACCCCGCTCGACGTGTCGGGCTACCGCGAGGACGACGGCATCGCCCTGCCCGGCCTGGCCGCGGACAACGAGCTCACCGTCGTCGCGACGGGCCGGTACATGAACACCGGCGAGGGCCTGCACCGCTTCGTCGACCCGGTCGACGACGCCGTCTACCTCTACTCCCAGTTCGAGACGGCCGACGCCAAGCGGCTGTTCGCCTGCTTCGACCAGCCCGACCTCAAGGCGCGCTACACGGTCACGGTGACGGCGCCGGAGAGCTGGAAGGTCGTCTCCAACGCGGCGGTCGAGCGGTCCGAGCCCGGCCCGGGCGGCTCGGTCGTGCACCACTTCGCCACGAGCGAGGTCATGTCGACCTATCTGGTGGCGCTCATCGCCGGGCCGTACCGGGAGTGGACCGACGTCCACTCCGACGGCGACGGCCCCGACATCCCGCTGGGCCTGTACTGCCGGGCGTCGCTGGGCGAGCACATGGACGCCGAGCGGATCTTCACCGAGACGAAGCAGGGCTTCGACTTCTACCACCGCAACTTCGGCGTGCGGTACCCGTTCGGCAAGTACGACCAGCTGTTCGTGCCCGAGTTCAACGCGGGCGCGATGGAGAACGCGGGCGCGGTCACCTTCCTGGAGGACTACGTCTTCCGGTCGCGGGTCACGCGGTTCCTCTACGAGCGGCGCGCCGAGACGATCCTGCACGAGATGGCGCACATGTGGTTCGGCGACCTCGTGACCATGCGCTGGTGGGACGACCTGTGGCTCAACGAGTCGTTCGCGACCTGGGCGTCGGTGATCTGCCAGGCGGAGGCCACCGAGTACACCAACGCCTGGACGACGTTCGCCAACGTGGAGAAGTCCTGGGCCTACCGCCAGGACCAGCTGCCCTCGACCCACCCCGTCGCCGCCGACATCCCGGACCTGCAGGCCGTCGAGGTCAACTTCGACGGCATCACCTACGCCAAGGGCGCGTCGGTGCTCAAGCAGCTGGTCGCCTACGTCGGGCTCGACGCGTTCCTCACCGGGCTGCGCAGCTACTTCCAGGCGCACGCGTGGGGGAACGCGACGTTCGACGACCTGCTCGGCGCGCTGGAGAAGGCCTCGGGCCGCGACCTGTCCGACTGGGGCGCGCAGTGGCTGCGCACCACCGGGCTCAACATGCTGCGCCCGTCGTTCGACGTCGACGAGCAGGGCCGCATCGTCCGGTTCGACGTCGTGCAGGGCGGGGCCCGCCCCGGCGCGGGCGAGACCCGCACGCACCGCATCGCCGTCGGCATCTACGACGACGAGCCGCAGGCCGACGACGCCAAGGGCAGCCCGCGGCTGGTGCGCACGCACCGCGTCGAGGTCGACGTCACCGGCGAGCGGACCGCGGTCCCCGAGCTGGTCGGCGTCCCGCGCGGCAAGCTCGTGCTGGTCAACGACGACGACCTCACCTACTGCGCGCTGCGGCTCGACCCGGACTCGCTGACGGTGCTCGTCGACCGCATCGGCGACATCGCCGAACCGCTGCCGCGCACGCTGTGCTGGTCGGCCGCGTGGGAGATGACGCGCGAGGCCGAGCTCAAGGCGCGCGACTTCGTCTCGCTCGTCGCGGGCGGGTTCGGCTCGGAGTCCGAGATCGGCGTCGTGCAGCGGCTGCTGCTGCAGGCGCAGACGTCGGTCGCGTCCTACGCCGACGAAGGGTGGGCGGCCGAGCGCGGCTGGCCCCTGCTGGTCGACGCGCTGCGGTTCCGCCTCGACACCGCCCCGCCCGGCTCGGACACCCAGCTGACCGTGGTCAACTCGCTCGCCGCGAGCGTCCTCGACGACGCGACGCTCGAGCGCATGCGCGGCTGGCTGCTCGACGTCGACGTGCCCGAGGGGCTCACCGTCGACACCGACATGCGCTGGCGGCTGCTGCACGCCCTCGCCGCGCACGGCAGGGCGAGCGCCGCGGAGATCGACGCCGAGCTCGAACGCGACCCGACGTCGACCGGGCAGCGCCAGGCCGAGCGCGCCCGTGCCCTCGTCCCCACGGCCGAGGCGAAGGCCCGGGCCTGGGAGCGCGCGGTGCACGACGACGAGCTGCCCAACGCCGTCAACGAGGCGATCATCAGCGGCTTCAGCCACCCCGGCCAGCGGTCGCTGCTCGCGCCCTACGTCGAGCGGTACTTCGCCGAGGTCGCCGACGTGTGGGAGCGGCGGACGTCGGAGCGGGCCCAGTCGGTGGTGCTGGGGCTGTTCCCGTCGTGGGCCGTCTCGAAGTCGACGGTCGACGCCGCCGACGCCTGGCTGGCCGACGAGTCGCACCCGCCGGCGCTGCGCCGGCTGGTGTCCGAGGGCCGGGCCGGCATCGTGCGGGCGCTGGCCGCCCGCGAGTTCGACCGGTCGTGACAGGTCCCGGGCAGGTGCGCGACCGCCTCCCGGAGGCCGTGCTGGCCCTGCGCTGGGACCGGGCCGTGCTGGCCCGCCCGCTCGGTCCGGTCGCGGCGGTCGTCGCCGGCCTGGCGGCGGTCGTGCTCGTCGTCGGCGCCGTGCTCGTCGCCGGCCACGACTACGCGAGCACGCTGGACGAGCGGATCACGCTGGCGGCGCCGCGCGGCCAGGTCCTGTTCGCCGCGCTGGTCGCGGTGGGCGACGTCATGTCCGCCGCGGTGCTCGCCGTCGTGCTCGTCGCGGT
>Ga0182736_1001703_pt1 | contig 19781 bp, 16 predicted proteins | sample eDN5th30CKraftBY_FD_128882 | JGI IMG/M metagenome (GOLD analysis project Ga0182736, IMG submission 128882) | Enriched backyard soil microbial communities from Emeryville, California, USA - eDNA 5th pass 30_C Kraft BY (version 2) (version 2) | ecosystem: Environmental > Terrestrial > Soil >... | reverse complement strand
GAGGATGGCGATGGCCACGGTGGCGGCGAGACCCTTGCGGGTGTAGCCGTCGCCTGACTCGTCGCCGCGCTCCTGGGCGGCCCAGACCGTGGCCTTGGTGCCGAGGGCGGCGGTCTCGCCGAGGGCCATGACGCCGCGGATCAGGGGCAGCTGGCGCCACTTGTCGAGGCTGGCGGGGAGCACCCGGCTGGTGGTGCCGATCGTGCCGTCCTGTCGGCGGACCGCGGCGCCCCACGACTGGCCCCGGCGCATCATGACCCCTTCGGGCAGCGCCTGGCCGCCGATGGGTCCGACGCTGGTGTCGATCGCTTCAGCCTTGCTCACGGTCGGTGCCCCTCCTGGCGCTGACCACGGAGAGCGATCAGCTGATGGCCGAATACTACGCACAGTGGCAGCCCGTGTCTAGGCCAAATGGCCTAGTTCGCACCGTGCTCGCCCCGTCACTGCCCGTGATCCTCCCACCACCCGACCGAAGTTGGTGTGGAAGTGAGCCGATATCGCGCACTTCCACACCAACTTCGGTTGGTGGCGGCGAGGGACGGGGATCGACCGGCGGTGTGCCGGGACGGCCCGAGGTCAGGCGGTGAGGGACTCGATCTCGGCCCGGCGGGCCTTGGCCCGCTCCTGCGGCTCGCGGGCGAGCACGTCGGCGAGGGCGGCCTGGAGCTGGGCGGCTTCGAACGGCCGGGTCAGCACCGCGTCGGCGTCGGCCTGCCACGCGAGGAGCGCGTTGGCCGGGCCCGACACGATGACCACCGCACGGGAGCTGGTGGAGCGAGGGTGGTCGCCGCCGCGCAGGGCACGGAGCTGGTGGACGTTGCCGGCGCCCAGGTCGAGCACCAGGGCGAGGGCGGGGGCGCTCAGCACCCCGCCCACCACCTGGGTCGGATCGGTGACGCGGACGGCCTCGTAGCCGCCGGCCTCCACGACGCGGGCGAGGACCTCGCAGACCGTGGGGTCTGCGTTGGCCACCACGACGGTGGTCCGAGTCGCGCCGTGGTCGCTCAAGCTCAGTCCTCGAGCGTCTCGAGCACGCCGCCGACGCCCTTGGCCTCGCCGGCCTCGAGGGCCTCCAGGAGGTGCATGGCGATGTCGGCGACCTGCACGTCGTCGCCCTTCCCGAGGCCCTTCACGCCGTCGTCGATCATGATGTAGCAGAAGGGGCAGGCGGTGGCGACGCGCTCGGCACCCGTGTCGAGCAGCTGCTCGGAGCGGGCGTCGTTGACCTTCGTGCCGATGGTCTCCTCCATCCACATGCGGGCGCCGCCGGCGCCGCAGCACATGCCCTTGGTGCCGTTGGCCGAGGCCTCGACGATCTCGATGCCGGCCAGCGAGCCGATGACGTTGCGCGGCGCCATGTAGACGTCGTTGTGGCGGCCGAGGTAGCAGGAGTCGTGGTACACGATCCGGTCCTCGAGCTTGGCCTCGCTGAGGTCGAGCTTGCCCTGGTCGATGAGCCACTCGAGGAACTGCGAGTGGTGGACGACCTCGTAGTTGCCGCCGAGCTGCGGGTACTCGTTCATCAGCGTGTTGAAGCAGTGCGGGCACTGCGTGATGATCTTCTTCACGCCCATGCCGTTCATCATCTCGATGTTCTGCATGGCCAGCATCTGGAAGATGTACTCGTTGCCGGAGCGGCGGGCGGAGTCACCGGTGCAGTTCTCGGACGGGCCGAGGATGGCGAAGTCGATCTCGGCGCGCTGCATGAGCTTCGCCATGGCCTGGGTGACCTTCTGGTTCTTGTCGTCGAAGGACCCGGCGCAGCCGACCCAGTAGAGGAACTCGTGGTCGAACGCCTCGGAGCCGTCGACGATCGGCACGTCCTCGACCTTGGCGGTCCAGGCGGCACGGTCGTTCTGCGACATGCCCCACGGGTTGCCCTGGTTCTCCATGCCGTTGAAGGCGGAGCCGAGCTCGGACGGGAAGCTGGCCTCCATGAGCGTCAGGTAGCGACGCATGTCGAGGATCTTGTCGAGGATCTCGATGTTGACCGGGCAGATCTCGTCGCAGGCCTTGCAGCTGGTGCACGACCACACCTCTTCGGGCGTGATCCGGTCGAACACGGAGTTCGACTCGATGATGATGTCGGGCACGGTGCTGATGGGGGGCGACACGGCAGGCTTGCCGGAGGCGGCCATGACCTCACCGGTCTTGAGCACGATCTCGCGGGGGTCGAGCGGCTTGCCCGTGGCGTGCGCCGGGCAGACCGAGGTGCAGCGGCCGCACATGGTGCAGGCGTCGGTGTCGAGCAGCTGCTTCCAGGTGAAGTCCTCGACGGTGGAGGCGCCGAAGTTCTCGAGCTCGGTCTCCATGAGGTTCGGCATGGCGCGCATGGCGCCCTTCGGACGGTCCTTGTCGCGCAGGAACATGTTCAGCGGCGACGTGAACATGTGGCGCATCATCGTGACCGGGAGGATCACGAGGAACACCACGAAGGCGCCGACGTGGAGGAGCCACCAGGCCCGGTGCATCGTCGAGAGGTTGCCCATGCCGTCGACGGCCTGGGCGATCGGGTAGCCGACGATCGACCACTTCTCGAAGGCGGGCGTGCCTTCGAGGGCGATGCGCCAGCCCTCGGCGAGGAAGCCGGTGAGGGCGAGGGCGAAGAGCGTGCCGAGGCCGAGCGCGTGGTCGGACTTGGTCTTGATCCGGATGCGGTACGGGCGGGCGACGTAGCGGCGGATGATCGCCCAGCCCACGCCGATGAAGAGGAAGATGCCGGCGACGTCGCCGACGAGCGAGTACGCCTGGTAGGTGGTGCCGTGCAGGAACTTCCAGCTCTCGGGCACCTGGTGGTTGATCTCGAGCACGGTCGTCACGGCCAGCAGGACCAGGAACGAGAAGTAGATGAAGCTGTGCATGACGCCGGCGGCGGGGTCGCGCAGCAGGGTCTGCATGTAGACGCCGGAGCGGTAGTTCTCGGCTCGGGTCTTGACGTTCTTCGGGGTGGTGGCCCGCTTGTCGGGCTGGCCCCGCTCCCAGTTCTTCATCCGCAGCGAGAACATGTACGCGCCGTAGATGATGACCACCGGGATGACGATGTAGAACGCCAGCTTCACCGGTGAGGGGATGTTGAAGAAGACCTCGCGCCCGATGGGCGACTCGTCGTGCCACTCGGTGATGAGCGGGGTGATGCCGGAGATGGCCGTGAAGGCGGCGACGCCCACGCCCAGCCCGAGGGCGAGGTGGTGGGGCTTGATCCGCTTGTCACTCGGCTCGGCGGTGGTCTCTTCGGTAGCCATAACAGGGGCAAACGTACTCGCGACGCTTGTTCGGCACCGATTTCGGACCGACGTCCGGAAGGGCGCGCCGACCGGCGCGACGCCGGTGGTTCAGGCGCCGTTCGTGACGACCCACGTCGTCGTCCGCAGGCCCCCCATGCCGATGGTGCCGCCCGGCTGCACGTGGCCGGCGTACCAGCCCGCCTTCCCGGCGAACACCCACTCGGCTGGGAGGGTCACCGTGCCGGTGTGCTGGGGGTCGCTCCAGGTGGGCTCGGACTCGTCGGGCCGCCAGCCCTTCACGGTCACGATGCGCCCCTCGACCCGGGCGCACACCTTCCAGGGCAGCGGCCGAGGCACGTTGCCGGTGGCGAACGGGGTGCGGAGCGGCACGGCGCCGTGGGTCGTGAAGTAGGGGTTGCGGGCGGTGTCCCACGTGTAGACGTTGAGCTGCCAGCTGGCGCCGTAGACGATGTTCTTGGCGACGACGATCGTGCGGAAGCGCGAGCCGTCGCTGCGGACCCGCAGGGCGATCCCCTCCTGCGCCCAGGCGCCGTGCTCGTCCTTCCAGGTGGCGCAGGACTGGTGGTCGGTCGTGGTCTTGGTGTTCGGCGGCCAGATCGCGACCCGCGTCGCGGAGCCCTGCGGGGTGCCCTTGTTGGTGCGCGGGGCGCTCACCCGGAGGGCGCCGGTGCCGACCTTGAGCGCGTAGGTGTCGCTCCCGTCGCGGGTGATGTAGCGCATCGACAGCTTCGGGGTCTTCGAGCTGTCGTAGAGCACGACCTCGGTGCGCTGGCAGGCGGTGGCGACGAGCGCGACGGCGCTCAGCAGGATGCCGATCCGTGCGCCCCGAGCTGTCGTGCGTCGCATGAGCTCCCCTGTCGATCGGACCTCCCACGGCCGATCTGATCCGGGCACGCTAGGCCGATGACATCACCTCATGTCGTGATTTCTGTGACGGGTGACACACCGGTCACCCGACGCCGTCAGCCGTAGATCTGGCGGTCGAGCTCGCGCACGCGGGAGGCGAGCTGGGCCAGCAGCTTCTGCGCCAGGCCCGGGACCTCCTCGAGCACGCCGGCGAACTCGCGGGCGCTCAGGACGAGGGTGGTCAGATCGGTGTCGGCGGTGACGGTGGCGGTGCGGGGCCCGTGGTCGAGCAGCGCCAGCTCGCCGATGGAGTCGCCGGGGCCGAGCGTGCCGACCTTGCGGCCGTTGCGCTTCACCGTGGCGGTGCCCTCGACGATCACGAACGCCTCGCGCCCGGCATCGCCCTGGTCGACGAGCACGTGGCCGGCGCCCACGGTGACCTCGTTGGACGCCTTGGCGATGCGGCCGAGGTCTCGCTTCGACAGCGCCGAGAACAGCGGGATCTCAGCGAGGTGTTCCAGGTGCTTGGTGCGCGATGCCATGGGCCGAGAGCATACGGATGCCCCGACGACCGTGCCGCGGATCACACCTCCCGCACCGAACTTTTCGTGATCGGGGCCAGGGGCCCGTCCTCACGAGCGGTCGGACGGGTCGGGTGGGGTAGGGCGGGTGGGTCAGGCGCCCTGGGTGGCTTGGGCGGCGACGGCGGCGGCCGCGGCCTTGATCGCCTCGGGGTCGCCGAGGGCCCGCTCCAGGGCCGGCTTGGCCTCGGTGGGGCGGGCGTCGTCGTCGAGCTCGTAGACGAGCGGGACGCCGGTGGGGATGTCGAGGCCGGCGATGTCGTCGTCGCTGATGCCGTCGAGGTGCTTGACCAGGGCCCGGAGGCTGTTGCCGTGGGCGGCGACCAGCACGGTCTTGCCGCCGGCCAGATCCGGCACGATCACGTCGAACCAGTACGGGAGCATGCGGTCGACGACGTCGGCCAGGCACTCGGACTGGGGGAGGACGTCGCTCGGGATGGTGGCGTAGCGGGCGTCGGCGTTCGGGTTGTGCGCGTTCTCCGCCGAGATGGCGGGCGGCGGGGTGTCGTAGCTGCGGCGCCAGACCTTCACCTGGTCCTCGCCGAACTGGGCGGTGGCCTCGGCCTTGTTGCGGCCGGTGAGGTCGCCGTAGTGGCGCTCGTTGAGGCGCCAGTGCCGCTGCACCGGGAGCCAGAGCAGACCCATCTCGTCGAGCGCCAGGTTGGCGGTGCGGATGGCCCGGGTCTGGAGCGACGTGTGCACCTTGTCCGGCGCGATCTCGGCCTCGGCCATCAGGGTGCCGGCGGCCGCGGCCTCGACCTTGCCCTTCTCGGACAGGTCGGCGTCCCACCAGCCCGTGAACAGGTTCTCGGCGTTCCAGACGCTCTGGCCGTGGCGGAGGAGGACGAGGGTCGACGTCATGACCGGCGAGGGTAGTGGCGCGCCTCGCCCCGCCCGCCATCTGACACCGCTGTGTCCCGCCGGGTTCGCGGGCGTTGGTTATGGTCGCCGCCGATGTCCGTCGCGCAAGGGGAGCACGACACCTCGGCCTCGACCGCTGCTCCTGCGACGGCTCCGGCCGAGGGCGCTGCGCCACGGCTCCCGCGCGTCCGGGCGCTCGACGGCCTCCGCGGCCTCGCGGTGGTGGCGGTCCTGCTGTTCCACGGGGGCTACCTCACCGGCGGCTGGCTGGGCGTCGACCTGTTCTTCGTCCTGTCGGGGTACCTGATCACCTCGCTGCTGCTCGTCGAGCACCGCTCGACGGGTGCGATCCGGCTGGGCGCGTTCTGGGGCCGGCGGGCGCGGCGCCTGCTGCCGGCGCTGCTGCTGTTCGTGGTGGCCGTGGCCGTGTACGCCTGGCTCGAGGTGGCGGCGATCGACCTCGGGGCGGTGCGGTCCGACGGCCTCGCCACCTTGTTCTTCGTCGCCAACTGGCACGACATCGTGCAGGGCGCGAGCTACTGGGACCGCGGCCTGGCCCCGTCGATGTTCGCCCACACCTGGAGCCTGGCGGTCGAGGAGCAGCTCTACCTCGTGTGGCCCGTGGTCGCCGCGGCGGTGCTGCGCCGCACGTCGGGGCGATCGGCCCGGACCATCGCCCGGGTCGCGCTGGCGGGCGCGGCGATCTCGGCGCTGATCGCGATCGGCCTCCGTGCGAACGGGGCGTCGATCGAGCGCATCTACCTCGGCACCGACACCCGCGCGGTCGCGGTGCTCCTCGGAGCGTTCGTCGCCGGGTGGCGCCGGACCCGGCGGCGCACGAGCGGCGAGGCCCGGCGGCTCGAGCTCGCCGGGGTCGTGGCCGCAGTGGTGCTCGCCGTGGCCTGGTGGGGGCTCGACGGCACCGCCTCGCTCACGTACTGGGGCGGGCTCCTCGGGGCCAGCGCCCTCGCCGCGGTGGTGGTGGCCGCGGCCGCCGACCCGCGCAGCCGGCAGCTGGGGGCGGTCCTCGGCGCCCGACCGCTCGTGGGCCTCGGGCTCATCAGCTACGGCCTGTACCTCTGGCACTGGCCCGTGTACGTGGTGCTCACCGAGCGCCGCACCGGGCTCGACGGTCCCGCCCTCCTCGGGGTGCGGCTGGCCGTCACGTTCGCGATCGCCCTCGCGTCGTGGGCGCTCGTCGAGCGGCCGATCCGGTCGCTGCGCCCCGCCGGCTGGTGGGAGGGCGGCCGGGGCCGGGCGGCGGCGATCGCCGGGATGGCGCTGGCGACCATCGTCCTGCTCGCCGCGACGCTCGGCGCGATCAGCCTGCCCACGGACCGGATGGACGACGGCGTCGCCCGGCCGAACGGCGCGGTCGACGGCCTCCCGAAGGTCGTGGTGATCGGCGACTCGGTGGCGGCGAGCCTCGCCGGGCCCGCGATCGAGGACCCCGACGGGTTCGGCCTCGACGTCGTCCGCTCCACCGTCCAGGGCTGCCAGGTCATCTGGGACGGCCGCCACCGCGCCCGGGGCATCGAAGGCGACATCACCCGGCCGCCCGCGTGTCCCGCCGACGTCGACCGCCTGGTCGCGCAGGAGCGGCCCGACGCGGTGCTGGTCGTCTACGGCGGCTGGACGAACGCCGAGTTCGAGCTGGAGCGCGGCTGGGTCGGTGCGTGCGACGCGCCGTACCGCGCCGCGATGCGCGACCGGTTCGACGAGGTCCTGGCCGACGCCTCCGTGTCGGGGGCGCCGGTGTTCGTCGCCAACGCGCCCCGCTCCACCAACACGTTCCGCGCCGAGGACACCTGGGAGCGCACGGCGTGCACCAATCAGGTCATGGAGGAGGCTGCGGCCGCCGCCGACGGCGCCGCCGTGATCGATCTCGACGGCTGGCTCTGCCCCGGCGGCGAGTGCCGCGAGCAGATCGACGGCACCCTCGTGCGCTCCGACGGCGTGCACTTCCACGGACCGGGCGGGTCGGTGGCGTCGCACTGGCTGTTCGAACAGGTGGCCGAGGGCGCCGGCCTCGAGATCGACTCGCTCGCCACGCCCCGCGAGCAGTCGCCCGAGTACCAGGCGATCATCCGGGTCTGCCGGTCCTACGCCGACCTCTCGGCGGTCACGGGCGGCCAGGTCGCCGAGCTGGCCACGAGCGCCGAGGCGCGGGCGCGGTTCCAGGAGTCGCTGCACGCGTTCGACGCCGCGACGCTCGACGCCCTCCCGGACGAGGTCGCCGACGACCTCGACGGGCTCGCCGACCCGAGCTTCCAGGCCTGGGCCGGCACGCTGCTGGACCGCCTGGCCGGGGGCGAGGACGTCCCCGTGGACGAGCTGCCGCAGGTCACCGTCGACGGCGTGGCGCGCGGCGTGCAGCGCCTGCGGGAGATGTGCTGACCGGGCTCAGACGTTGCGGTTGCGCCGGAGGAGGACCTCCTGGCTGACGGAGGCGACGTGGATGCCGTCCTCCGTGAACACGTGGCCGACGGTGAGGCCGCGCGACGAGATGAGGCCGTGGCAGATCATCGCGGTGAGGTGCCACTCCTCCGCCCGGATGGGGCGGTGGAACCAGATCGCGTGGTCCAGGCTGAACGCCATGAACGGGTGCTGGTCCGGCGGGGCGTCGGGGCCGGGCCGGTCGGGGCGCAGGGAGACGACGGCATCGGTCGGGTAGTCGTCGGACATGTAGGCGAGGGCGCAGGCGTTGAGCACCGGGTCGCCGCCGAGGTCGCCGTTGATGCGCATCCACCCGCGGGATCGGCCGGCCAGCTCCTCGACGGGCACGGTGGCCCGCTCGAACATGGAGCTCCACGAGTCCTGGTGGAGCTCGTGGGGCGGCGGGGCGTCGGGCAGGTCGGCGATCTGCACCTCCGGCGCCTCCTCGTCGACCTGGAAGCTGACCGACACGGACAAGATGGCGCCGACGGCCTGGCGGGCGGTGACGGTGCGGGTCACGAACGAGCGCCCGTTGCGCACCCGGTCGACCTCGTAGCGGACCGGCTCGCTGTGGTCCCCGCGGCGGATGAAGTAGGCGTGCAGCGAGTGGACCCGGAACTGGGGCTCGACGGTGTGCGCGGCCGCACGCAGCGCCTGGGCCACGATCTGTCCGCCGTACAGGCCGCCCCACGGATACCGGGGCCCGGTGCCGACCCACACGTCGGGCCCGTGCGGCTCGAGGTCGAGCATGGCCACGAAGTCGGTCGTCGGATCACCCATGCGGGCCATGGTGCCACGTCGTGTGCTGGGTGGACCGGGTGCCACAGGTCACCCTCCTCGGCGTCGTCGGCCTCAGGCTCGCTTTCCGCGGGTGGCACCTCACGCTTCGTGCCCGCCCCTCCCGAAGTTGGTGTGGAAGTGCGCGCATATCGCGCACGTCCACACCAACTTCGGTGGGGTGCGTCCCGATCTGGCGGGGCCAGGGCTGGACCACGCGCAAACCCAGGTCAGGGCGGTGACGGACGACACCGAGGACGAGTTGATAGTGGGGCACTCAACTTTTATACTTGTGCCCGTTCATCCGATCTCCGCAGCCCTCGGGGCTGCACCCCAGATACCCAGACAGAGGAGCAGTACCCATGCCCAAGGCCGTCGGCATCGATCTCGGCACCACCAACTCGGTCGTCAGCGTCCTCGAGGCGGGCGACCCCATCGTCATCCCCAACGCCGAGGGCTCGCGCACGACGCCCTCGGTCGTCGCGTTCGCCAAGAACGGCGAGGTCCTCGTCGGCGAGGTCGCCAAGCGCCAGGCGATCACCAACCCCGACCGCACCATCCGGTCCGTGAAGCGCCACATGGGCACCAGCTGGACCATCGACATCGACGGCAAGGCGTACACGAGCCAGGAGATCTCGGCTCGCACGCTGATGAAGCTCAAGCGCGACGCCGAGGCCTACCTGGGCGACACGGTCACCCAGGCGGTCATCACCGTCCCCGCGTACTTCGACGACGCGCAGCGCACCGCCACCAAGGAGGCGGGCCAGATCGCCGGCCTCGAGGTGCTCCGCATCATCAACGAGCCCACCGCAGCCGCCCTCGCCTACGGCCTCGACAAGGAGGGCCAGGAGCAGACGATCCTCGTGTTCGACCTCGGCGGCGGCACCTTCGACGTGTCCGTCCTGGAGATCGCCGACGGCGTCTTCGAGGTGAAGTCCACCCACGGCGACACCAGCCTGGGCGGTGACGACTGGGACCAGAAGGTCATCGACTGGCTGGTCGAGGGGTTCAAGGGCGACCACGGCGTCGACCTGTCCAAGGACAACATGGCCCTCCAGCGCCTCAAGGAGGCCGCGGAGAAGGCCAAGATCGAGCTGTCGCAGGTGCAGAGCACGCAGATCAACCTGCCGTTCATCACCGCCACCGACGCCGGCCCCCTCCACCTGGACATGGCCCTCAGCCGGGCCAAGTTCCAGGACCTCACGGCCGACCTGCTCGCCCGCACCCGCAAGCCGTTCGAGCAGGCCATCGCCGACGCCGGCCTCACCCAGGGCCAGATCGACCACGTGGTCCTCGTGGGCGGCTCCACCCGCATGCCCGCGGTGGCCGAGCTGGTCAAGGAGCTCACCGGCTCCGACCCCAACAAGAGCGTGAACCCCGATGAGGTCGTGGCCATCGGCGCGGCGGTCCAGGCCGGCGTGCTCAAGGGCGAGGTCAAGGACATCCTGCTCCTCGACGTCACCCCGCTGTCGCTCGGCATCGAGACCAAGGGCGGCGTGATGCACAAGCTCATCGAGCGCAACACCACCATCCCCACCAAGCGCACCGAGACCTACACCACGGCTGACGACATGCAGTCGCAGGTGGAGATCCACGTCCTCCAGGGCGAGCGCGACATGGCCCAGTTCAACAAGACGCTCGGCAAGTTCAAGCTCGTCGACCTGCCGCCGGCTCCCCGCGGCGTGCCGCAGATCGAGGTCACCTTCGACATCGACGCCAACGGCATCGTCCACGTGTCCGCCAAGGACAAGGGCACCGGCAAGGAGCAGTCGATGACCATCACCGGCCAGTCCTCGCTCAGCAAGGACCAGATCGACCAGATGGTGAAGGACGCCGAGGCCCACGCGGCCGAGGACGCCCAGCGCAAGGAGGAGGCCGACATCCGCAACCAGGCCGACACCCTCGTGTACCAGACCGACAAGCTGCTCAAGGAGCAGGGCGACAAGGTCACCGGGCCCGAGAAGGACGCCCTCGAGGCATCGCTCGCCACCCTCAAGACCGCCAACGAGGGCCAGGACCTCGAGGCCATGAAGTCGGCCATCGAGGAGGTGTCCACCACCTCGCAGGCGTTCGCCCAGAAGCTGTACGAGGCCACCGCCACCGAGAACGCCGGCCAGTACGACGCCGGTGCTGCTGGCGGGGCCGGGGCCACCGGTGCCGATGACGACGACGTCGTCGACGCCGAGGTCATCGACGAGGACGGCGACGACAAGTGAGCGACGCCCAGGACCCCGGGGTCGCGGAGGGCACGGTCCCTCCGGACCCGGAGGTCGACGTCGAGGCCATCCTGGAGGACGAGCTCGTCGGCGAGTCCGCCGACGCCGCCACCTCCGTGGAGGACCTCGTCGCCCTCCTCGAAGAGACCACCGCCCAGCGCGACGAGTACCTCGACCTCGCGCGCCGCACCCAGGCGGAGTTCGAGAACCACCGCAAGCGCGTGGCCAAGCAGCTCGACGACGAGGTCGTCCGCAAGGTGGCCGAGCTCGTCGAGCAGCTGCTCCCCGTGCTCGACGCGTGCGACGGTGCCGTCGCGCACGGTGCCACCGAGGTCGAGCCGATCTTCGCCGCCCTCCTCCAGACCCTGGAGAAGCGCGGCCTGGAGCGGATCGATCCCGCCGGCCGGGAGTTCGACCCGAACGCGCACGAGGCCGTCATGCACGAGCCGGCCGACGAGGGCCAGGAGACCACGGTCGTGTCCGACGTCATGCGCGCCGGGTACGCCTGGCAGGGCCGCGTCGTCCGTCCCGCGATGGTCAAGGTGAAGGGCTGAGGGAGCCGGAGCCGTGAACAACCCGCCGCGGGAATGGTTCGAGAAGGACTACTACGAGGTCCTCGGCGTCGACGAGAAGGCCGACGCCAAGGAGATCACCCGCGCCTACCGGAAGCTGGCGCGGGAGCTGCACCCCGATGCCAACCCGGGTGACGCGGCGGCCGAGGAGCGCTTCAAGGAGGTGTCCTCGGCGTACGACGTCGTGGGCGACACCGAGAAGCGCAAGGAGTACGACGAGGTCCGCGCCCTCGGCCCGATGGGCGGCATGGGCGGCTTCGGCGGTGGACCCGGCGCGGGCGGCTTCGGCGGCCCCGGCGGGTTCACCTTCGACGTGGGCGGCGCCGGCGGCGGCCTGGGCGACGTCCTCGGCAACCTCTTCGGCGGCGGCGGCCGAGGCGGCCGGTCCCGGGCCACGGGCCCCCAGCGGGGCGCCGACCTCGAGGCCGAGCTCCACCTCGACTTCACCGACGCCGTCGCCGGCCTGTCCACCTCGTTGCACCTCGTCAGCGACGCCGTCTGCCACACCTGTTCGGGCTCGGGCGCCGAGCCCGGCACCACGCCCACCCGCTGCCCGGTCTGCGCCGGCCGCGGGAGCGTCGAGGACAACCAGGGCATGTTCGCCATGTCGCGGCCCTGCCCGAACTGCGCCGGGCGCGGCACGCTCATCGAGCACCCGTGCCCGACGTGCCGGGGCAACGGCGTCGAGCGCCGGCCGCGCGAGATCAAGGTCCGCATCCCCGCGGGTGTCAGCGACGGCCAGCGCATCCGGCTGAAGGGCCGCGGCGACCCCGGTCGGCAGGGCGGCCAGCCCGGCGACCTGTACGTCACCTGCCGGGTCGAGCCGCACGCCGTGTTCTCGATGGAGGGCCGCAACCTGCGGGTCACCGTCCCGATCACGTTCGCCGAGGCGGCCCTCGGCGCCGACATCACCGTGCCCACCATCGACGGCGGATCGGTCAAGGTCCGCATCCCCGCGGGCACCCGCACCGGCAAGACGTTCCGGGTCAAGGGCCGGGGCGTCGCTGCCGCCAAGGGCACCGGCGACCTGATGGTCAGCGTGGAGGTGGCCGTCCCGGCCAAGCTATCTGCGGAGGAGCGAGCCGCCATCGAGGCGCTCGCCGCCGCCGCCACCGAGTCCCCGCGCCAGCACCTGTTCGCCTCGTCACCCGAGGGAGGAACCACGTGAGCCGCTCACCCGACCATGCCGTCTACGTCATCTCGGTCGCCGCGGAGCTGGCCGGCGTCCACCCCCAGACCCTGCGCATCTACGAGCGCAAGGGCCTGGTCGACCCGGCCCGCACCTCCGGCGGCAGCCGTCGGTACTCCGATGCCGACATCGACCTGCTCAAGCGCATCCAGGACCTCACCAACGCCGGGCTGAACCTGGCCGGCGTCGAGCGGGTCCTCGAGCTCGAGCGCGAGGTGCGCCAGTTGCGTGCCGAGCTCGAGCAGACCCGGGCCGCGGCCCAGCACGCGGTGGAGGAGGTCGAGCGGGCGAACCGCTACGACCTCGTGCCCGTCCGGCAGTCCGTGGTCCTCTTCGAGGGCAAGCGCCGCCGCCGCTGACACCGCCTTCGCCCGGGCCGGATCGGCTCCGGTAGCTTGGCCCGGTCGTACGGACGAGTCGAGGTGGGCCCGCGGTGCCAGACGAACGATCTGCTGAGGGCGAGGACTGGCCGGAGGAGGGCTGGACGGACGATCCGTCCGATCCCGACGACGGGTTCGACGACCGCTTCGACGAGTTCTTCGGGGACCGCGACCGCGACCGCGACGGCGACGACGCCTTCGAGGACGGTGCGGGTTCGGGCCGCGGCGGCAAGGGCCGCATCGCCGTCGGCGTCGCCCTGCTCGTGCTCGGGGCGATCGTGGCCATCGTCGCGATCACCCAGATCGGCGGCGACGACGACTCCGACGCCTCGAAGACCGAGGTCAAGGCGGTCACGACGACCAGCGCCGACGACGAGACCACCACCACGGCGACGCCGACCATCGTGCCGACGACGCTGGCCGGCGGCGCCCTGCCCACGGGCTGTGGGAACTGGGACCCGGCGTTCAGCTTCGACCCGGACCCGATCGAGGGCGTCGTCATCTACTCCGACTTCGAGGGCTGGCACGTCGTGCTCGGTCCCGAGGGCCCGCCGGTCGTGACCGGCACGGTCGTCGGCCAGACCACGCCGGTGGTGTCCACCGAGCCGCCCGGCCCCGGCGTCCAGCTGATCGCCGACCCGGCCACGTCCACGGTGACGTTCCGACTGACCGCTGGCGACGAGCCCGTCGGGTTCGACTTCGCCGCCGACTGCACGCAGAAGCAGCTCACGTTCGACCTCAAGGATGCGGACGGTGCGCCGATCGACGCGGCCGACGTCCACCTCGGCCGCACCGGCGGCGTCACCGCCCTTCCGGTCGTCGCCCAGCGCCAGCAACCCCCGCCTGGTTGAGTCGGCGCCCGGCCCCGGCCGCGGCACTAGGGTTCGCGCCGGTCGAGGGCCTGCGTCTCCAGATCGAGAGGGATGGCAGATGGTGAGTGGTGGTGGCGACGGCGATCCGCCGGCGGTCGAGGACGACCGCGACGACGAGCGGTGGCCCGATGACGAGGAGGCGCCCCGTCGCGCCGGCGTGTCGCCCATGGCGATGGTGTTCGGTGCGATCGCGGTCCTGGCGCTGATCGTCGTCCTGGTCGCCACCAGCGGATCCGACGATCCCAGCAAGGACGAGACGGCCCAGACCTCCCTCGACGAGACGACGAGCGGGCCGACGACCGGGTCGACCGGCGGGGCAACCAGCGAGGCGACGGACGCGACCACCACGGCCCCGAAGGGGCCGTCGTGGCCCGCGGTGGTGCAGGGCCGCCCGGCGGCGTTCGGTGAGCTGCACGACCCCATCACCGGTGTGGACCCCGAGGCGGAGCCGGGCGTCTACGTGTGGATGGACTACGACGGCTGGCACGCATGGGTCGTCGACCCGAGCGGCAAGGAGGCCGCGAAGGGGACGATCACCAGCAACGAGCCGTTCAAGGACGCGTCGCCGGCCGAGCCGGGTCAGGGCGTGGTGGCGCTCGACGGCACGACGCTGCTGTTCGACGCGTCCGGTGTCGATGCCGAGGCGGCCGGCGTCACGTTCAACCTCGGGTTCTACGCCGACGAGGTGACGGTCAACCTCAACGGGACCGACCTCCCGCTGCTGCTCGGGTCCGAGGCCAAGGCGTCGCCCCTGCCGACCGTGATCTCGAAGGCGGTGCAGCCGAGCTGATCCGGTTGCGAAGGATCGCTCGGTGACCACCACCGGATCGGCCCCGTCGGAGCGGGCGGAGACGTCGGCGCGCCCGGCCCGACTGCGGTTCGCGCACGTCCCGGCGCTCGATGGGCTTCGCGGGGCCGCCGTGCTGGCGGTGCTGCTCTACCACGGCGCGTTCCTCGATCGGACCTGGCTGAGCGGCGGCTACCTCGGCGTCGACCTGTTCTTCGTCCTGTCGGGCTACCTCATCACGTCGCTGCTGCTGGTCGAGTTCGCCAACGACGGCGGCATCGACCTGATCGCGTTCTGGGGCCGGCGGCTCCGGCGCCTGCTCCCGGCCCTCCTGCTGCTCCTGCTCGGGGTGGCGCTGTACGCGGTGGTGATCGCCCGGCCCATCGACCTGGGGCAGATCCGCTCGGACGGCTTCGGCACGCTCTTCTACGTCGCCAACTGGGTGGCCATCTTCCGGGGCCAGAGCTACTGGGACATCTCCCTGGTGCCGTCGCCGCTGCAGCACACCTGGAGCCTGGCGATCGAGGAGCAGTTCTACCTGGTGTGGCCGGTGGTGGTCTGGCTGCTGGCCCGGGGCTGCCGGGCGGCCCGGGAGCGCGGGGCGATGCTGGCCCAGCGGGTCCAGTACCTGGCCGTGGCCGGCGTGGTCGTCTCGGTGATGCTGTTCACCGGGCTCTGGCGCCTGGGGGCGTCGGACACCCGCGTGTACCAGGGCACCGACACCCGGGCCTTCGCGCTGCTGATGGGCGTGACGCTCGCGGCGACGCGGTTCCTCTGGCCCGAGGGTCGGCGGGCCGTGGTGGGCCGGCGGGCCCGGCGCAGTCCGTGGACCGGCCTCGAGGTGTGCGGCGTGCTCGCCCTGCTCCTGCTCGCGTGGGCCTGGTACTCGCTGGAGGGCACGTCGCCCGCGCTCTACCAGGGGCTCCTCCCGGTGTGCAGCCTGCTCGGCGCGGTGGTGATCGCGGCGGCGTCGGCGCCCCGGTCGCCGGTCGTGGCTCCCGTCCTGTCGGTCGCGCCGCTGCGGTGGTTCGGGCTCATCAGCTACGGGCTCTACCTCTGGCACTGGCCGCTCTACCTCGTGCTGACGCCCGACCGAACCGGTCTGTCGGGGCTCGCCCTCCTGGTGGTGCGCATCGCCGCATCCGTGTCGGTGGCGGTCCTCTCGTACGTCCTCGTCGAGCAGCCGATCCGGCTCCGGCGGTGGACCTTCGCCCGGCCGCTCCCCTCGATCGCGATGGCGATCGGTGTCGTGGCCGTCGTCGTGCTGGTCGCCTCGAACGGTGCCCAGGACGCCAAGGAGGGCTTCGACGCCAACGGCCCCCGCCGGGCCCGGACCCAGGTCGTCGGGGCCCCCGACGTCGACTTCATCGGCGACTCGGTCGGGTACTCGCTCGGCACCGCGGTGGTCGAGGATCCTGCGGCGTACAAGGTGAACCCCACCAACCGGGCCGGCGTCGGCTGCGAGTTCTCGCTCGACGGCCACGAGGTCCGCTTCCCCGACGGGGGCACCCGCCCGGCCAAGCCCTGCCGCGACGAGATGATCGCCGAGACCGTGGCGGACGAGCCCGACGTCGTGGTGCTGGGCCTGGGTTCGCCGTTCACCCAGCAGCTGATGGAGGTCGACGGCATCTTCCGCGACCCGTGCGAGCCCGAGTACCAGCAGGAGGTCCGCGACCTCTACGAGGACATCGCCGACCGGGTCACGGCCGACGGCGCCGTGCTGCTGGCGGCCACGATCGCGCCCCGGACCCTGATGGCACCGTCCAACGAGCGGGAGCGGGTCGGTTGCTACAACGAGGTCGTCCGCTCCGTGGCCGAGGACGACCCGGCGGTCGAGCTGCTCGACCTCGAGGAGTTCGTGTGCCCGGCCGGCGAGTGCCGGAGCGAGGCCGACGGCGAGCCGCTGCGGCCCGACGGGCTCCACTTCAACGGCCCCGGCGGGGCCACTGTCAGCGCTTGGGTTGCCGAGCAGGTTCGGACGGCGGCCGGCGCGAACTGACCGGCGGCTTGCCGGCCGGCGAGCCGCTCCGACGGTCGTCGCGCCGGGGTGCGGGCCGCGAGCGCGACCCCCGGGAGGGGGTGGGAGCAGCGGGGATGAGCACGGCGTCCTCGTCGACGGCGAACGACCAGAACAGCCCGGCGAACCCGACGATGGCGACGGCGGCGGCCAGCGTGCTCACCGTGGAGGGCAGGAGCGTCTCCAGCCAGAGCGGGTTCACGATCGGGTAGAACTGCGGCAGCTTGAGGTAGCGCAGCAGGTGGTAGCTGATGACCGCGCCGATGGCGATGACGCCCAGCCGGACCCAGCGGGCGGCGGCCGCGGGCAGCATCCAGGTGCCCCGGGCGATGACGGCAGCGAGCACCGGCACCATCGGGAGCAGGTAGCGGCTGTGGCGGCCGCCGCCGCCGGCCAGGTGCTGGCCCATGTAGATGAACGGGAGGACCACGGTGAGGACGAGGACGATCGCGGCGCACGCGCCCGTGCGACCGGTGCCCCGGTCGTCGAGCCGGCGCCAGTCGAACGGCGGCCGCGGCGACTGCCGGAAGTACCGGATGATCGGCGTGGCGACGACGGCGAGCACGGTGCCCACCACCGTGACCTTGAGGAGCCGGAACCAGACGTAGCTGAACATGAAGCGGTAGGGCGGCGCCGACATCACCAGGCCGCGCTGGATGTCGTCCCAGAGCCAGCCGCTCGTCATCGCCGAGGCGAACGAGGACTGCGCGCCGCGCCGCTCGTCCATGCGGGTCAGCAGGTAGTCCGACGCCGCCACGTCGCCGTAGAGCCGCTGGACTCGGAAGTAGTACCAACCGGTGAGAGCGGCGGCGGGCAGCAGCGCGGTGGCCAGGAACCGGAGGCGGTCGCGCTTGGCCATCGCCGCGAGCACGAGGACGGTGATGACCGCGATGACCGCGCTGGTGAGCCGGGTGAACGCCGCCAGCGTGACGAAGGCCGCCAACCAGCTGGTGCGGTGGGACGTGAAGCCGAGGCGGATGATCCGCACGGCCATCCACGTGACGGCGGTGCCGGCCGCGAACGACGCGGCGTCGGTCATGCCGGTGCCGCTCACGAACGTGAAGGTCGGCACGAACACCGTGATGGCGGCCGCGAGCAGGCCGGCCCGCTCGTCGCCGTCGCACACCTCGCGACCGAGCAGGTAGGCGAAGCCGACGGCGAAGAGCCCGGTGAAGATGCCGGCGATCCGGAGGTCGACGGGGAGGGCCGACTCGACCCCGAGGGCGTTGGTGAGCCAGACGAGCGGAACCGCCGGCAGGTACGCGCCGGGCGGGTGGTTGGCGACCCACACCGTCTTCTGGTCGCGCGGGGCGTCCTCGAGGCGGCTGTCCAGGCCGGGGTCGGGCTGGTCGACCTCGATCGGGGTCTCGATCTCGGGGAGGTGGCCCTTGGCCAGGCTCGAGAGGTAGCCCACGTGGGCCGTCTCGTCGATGTTGTAGTACGAGGGCGTCCGGGCCATGAGGTTGCCGCTGAGGCCGACGAACACCAGGGCGAGGGCCAGGAGCCCGGCGCGGGTGGTGCCCTTCACCGCCAGGCCGGACAGGCGCTGGAAGAAGTGCTGCAGCCAGACCGGCTGCCAGCTGGCGCGGGTGCTCTTCCCCTGGCCAGGGTGGCCGCCACCAGCGGGACGGCTCCGTCCCGAGCCCGAGCTGCGGGGCCGGGACGGTGCTCCCGCCGGCGGCCGCTGCCCCTCGCCCACCCCGGACGGGGCCCCGTCGGCACGGGGAGCGGGCCGGGAATCCACGCGGGCAGCCTAGGAGACGACGTGCGGAGGTCGGGGTCCCGCGGCCCGTCGCCTACCTTCGGTGCATGGCCGGCACGCCGCATCCCGCTCGCAACATCACCCTCATCGCGATCGTGGTGGTGACGGCGATCGTGGTGGCCGTGCTGCTCGGCCTCGGGACCGACGACAGCGCCGACCACACGGCGGTGACCAGGCCGCCGTCCACCACGACCACGACCGAGCCGCCCACGACGGCACCCCCGGAGGCCGGGCCCACCACCACGATCTCCCTGCCGCCGGGCGACTACACCGCCATGTGCGTCGAGCTGCGGGGGCTCGCGGCCACCTATGCGGCGAACCCCACCGTGGCCGGCTTCCGCCAGCTCCTCGAGGCGCTCGACTTCGAGGCCCTGCTCACCGCTTCGCCCGACGGCACCCGGCCCTACGTGGAGACGCTCCGCGACCAGCGGCAGCAGGCACTCGACGCCCTCGCCACCGCGCAGACCCCCGAGGACCTGCAGACCAGCGGGCTGCCGCTCACGTTCTTCGACGCCCTCCAGCACCTGATCGCGGTGGGGCTCCAGGAGTGCGGGGTGACCAGCGGCTGATCCCCTCGGCCTGCCTGGCAGAAAATCAGAAAAGTTGAGTCACTAGCCATCAACTTGGGCGGGACGCCGCGATAGGCTGCGTCCATGCCACTCGACCCCAACCGCTGGACGCTCAAGACGCAAGAGGCCGTCAACGCCGCGATCACGCGCGCGGCGGCCGAGAACAACCCCGAGGTCACGCCCGACCACCTCCTGGTCGCCCTGCTCGGCCAGAGCGAGGGGGTGGTGCTCCCCATCCTCGAGAAGGTCGGCGCCTCGCCGGCCGCGCTGCGCAACAAGGCCGAGGACGACCTGGCCAAGCTGCCCAAGGCCTACGGAGGCGGCGAGGCCCGCCTGTCGCGGGCGCTCAACAACGTGATCGAGCTGGCCGACGCCCAGCGCGCCGAGCTCCACGACGAGTACCTCTCCACCGAGCACCTCCTGCTCGCGCTGGCCGGCCAGCTGAACCTCGACCGCGAGGAGCTGCTCACCGCGCTCCAGAGCGTGCGGGGCAGCCACCGGGTCACCAGCCAGAACCCCGAGGAGCAGTACCAGGCGCTCGAGCGCTACGGACGGGACCTCACCGAGGCCGCGCGCCAGGGCAAGCTCGACCCGGTCATCGGGCGCGACGAGGAGATCCGCCGCACCATCCAGGTGCTCAGCCGGCGCACCAAGAACAACCCGGTGCTCAT
>Ga0182736_1001702_pt1 | contig 19784 bp, 25 predicted proteins | sample eDN5th30CKraftBY_FD_128882 | JGI IMG/M metagenome (GOLD analysis project Ga0182736, IMG submission 128882) | Enriched backyard soil microbial communities from Emeryville, California, USA - eDNA 5th pass 30_C Kraft BY (version 2) (version 2) | ecosystem: Environmental > Terrestrial > Soil >... | reverse complement strand
TTCTCCCATGTCGGCTTCTGATGCCGGCGGTCTGACCGGGCTGATGCTTGCGTCAGAGGCAGGTGGTGATGCCGCCGTCGACGTAGAGCGTATGTCCGTTAACGAACGAGGAGGCCTCGCCCGAGAGGAAGACGGCCGCGCCGATCAGTTCCTCGACGTTGCCCCAGCGGGCTGCCGGCGTGCGCTTCTCGAGCCAGCTCGAGAACTCCGGATTGTCGACGAGGGCCTGGTTGAGCGGCGTCTTGAAGTAGCCGGGCGCGATGGCGTTGACCTGGAGGCCGTGCTTGGCCCAGTCCGCGCACATGCCGCGGGTCAGGTTCTTCACCGCTCCCTTGGTGGCCGTGTAGGGAGCAATCCCCGGCCGGGCGAGCTCGCTCTGGACCGAGGCGATGTTGATGATCTTGCCGCGGCCGCGGGGGATCATGTGCCGGGCGACAGCCTGCCCGACATAGAACACGCTGGAAATGTTGGTAGTCAGCAGTTGCTCCCAACGGTCGGCAGGGAAGTCCTCGAGGGGCGTGCGGAACTGCATCCCCGCATTGTTGATCAGGATGTCAATCGGACCTTCGGCTTCGATGGCCTCGACCCCGGTCCGGACCGCTTCTGCCGAGGTCACGTCAAAGATCGCCGTCGCAACCTTGTGTCCTGCCGCTGACAGGTGGGCCGCAGCAAGCCCGATCTTGCCGGGGTCGCGTCCGTTAAGAATGACGGCGGCCCCGTGTTCCGCCAGGCCCTTGGCCAGAGCGAGACCAATGCCTTGCGACGAACCCGTAATCAGGGCCCGTCGGCCGGTCAGATCAAACAAATGAGAATCCATCATCGCTTTTCCGTTACGGCCGGCTCTGTCTTTCGGCTGACTGATGCGGTCACGCGGTGATAGACAATCCCGTCGAACATCGTCAGCAGGCGCTTCGTCTCTTCTCTTGATTGAAAGCGAGCATCACAGGCCATTGCTCGTTCGAGCGCTGCCTCGTCAGGGTAGGAAATCGCTAGCAAAAGAGGGATCGATGGTGCGCCCTCGTCACGTTCCAGCTCACGGGACACCGTCACGTCCACGGCCCCATCGAACTTGAGCCACAACGGGACCAGAGTTTCCTCCACAAACCGGAAGAAAGCCTCCTCCCTGCCGGTATGCACCGTACCAACGAATTCGGCGTAACGTGTAATCATCAGACTCCCCTTCACCCGCGTGGACCGTCAAAGAACTTCATGAGAGCGGCGTTGTCCGCCGGACCAAGCCCCGCCGCCACCATGACACGATGGATTTCCATACACAGGGACGTCATCGGCATCGGGGTGCCGGTGCTGCGAGCTAGCGTCTGAACGGCATCGAGATCTTTCACCATGTTGTCGATGCGACCTGTGGGCGAGTAGTCGTGACGTGCCATCTTTCCCATGAACTCTTGGAGGATTGCGCTGTCGGCCCGCCCACCGTGAAGTGCGGAGGGAATGCGTTGCGCATCCACGCCCGCGTCGACCGCAAGCCGTGTTGCTTCGGCGACGGATAGGAAATTCAAGGCGCACAGGACCTGGTTGATGAGCTTTGTCGTCTGTCCTGACCCACTCGGCCCCATCAGAGTTAGGTTCTCACAAAGATCCTCTAGCACCGGCCTGGCGGCCTCGAAATGGGCGGGATCCCCTCCGGCCATGACAGTGAGCCTCCCAACCAAGGCTTTGGGCGCGCCACCCGACAAGGGGCAATCAAGCCAATGCAGTCCCAGATCGTTAGCATCGGCAGCGAGGCGTCGGGTTGCGATTGGATCAATCGATGACATGTCGACAATGATGCTGTCGCGCCGCGCCCCCTTTGCGACGCCGTTGTCGCCGAAGACGGCAGCCCGTACGATCGCAGCCGAATTCAGGCTGAGAATGATGACACCTGCCTCCGCTGCGGCGTCGGCCGGCGACGCTGCAGCCGAAGCACCCTTCGAACAAAGATGAGCGACCTTTCCAGCGTCGAGATCGAAAGTGGTCAGCGGATGCCCCGCTTCGAGCAGTCTCGTCCCAATAGCAGTGCCCATTACGCCGCATCCGATCAGGGCGACCCTCTTCCTGTCCATCACCGTGGTTCTCCTCGCCGATGCGCCCGGCGCAATCGCTATTTGAAGGATGTTTGCGTTTGCCAGTCAGCCGATCTCAGAGCGGAGAAAAGCCTGCAGTTCGGGGGTCTTTGGTGATATGAAAAGCTCTGCCGAGGGACCTTCCTCGTGGATGATGCCGTCCTTCATGAATATCGTCCGGTCCGCCACGCGGCGAGCGAAGCCCATTTCATGGGTGACCAGGATCATGGTCATTCCCTGGCGGGCGAGATTCTCGATAACGGCCAGAACCTCGCCGGTCAGCTCAGGGTCCAGGGCTGAGGTCACTTCGTCGAACAGCAATACCCTGGGCTGCATTGCTAGCGATCGCGCGATTGCAACACGCTGTTGCTGCCCGCCTGATAGCATGTCCGGATAGGCGTCGAAACGGTCATCAAGACCGACGAGCGCGAGACATCGCATCGCTTCCTCTTTTGCAGCCGCCTTGCTGTGGCCCTTCACATGAATGGGGGCGAGCATGATGTTTTCGCCGGCGCTGAGATGCGGGAAAAGATTGTAGCTTTGGAAGACAATGCCAACATCTCGCCGCAACTCGCGCAATTTTGCCGGTTTGCGCGACATCGCGTGCCCAGCGACCATGATCTCGCCGCTGTCGATTGTTTCGAGACCATTGAGGCATCTCAGGAAGGTACTTTTGCCGGACCCGCTGCGGCCGATAAGAGCTACGGCTTCACCGCGATCAACGGTAAGCGACACGCCCTTGAGCACTTCAAGTGGGCCAAAGCTTTTGCGGATGTTCATTGCAACAACGACGGACATCAAAAACCTCCCAATCAGATACGAGACGCCCGAAGGCGCCTCGCCTTCTCTTCAGCCTCAGAAGGACGGAAGCGCCGGCAGCGGAGACTTCATCCACTTCTGGTAGATCTGGCCGAGTTCTCCGCTCTGTTTGTGAACGAAGAGCACCGTGTTCAGCCAGTGCAGCAGGTCCGGCTCATTGCGGCGAAGGCCCACGCCATAATAGCTTTCGAGGTATGTCGTCTTTTCCTCAAAGTTCCGATCAGGATAGCGCTGCTGGAGCTCAGCGGCGATATAGCTCACCGTTCCAATGGCATCGACTTGTCCTGCGACGAGAGCGTTGAGCGTGGTGCTGTCGTCGTCAAACCGAACCAGCTGCATGCCGTCGGTTTTGGAGCTCGACAGAATTTTCTCATGGGCAGTTCCCCGCGGGACACCGACGCGCTTGCCGGCAAGGTCTGCAAGACTTTGGATCTTGGTGCCCTTGGGAGCAATAATGATGGACTTGTGTCCACCATATGGGTTGGAGAAAGCGACTGAAAGTGCACGCTCGGTATAGATCCCAAAGCTCGCGACGACGAAGTCGACTTTGCCAGTCTGAAGTGACGGAATACGGCTTTGGCCAGTAACAGGCACCAACTCCAGCTGAACACCGAGATCCTTGGCAAGCAGCTTTGCGACATCCACATCCAACCCGTCAGGTTGCATCTGTTCGTTTGTGATACCGAAAGGCGGGACGGATAGATCAACGCCGATTAGCACTTTCTTTCGGGCGATGATGTCGTCGAGCGATGACGCAGAAGCGGTGGCTACGCCGTAGGTGATAGCAAACAGTCCGACGATCGGCAGTATCAGGGATTTTAAGCGCATGTGATGACCTCTGTAGGTTACGGTTGGTAAGGCCAGCCTTCTATGTGCCGGTTGTTAAGCTCTGCTGCCTCGTCTTTCGATGCGCCCTTCAAGCCAGAGGCTGATCTGGGTGAGCGGGAAGCAGAGGATAAAATAAAGCGCTGCCACGGCGAGGAAGGATTTGAGGGGTTCGAAGGTGGCGTTGCTGACCAGCTGACCTGCCCGTGTGATTTCCACGAAGCCGATGATCGATGCGAGAGACGTCTGCTTGATGATCTGCACGAGAAAGCCGACTGTGGAAGGCAGTGCCAGCTTCACGGCTTGTGGGGCAATCACGTAACGTAGCGTCTTCAAGGGAGTGAGCGCCAGCGCATCGGCACTTTCCCATTGAGGCCTAGGAATGGCTCGCAGGGCACTCTCCCAGATAGCCCCAAGAAACGCACCGGTATTGATCGTTAGTGCAATCGCGGCAGCCGTGATTGCGCTCAGCTGGTAACCGAAAAGCGAGGGGGTGTAGTAACAAAGAAACATCAACACCAGGAGAGGCAGGCCCTGAATGACCTGCATGTAGGCGGACGTCACATGCTGCATGAGCTTGCTTTTCGAGATCCGCATCAGAGCCAGTGCAGCTCCGACGATGCCCCCTCCGAAGAATGCGATGATGGTGAGAGTAATGGTCCAGATCAGGGCACGGATGATGAAGAGGAATTCGGGGAGGCCGAAGTAACGCATATCAAATCCTCCCGAGCAAGCGGCGGCGCGAACGGGTGAAAATCAGCAGGCCTGCAAAATTCAGGACAGCGCGGAAGAGAAAGTTCAGCGCAACATAGGCGATTGCAATAACGAAATAGATCTCCATCGTCCGGAATGTCTCGGAACTGGCGATCATTGCGGCTCCTGTAAGATCCTCAACGCCAATGGCTGCAACCAGGCTGGTCGAGAGCATCAGCAGCACGGACTGCGATACGATCGGCGTGAAGACTTTCTCCAAGGCGGGCGGCAAGACGACAAGGCGAAGCGTCTGCCCATAGGTGAGACCAAGACTTTCGGCGGCTTCGACCTGGCTACGATGAGTGGACTGGATGCCGCTCCGGACGATTTCGGCGATGTACCCGCCGTTGTTAAGGACAAGCGCAATCAGCGCGGATGTCAGAGGGGACAAACGGACGCCGATATTCGGCAAGCCGAAAAAGATGATAAAGACTTGGACCAGAAGGGGCGTATTCCTCATCGCTTCGACATAGCAACGGACGAGCGCTCGCGGAATTTTCCATGGCAGGGTAGAGGTCACAGCGCAACAAACGCCGAGGGCAAAACCACCGAAGATACCAATGAACGAGAGCAACAGCGTCAGCCAAAAGCCGCTGACGAATTGCGGCAAATAGTTCATCAAGATCCCGAATTGGAACGTGTAGTCCATGCTGCTCGGCGCTCCCCAGCATTAGGCGCTCTAAGTCATCATTCCATCCCAAGCGGCCGGACGCGTAGGTTCGGTCCGGCAAAGGCGATCGTATCCGGACGGCACAGCCCGAGTGCGGCTGCGACGTGCCACCAGGCATGGTCTGCTTGGCGGATGATGAAGCATTCGGTGCTGTGGCCGATATGCGCGCCCTCGAGAGAGTGCCCCATACAGATGTGACCGATCTCTTCCGGCAGGCCGACGGAAAGACACACATGGGTGCCATAGGCCGAGTGGCGGAAGGATGGCTCGCCATAGCGGTCGCCGCGTTCACGCCACCGCTTCAGGTTGACAGGATCGAATTCCCAAGTCTTGCCGATGTCGTGGCACAGCCCACCTGCGAGGATAATATCACGGTCGACCTTTGCTTCCGGGTAACTTGCCTTGAACTCTTCGTAGATGGCGAGTGCAAGGTGAGTCACCCCACGAAGATGCGCATCCTGCATGCCACGGTTCAGGGCGAAAACGTTGGGACTTCCTTCTCCGGGAATATCGATGACACGATCAAAGGATGAGCGCTCCAGCGCGAAGACCCACGCGTCGACGACTTTTTCGCGCAGCTCGACGGATTGTATCTCTGCAATCTCCGGCAGGTCCGCGAGAATATGCGCCCTCGAAATAGCCTTGTACATTTTTTCAGCAGCCCTGTTTGTGCCTACTCAGTGAGCATAGGAGCAATTGCGTGCAAAATCGAATTGGAATAGTTCGCAGTATCGATAGAAATTTTCTATAGGAGCTACGAGTGGCACTTAGCTTTGCGGCAGTAGAGTCCTTCTATTGGGTGTCACAGTTACGGAGCTTCAATGCGGCTGCGGCGAAGCTGAACGTGACCCAGCCGACTGTGTCATACCGGATTGGCGAGCTTGAGGAGCAGCTTGGCGTTTCATTGTTTCACCGGCGGAAGCGTCAGTTGCTACTAACGAGCGAAGGCGAGGCACTCATACGCTACGCTGAGGAAATGATCCGCATTGCGAGGGATATCGAGGCCAACATCAAGACGCGTGATAGCCGGCTCCCGACGTTACGTGTGGGGGTTATGGACAGCTTTGCCGCAATATGTCTCCCAGCGCTCCTTGATGAGCTAGACATTCGGTTTGCAAGTACACGGATCGCCGCAACAGTCGATACGAGCCACAGTCTTGCGAAACAGCTTTCAGAAGGCTTCTTGGAAGTCGCGGTACTCTCTACGCCGCCCGCCCACGAGAACGTCTCCCTTGAATTGCTGGGGAGACAAACGGTCGAGTGGATCGCCAGCCCAAAGCTCGGGCTATCCCAAGATTTGGTTTCGGACACGGATCTTCTGATGCAGCGCCTCTTTTCGACGCCGGCTCCGTCGAATTTACATTCACTGACGACAAATGCACTTAGCGGAAACAGCAGCGTCGGCCTGCGCCTGAATCTGTGCAACAGTCTAGGGGCAATAGTGAACCTGGTTGAAGCTGGTACTGGCGTCAGTATTCTTCCGACGTGCCTGCTACAGGATAAACTGCGCAAGGGAACTCTACAGGTCGTCAGGACCCAAGCGCGGCTTCCCATGCAGGAAGTGTTTATTGGCACAAACAAAGGTTCGGTCGTTCGGGCGATCCCACAGGTGGCTCAGATGATCCGAAAGGTGAGCGTTAATACCGGCTTCTGCGGGTAAGAGTTGTGGCTACCGGTGTGAGCATTACCGCCTAGGAGAGCATGAGGTTTTGTGTTGGGGTGGACAGCCCCCGTACGGCATCACTGTGCCAGAATGAGGTCGTTGCAGATCTCAAACACAGGAGACCGTCCACGGATCAGATTATCCGCATCGGCATGGATACGTCAAAGCACGTCGGGGCCGGAACAAGAATTGCTCCCAAACACACCGATCGTCCTCAAACGATCGGTTCGGAGCATCCTAATCAATGTATATCACTGTGGTTCTGAGTCCAGCGAACAGCCGAAGGCCTTATCCCGAACACGTCGAGCATCTTGTCGCCTCGGCTAATCGAGCCATCGCTTCTGCTCAATTCGGCTTCACTCGGCATATTTGACGACTACGTCGGGAAATAATCGCCAGCATGAAGAAACGAACTCAGCCCCTCCACCACAAGTCTCGGCGCGTCACTGGAGGAGATGTGAGAGAGAGCGCACAAAGCCGGATCTGAGTGGAACAAGAGTTTAAGTGAATCTCAAGGCGGCCAAACGAGGAAATCCGAGCCTTATTTCCATCGCTGACACGTGTCATCAAATTTTGCGTCCTAAGTGCGACAAAAAGAGAGCTTGTGCCACCCTGTGTAGATCATGATGACCTGCCGACAGGTCAAATTAACCTGTCAGCAGGTCATGGGCAGGTCGCCAGTAGATCAAAATGATCTACAAGGAAGTACACGTAATTCATTCATTCGGACCATGTCGGGCCTTAGGAAGACATGGGTTGTCATTCATGGAGCGCTTCACGATCCTAGATGTTGAGGGATCCAGTCTTGCGAGCCAAGCGTCCGCCGGACGCGTATCCAAACTCTGTCTGCTACGAATGAGAGGCCCTCACCGGATGTGAAACAGGTCGATTTGATTTGCAGCGTCTTCGAGGCAGATTCCGGAAGGAGCACGCCTCAATCCGTTGCGTCAACCTCTAGTGGGTTAGAGATTGACGCGTTCATCGTTGTTGCTTGCATCGTTATCGATAGCCTCTGTCATGAGGAGGATCTCTCATGACAAACATGCCAAAGGCTCACGTTCGATCGCTGAAGGTCAAAAACACGCAATATCTCACAAAGCAGCGGCGTCACGCACACCGAAAGGACACAACGAGCGAAGTCCGACCGGGTGCGGAGCCCGGAACGGCACTGGTGTGGTCCCCACCTCACCTGCCTATCGGGGGAGATCCAAACGATTATCGTGCCCTCTATCTCTCCTCGAAGAGACGTCTCCTCTTTTCAGAGCGGCAGGGAGCCGCGATTGGCTTGCAACTCCTCATTGGCGTATCGCCGTTGTGGATCATGGCTGCCGGTGAGCTGCATGATCCCCAAAACCCCCGCAATCAGCAGCTTCTTGATAAGGCGGTTGCATGGGTGCAATCCTGGGCCGGCGAGGACGCGGTCTTTGGTGCACGCCTTGATCTCGATGAAGCTGGTGGCGGTGTGGTCGACGTCTTCTGCGCTCCGGTCGCGGAGCAGAAGCACAAGTCCGGTGCCACGAAACGGGTCGTCAGCGTCAACAAGGCCCTGAGCAAACTTCAATCGGATGTTACGGCTGAGTGCTCCTATGAGGCACTCCAGACCTCGTGGCACGCATGGGCGCAGGAACACCTGGATCCGGAGCTGCAGCGAGGCGAGCCGAAGACGAAAACCAAACGCGAGCACCTGAGTGTGGCGGAGTACAAGCGGGAGCAGGACCATCTGAAGGCCAAGGAAGACTTTCGGAGAAGGCAGGAAGAACTCGAGCTTCGCGAAGCTGCACTGACCGAACGCGAAAGGCGGGTGGAAGAGCTTGCCGCGGATCTGGATCGCAAGCCCAAAATGCTGGCCCAAGCGCAGAAAGATGTCTTCAAGGCGGCGGTCGCGGTTCTGTCAGATCCGGGCTTGAAAGCCATCCACCCCCCTGCCGATGAACAGGACCAATGGCGGTTTGACACCCCTCATGTGGAAGCACAGCGGTCTGCGATCGTGCAGTCTCGCCCGCTCTGGCCTGTCATGCGTCAAGTTCTGGAGACGGTGCAGAACAAGCATCGTGCCATCGACCACTTCATCGACCGTCTGCAGACAGTTTATGACGAGGTCGATGACTACCTCCAGGAACGCATCGAGCGGGTGATTGATGAGGCCGACGCTTTCTCGACCTCTGGGTGCCCCTGAAGACGGCGAGGTGACGGGCTGATGCGCGGCGCTTTGCATGAGGTGGCTGAGGTCGGTTTCACCGCCGAGTCTGCCGGGCTGGCCCTGGACTTCCTCCTCGCGCCTGACACGATCCTGGCAGGCCGGACGCCGCTAGAGGCGCTGAAGGCTGGCGACCGTGAAGAGGTGCTGCGCTTGGTGCGTGGGTTTCAGGGCGATGGCTGCGCGTGAGCCCCTCGCCATCTTCCAGATCTCGTAGCCGACCGGGGTCGCACCCCCGCCGCCTGCCTGGCTCGGCAGCAGTCGAGATGTCTGAGTATATGCTCCAGGCCGGGCAGACCGCTGGCCACTGCGTATGTGGCGCCTTATCAGGATCCTGTTTCATGAACCAAACGCCCTACAGCACGAATAGCGCGATCCTAGCCGAGCGGAGCCGATTGTGGTGCATCCAGATTAGTTTGTGCAGCGCCCGAACTTCTACCTGAGCCGGCCGTTCTCGGCCTAGGATCAGGTTTTCGGAGAACGGTCATGGGCGCTGATGAGAGTTCGCCAAAACGCGGCTTTGCTTCAATGAATGAGGAACGGCGTCGCGAGATCGCAAGCAAAGGCGGCAAGAGCGTCCCGACTGAAAAGCGGTATTTTGCTCAGAACACTGCATTTGCCTCGGAAGCTGGCCGTAAGGGAGGCCAGAACTCCCCGGGCCGCAGGAAGGATCGTCAAGGGTAGGACCATAGACCAAGCCAGTGGGCAACCCACTGATCGGAAGCATCAAAGGAGCTGAAATCGTCGACGAACGGGATCCTGCCTGAGAACAATCCGGGTTTACCTTTGCTCATGTTCCTACATGCCTCTGAGCAGATATCCGCGTCGACGCTTGCGCCGGAGCCAGGTTTCGAGGGCTTCCACGGCACGTGATTGGTTTTCGTAGAGCTCGATCCTCCTCTGCCCCGGCTGGCCGATGCGGCCCCACTCGCGGATCAGTGTCGCATCACCGAACAGGCTAGTTTCGATCGACAGCACATAGTAGCGAGCCATGTTGCAACTCGGGTCACACCTGTCGAGGACCAGGTACTGGATCGTGTCTTGGGACATGCCTCCATGTTGATCAAGCCCTGGGGTGAGGTCCAATCAAAGTCTTGAATCCATCAAGCCTCAACGATTCACAAGAGTGATGCACGCCGCCTTCGTCATGTCGGTTTAGCAACTCACAAGCCCTAATCGCTCGTCGAGACTTGCTTCTCCCCTACCCTCCTTCACGCAGCAACTATCTCCCCCGAGGCAGAAGCCGAGCCGCGCTTTCGAGTGCCATGACACGATCCTCAAGAGCGTCAATTGCCGTAAGCGTGTAGGCTAGGCTTCCCGCTGCAAGCACCACGGCAGAAAGCGCCGCTACCAGCGTGCCAATCTCGATGGCTTTGCGCTGGTCATGGGTCCGATGCAATGCCCTTTTCAGATACCGCTCGAAGATTACGTAGAGGAAGAGCCCGCCCACGACGGTTGAAATCAGCACCATACTTTTCACTCCCCATTCTCCATTCCGGCCCTCTCTGACACCCGGCACGCTGGCCCACCGCCCTCTCGGACACACGCTATCCCTAATCTCATGACATTCTGCGCCTCCTCATAGCGAGGAGCTCGACGGCGAGATCGATCTTGCCGGATTTCACCATGCGGGTGAGGGCGCGGAAGTAGCCGCCCGGGTTCTTGATCCGGCTCTCCCCGCCGTTCTTGGCTACATCATCCTCGTAGAGCTGCAAGGTGTAGATCACGGCGATCGCCGCCCTGACGGTGCCGATCTCCTCCACCGCCTCGGCCCAGGCGCTCTCATGCGCTCCGAGCGCGGCTCTGAGGTAGCGCCCGGCGGAAACGATGTCGGCCAGGTCCCGCACCGGCTGGCCGTAATCGCTGAGGGTCGGGCAGGCCTCGAGGATCAATTCCGGTGATAGGTGCTCCGAGGTTTGTTCGGTTGAACGAACCGCCTCAGCTTTCTTCGGAAAGCCTTTGTTACAAGGCTCACTAGGAGATCCGTTGTTGTTATTAGAGTGACGGACTCCGAGTCCGGCTTTGCCCGTTTCATAGAAGGCGTCCTCAACCCGGGTTCTCAACAGCTGCCAGGCCTCCAGCAGGTCGGCCGGCAGCGTCACCCTGGACCGGGCTGGCGTGCGGGCCTGCAAGTCCTTCAGCTCCCCTTCGAACGCGCTGCGGTCGAGCTCGGGGAAATGCTCTGCCAGGGCCGCCAGAGCTTCTTCCGCAGCCCGCCGGCAGATCGTGACCTCGTCAAAGGTCCGCTTCTGCACCTCGCGCAGCTGCTTCTGCTCCATGAGCATCACCGCCCAGTCGCCCCGGCGGGCGTAGACCGGGGTCAGGTCGAACCCGAAGGCGTCCACCACCTGCCCGGCCAAATCCTTGACCGCATAGCGCTTGCCGTTGGGTGAGTCTTTGGGCGCGATCAGTTGCAGGTCGATCAGCTGGCGCAGGATGCGCCGGATCGCCCGCTCGGTCAGGCCGGTGCGGCTCATGAGGTAGTCGTTGGACGGCCAGACCAGCAGACGCTCCCACTCCTGCTCGCCCCAGCAGGCCACGAGCTCGGACAGGACTGCCCGCTGGGCTGGCCTGAGGTCGAGCGCCTTGCCCGCGTCCCGGGCAGCGGCCGAGAGTTCTTTGCGTGTGACTGTGCGCTCGGCTTCGAGCGCAAGCTTCCTTGCAGCCAGAGCGGCATGTCTCAGCCGCCGGCCTCCTGACGATGCAAGCTGCATCGTACCCTCCATGTTGAGGGCAAAACAGGAGCGTTCACCGAAACCGATGCTCTTGACAGTCAGTTTGTCGGGATGGCATAAGAACGGTGCAAGACATTCTGTATGCCCACCCTCGCGGTGGTCTCCAAAGGCCCTCGAAGTTTCCAGCTTCGTGGGCCTTTTGCTTTGCCTAGTTTACATCACGACATTTCGCTCCTCGCGAATGAAGATTGCTTCAAGGGCATAGGCAATGGCTTCCTGACGCGATTTGAACCGACCACTCCCTACGGCGCGATCGATCGCTTCACCGGCCGGCTTGGAGACCCAAACGTTCATTTCTCGGTCTCCCCGCTCACGACGGAGGTTCCGAAGACGCTGAACTCTTAGGCTCCGAGACAAATCGGTCATAGCAAGCCACCCTAGACACTCTAAAGCGTTTCGAGTGTTGCCCGATTCTGAGTTGGCTGTGGAGTCGCGCGTCAAGAATCCATTCACAATAGATCGATTCAGCGGTGGGAAACTTCTTTGGCTAGAATCATTTAGCCGAAAAGGCCGAGTCAATTCGCACGTAAAAGCCCGGTTCCGAGCGCTTCTCAGTTACGCACTTGATTCGAGAAAGCCCAGTATTCAGCCCGAAGCTCGATTCGCAGTCCGGAATTATGATTCGAGAAATGTTGGCTGCATGTGATTAAGGACTGTTAACGGAACCATCTTGCTACCCAGATATTTGAACTAGACTCTAGAGCAACAGCTCCGAAGGTCGACTTACACCTTTCGGATGCCCCCGATGCTCCAGTTCTTGAAGCGCGCATCGCCGGTGCAGACAACCGGATCCACGTTTCGCTGACGCACTCCTCCAGATCCGCGCGATGCTCTGGATCGCATCGAAGAGGCCCTTGTCATGAATGAGCAGACCCGAGCGCCTGAGCATGACCAGTCGCAGAACCGTGAGCCCTCCAGTGCCCCGGACGAGAGATCACGCTTCGAGACAACCGATCCGGCCATAGGGCAAAGTGGACAGGCTTATTAGGGGCATACGCGGGATGAAGCCCTTGGGATCGCGCAGCAAGCCCGCCAAGCCTTCGAGGAGTGGCGGCGCACGTCCTTCTCCCATCGTGCCGGGTTCATGAGGGAGGCCGCGGCGGTGCTCCGGCGCCGGCAGGCGGAGTTCGCCGACCTCATGACGGCCGAGATGGGCAAGACCCGGAAGGAGGGCTTGGTCGAGCTCGAGAAATGTGCATCCAACTGCGACCACTTCGCTGAGAATGGCGAGCGCTACCTCGCCCGCGAGCCGGTAGATCTCGGCGGGCCCAAACCTTTGTAATCCGGTTGGCGTGGTGCTTGCGGTCATGCCGCGGAATTTTCCGTTCTGGCAAGTGTTCCGCTTCGCCGCACCCGCGCTCATGGCCGGCAATGCGGCGGTGCTTAAGCATGCGAGCAACGTGCCGGGCTGTGCTCTTGCCATCGAGAGCGTGTTCCGCGAGGCAGGATTTCCTGAGCATCTCTTCCGGACCCTGCTCATTCCGAGCCAGGACGTACACGCTATCATTGAGGCGCCAGCGATTGCCGCCGTGACGCTCACCGGCAGTGTCGCGGCTGAACAGCAAGTGGCGAGCGCCGCCAGCGCGGTGCTCAGTAAGAGTGTGCTCGAACTCGGCGGCTCTGACGCCTATCTCGTGCTCGACGATGCCGACATCGCGAAAGCTGCGCGCGCCTGCGCCGCCGCCCGTATGGTCAATGGTGGGCAAAGCTGCATCGCCGGCAAGCGTTTCATCGTGTATAAATGCGTGCGCAAGGCCTTTGAGCGCACTGTCGTCGAAGCTATGGCGTCCTACGCGATCGGGGATCCCCGCGACGAGGCAACGAAGCTCGGGCCGCTCCAGAGCGTGAAGGCTCGCGACGAAATCCACGATCAGGTGCGAAAGAGCATCGACTCTCAAGGTGGAGCGGCGGAGCGCCCTTTAAGGATGATTGCGATAGACCTCGACTGACAGCTTTGTGGCATGCTTCAATTTACTGGTGTTGGAGACCATGAGTTGAACATCCAACCGGCAGTAGATGCTCTTAAATCCGCGCGCAGGCTTGAGATTCGATATGGCGGCTACACTCGGGTCGTTGAAGTCCATGCCTGCGGATACACGCCCAACGGCTATGCGGTCATTCGCGTTTGGCAGGTTCGGGGCGGCAGCGTCAGCGGCGAACGAGCCGGCTGGAAATTGCTGCGGCTTGATGAGACGCGTGGCCTTCAGATCCTTGACGAGCCATCTGAGGCGCCACGCCCTCAGTACAGGAGAGGCGACCGTGATATGGTACGGATTCTTGGCCAGGTTTGACGACAGGCTCGTTCTGGATACACCGCCCTAGCGGATCATCGCTGAGGCAGTACGCAGCTACATCATGGAAGGTGCCTGAGGCCAGCAATCTCTATGGCCAATCCCACTTGTAATACCGAGAGTAGACTTCCGCGAGATCGGTTATCACCCCACGATCAACGATCGCATTGCTGTACCAGTGGCCCTTCGTAGGCGGCTCTTGTGTCATCTGGACTGGAGCGTAAGGATTTCCAATCGGAACACGAGAGCTGATTTCCTTATAGTCCTTGCTGATCGTCTTCAGCCAGCTCAGAGCTATCGCGCGGGAACCAGTGGCCTCAATGAACGCCCGTGCAGCTTCGAATGAGTTGCCCTCGGTGCAGAAGTCATCAACGACAAGGACTGTTTTGCCCTTACCCATGGGGTTGTTCTTGTAGGGTTCAGCCTGAAGTCCTTTCCGGGGATGGTCATTGAGATGAATGGTTGAGAACTGATTGACCAAGCCAACCGAGCCCCCTGCCCCGCGCGCCTTATGGGATTGCTGCGCTTTCGTGTGGCGAATAATCAGATCGGGGAGGAATTTCTTGTTGAGCGACTCTGCCAGGATGCTGAGCGCCGTCGAAACCACGCTCTGCTTCGATGTTGGGCTATGGCCTGGGTAAGCAGTGATGAAATTGATCTCGTCTACCAAGCCTGAGAAGTAGGTTCTCGCGGCGAGCAAGCGCCCCCAGAACCCAGCATCATCTGCCCCATCTTTCGCTGTCGCCCGTGCCCCAGCTGAATAGGCGTGGGCGGCAGTCATAGCAGGTGACAATGTCGTATACGGTGCAAGGGCGTAAACACGGAGGTTTCCGGTCTCCAGCTTCCAGAACCACTCGTCTAATCCGAGGCAGATACAATCGATAAACCGAGCAATATCCTTCGGAGAATCGAACTGAAAGCCGTATGGGTTAGTCTCGCCGTGCCACAGCGCATTCAGGAACAGTACTTTACCGTTCCTTGCTGTGATCATATCGTCTTGGCTATTACCGACGTACATGACCTCGCGCTTGTCCCAGCCTTGATCGGCAAGGATGCTCTCAACCGCTGCAGCTTTTGGCTTCCATCCCATGTCGCCCCGTTGAGCAACATAGAACTTCACTGGGCCAATCTTTTGCGAGAGGTAGTCTTCGAAGCTTACCTTCTTGCCGTTGACCGTAACTTCCCAGACGTGATTCGTGGCGAAGACGGGGATAATGCCTTTCGACTTGAGAAACCTCAAGAGCTTCAGCGTCTCATCAAACAACTCGCTGTCGATCGGGCCTTTTCGCGCAAGTACATCACGGAGCGAGAATATTACGCCCTTCAAGCCAGCCATTTTTCTATTCGTCAAATAAGGAAGTCTGCAGGTTGGATTCTTGACGCGGGACAATCAGCTTCCGCTTCACATGCTCACGAAAAGCTGATTCTTCGCCAGGGATGGTGAATACACTGCATGTTTCGTACTTGGTCAAGGCGCTAGGCGATAGACGTTCGTCGGTCCAGTCCGGCATGCGCAGGCACACAATCGGCCGTTTCAGCGATGCCGCGAAGCGGACGGTATGAGCTGTCCCACTTTTGAAGTTCCACTCAACCGGTATGAGAACACGGCTCAGAGCTGCCTGCAGACGATTTCGCTTAACGAAATTGTCAGCCGAGTACGTCTCCCGTGGCAGATATTCTGTGACTATGGCACCGCCCGCTGCCAAGATTTGGTCCCGAAGTGCGGCGCTGCCTTTAGGGTATTCTGAGAAGATACCGGTTCCTAAGAACGCGATGGTAGGGGCACCAGCGCGGAGTGAGAGCTCATGCGCCTGCTGGTCTATCCCGAGCGCAAGACCGCTTACTGTGGGAGCATTCCACTCCCGAAAGCAGGCCCCGACATAGTGCCCCAGGAACAACCCGTCCGTAGACGGCTTCCGAGTACCTACGACCGCAATCGAGGGACGATGCAGAACTTCGACGCTCCCCTGCACAAATAGCCAATGTGGCGCGGATGGGAGGTCCAGCAGTTGCGAGGGGTAGTCGGGTGATCCGCGAAGGATCAGCGACACTCCATCCCGCCTGAAGTCCTCAATGTACCGTTCAGCCCGTTCCGTAGCCTTTGCTCTGACAGATGGCCAGTCTGTTACGTTCCCTTCGATCCGAGCTCCGAAGCTCTTCAAGATAGTGACAGCCTCATCCGTTGCTTCTGTTGAAAGAACATCAGAGAATGGGACTCCAGCATCGGCAATGGCTTGCAGTGTTTTGAAGCCTACCCCCTTCAGGCAGCTCAAGCTCAAGAGCGCTAGGTGCTCGGGACCATAGTCGCGAACACTGTACTTCGGAGCGGCAGCAATCGTCGCCACATGAGTAGCTCTGGCAGGCATAGTAGGGGACAATAGCTCGTATATGTTCGTCATTCCTAAACAGGGTATCTAGAGTGGTATATTCCAACAGCACCTGGATGCCTATGCGCACAAAGTCGCTTTCTTAACTTATGATTAACATTTGCGTCTGAGGGCTGGTGAAAGCCAGGAGCCTGAACATTCTGTCGCCCTCAGCGCACCGGCACTTGTGCCCGGTGCAGCTGCTCGACCAAGCACGCGAGCCCCTCTGGCAGATACCGGTCTAGCAAGCTACAACTGAGGTGCTTCCTAGAGGAAACCTTGCGTTAAGCATGCTGGGTTAGTACCGCCTGACCTAAAGGCCATCATGGGCCCATACCTAGCATGCAGCCTGAGGATCCCAACTTGGGCCGCCAATCAGAGGCCCTTTCCGCGTTCTTGGGCCTCACTCGCTACACCCACCGTGCTGGCCAGATAAGCTGAATCTCTGATGGATAGCTTGGGTTCGATCCAGACTTGACAGCGATCTCCGATGTCGGCTGCGTTCAGGGCGGCCAGTTCGATCGTGTCACACGATGCCCCAGGCGCGATAGCGAGTGCGACCGGTGAGCTCGCGCGGCAGCGCTCCGCCGAGTTGCGCCAGCATCAGATCGACCGCCTTAGGAGTGACCCTGAGCAGCTTGGCCCCGAGTGGCACCGTCACCAGCGGGCGCGACAGAAACAGGTTGACCAACTCCGGCAGCTTGGAGTTCGAGCGGGTCTTGGCCGTGACCCGCGCCATCAGCGCACGGGCCAGGACCAACCTCTCCAGATCCTTGTTCGCGATCTCAAGAGCCTCCTCAATGACACTGCAAAAGCCATCGAGTTTCTCCATCGCCCCTTCCCTGCCCTGCGGACGGAACTTCGACTTCTTAAAGCCTGCTGCCAGAGGCAAAAGATGGTTAGTCAGCCCTCGCGCTCGCAGGATAGAAGCTGCCATCGTCAGCCCCAACCACGGCAAGCGGGTATAGAGGTTGAGATCCAGCCAGGCCTCCCAAGCAACGGCTGCAGCAGCAACTGCCGGCCAGTGGGAAGTTCGGTTGATAAAATCGAGCCACAGGTCCTCGGCCTCTGCTTCATCCTGATCCGGGTCGTAGACTAGATGTGACCGGTGCTTAGGCAGCGGGGTTTCACCCGCCAGAACCCTGGTGGTGCGATCTAGCACGGCGTCGATTTCGGCGAAATGCGCCGTCCAAGGGTCTGCATCATTGGCAAAGGCCGGGTAAGCCTCATCATCATCCGGATCAGGCCTCTTGCGTTTCGAAGTTGTCGTCGCTTCCGACCCGATTCCGCCAACACCCCTCAGGGCCGCTAGTCCGTCGAAAGAAACCGGCCAAGGGGCTTTTCTAGCCATCGCAGTCCGGCGAGCCCTAAGAGCCGCTGCCGCCCGGGTGAGTTCGTGTGTCGGGCTGCGAACGTCCATTCCGGCATCATGTAGGACGAGATCGCCAACGTCGACCAGATGGCCATCGAGCATGAGGGCTCGAACGGCCTCGGTCATATCGCAACGAGACTGCCAGCCAGCCGAGAGCCCGGATGCCTCCAACCGAGCCTCAAAACGAAGAATGGCAATCGTGATTTGCTCGAGCCGGCCAACAATCATCTCCCAAGGCAATTCGGGAACGGCGATCGCTGAAGGTCCTGATCCTTGATCAGCCCAACTCACATCCACGATCGCCCCAGCAGGTCACACAGCTCGTAAGATCGTAACCGGGGCATTTTGGGGGGCTACGATTCCTTCAGAACAGTATCTGTGATTCAATCCATGGATGACGGGATCGCCTCCTGATTTCGCTAAGCCCCTGTCCTCGATGGCCCTGCGCCAGCTGGTCTCGGATCTGGCCGGCAAGATTGATCGACTGGAGCAAGAGGTCGAGCAGCTGCGTCTCGACAACAGCAACCTGCGCCTCGATAACCAGGCTCTAAGGGATGAGATCGCCCGGCTCAAGAACCTGCCGCCGCGCCCGCCGTTCAAACCCTCCGGCATGGAGAAAGCCACCCAGCCGCGGCCTGCCGGTCCGGGCCGGCGCCCTGGGCGCGGTGCCAAACGGGATCGGGTCACCCGCGAGGTGACGATCCAAGTCGAGGCTCCGCCCGGCTCGCGCTTCAAAGGGTACAAGACCGTGGTGCATCGGGATCTCGTGTTGGCCGCCGAGGTGGTGCGCTACAAGCGGGAACGCTGGGTGACGCCCGAGGGCCAAACCATCATCGCGCCGCTGCCGCCCGGCATCACCGGCGGGTTCGGACCCAATGTGAAGCGGATCTGCCTGGCCCTGCACACGCAAGGCCAGGTCACCACCGAGCGCCTTACTGATCTTCTGAACGGCATCGGCCTGGCGATCTCCAAGCGCGAGGTGGTGCGTCTGCTCACCACCGATCTGGAGCCGTTCGCGCAGGAAGACCGCGCGATTCTGCAGGCGGGCCTGACCTCGTCGCCGTACATCACCGTTGATGATACCGGTGCGCGCCATGCCCGCCGCCCCGGGGTGACGACGCAGATCGGCGGCGCACGCTTTTGCGTCTTTCGCACCAGCCGGTCGAAATCGCGCCTGAACTTCCTGACGCTGCTGCAAGGTGGTCGCGAGGACTACGTCGTCAACGAGGCCACACTGGACTATCTGCGCCGGCAGCCGGTCGAAGCCGCCGTGATCACCCGGCTAACGGCGCATCCGGACCAGGTGTTCAACTCGCAGATGGAGTGGTGGCAGCATCTGTTGCGCTGCTCGATCAACATCTTCGACCGGCCTCTGCGCCAGCTACTGGATGAAGCCGCCACCTGGGGGGCGCTCCGGCACCACGGGCTGATGGAGAACACGGTCGTGGTCTCCGATGATGCCGGGCAGTTCCGGGTTGCCACACACGCGCTGTGCTGGGTTCATGCCGAGCGGCATCTGCAGAAGCTGATGCCGGCCTCGCCCAAGCAAGCCCAGGCGGTGGAATTGGTCCGTGAGACCATCTGGTGCTTTTACCGTGGCCTGAAGCTGTGGAAGCAAAGCCCCTCGCCAGGCGCCGAGGCGTTATTCCGGCGCCAGTTCAACCGGATCTTTGGCCAGCGCACGGGCTACAAGGAGCTCGACGAACTGCTCGCCCGGCTGGCGAGGAGGAAGAACGAATTGCTGCGGGTGCTCGAGCGGCCGGAGATCCCGCTGCACACCAATGCGTCCGAGAACGACCTGCGCGCCTGGGTAATCAAGCGCAAGATCTCCGGTGGCACCATGAGTGCGGATGGCCGCGTAGCACGGGATGTCATGCTGGGGCTTTCGAAGACCTGCCGCAAGCTCCGGCTGTCGTTCTTCGACTATCTCGGGGATCGGCTCGGATTGAACCCAAATCAGCCGAGGATCCCACCGCTCGCCAGTCTCGTGACCCAGGCCTAAGGCGGGCGCCCCCTAATCTGCCCCGCTTACG
>Ga0182736_1001700_pt1 | contig 19794 bp, 17 predicted proteins | sample eDN5th30CKraftBY_FD_128882 | JGI IMG/M metagenome (GOLD analysis project Ga0182736, IMG submission 128882) | Enriched backyard soil microbial communities from Emeryville, California, USA - eDNA 5th pass 30_C Kraft BY (version 2) (version 2) | ecosystem: Environmental > Terrestrial > Soil >... | reverse complement strand
TGCCGGGCTTCCGCCGAGTGTGCGTATAGTGTGCGCCACACAACTGCATACGCTGCTCGAATCACAGCGGGAGATCTGGTCCGTTCCAGAGCCGTAGGAGCAACCCTCCCCGGAAATCTCTCAGGCTGCCGTACCGCTGTGACGAGGCAACTCTGGAAAGCGTTCCTCCCGGAATTCCGGGTGGACCACCGACGGGGCAAGTGGGGTCACCCCCACGAAATCTCTCAGGTCCGAAGACAGAGCGGGGAGACGGTGCACGACAGGTGCCATCTGTCCCCCCGACCTCGGAGTGAGCGTATGTCGATCTTCGCCGACCGTCACATCGGTCCCGACCCCGACGCCGAGCAGAAGATGCTCGAGGTGGTCGGTCACGCCGACCTGGATTCGCTCATCGACGCCGCCGTGCCGCAGGGCATCCGCGCGTCCCAGTCGCTGAAGCTGCCGGCTGCGCTGAGCGAGCAGGACGCCCTCGCGGCCCTTGACGGCATCGCCGGGCGCAACCGCACCATGGTGCAGATGATCGGCCTGGGCCACAGCGACACGGTCACCCCGCCGGTGTTGCGCCGCAACATGTTGGAGTCGCCCGCCTGGTACACGGCCTACACGCCGTACCAGCCGGAGATCTCCCAGGGCCGCCTCGAGGCGCTGATCAACTTCCAGACCATGGTCGAGGACCTCACCGCCCTCCCGGTCGCCGGCGCGTCGCTGCTCGACGAGGCCACCGCCGTCGTCGAGGCCGTGCTGCTGATGAACCGCGCGAACAAGGCCGCCCCGGCCGGCGCGCGGATCGTCGTCGACTCCGAGACCCTGCCGCAGACGCTGTCGGTCCTGCACACCCGGACCGAGCCGGTCGGCATCCCGGTCGACGTCGTCGACCTCTCCAGCCCCGAGGCGCTCGCCTCGCTGGCCGAGGGCGACGTGTTCGGAATCGTCCTGCAGGCCCCCGGCGCCTCCGGCGTCGTCCGTGACCTGCGCCCGATCATCGCGGCGGCCAAGGACAAGGGCGCGCTCGTCACCGTCTCCGCCGATCTGCTGTCGCTGACCCTGCTCACCCCGCCCGGCGAGCTCGGTGCGGACATCGCGGTGGGTTCGACCCAGCGCTTCGGCGTCCCGCTGTTCTTCGGCGGCCCGCACGCCGGCTACATGTCCGTCCGCAGTGGACTCGAGCGGATGCTGCCCGGCCGCCTCGTCGGTGTCTCGCAGGACGCCGCGGGCCGCCCCGGCTACCGCCTGGCGCTGCAGACCCGTGAGCAGCACATCCGTCGCGAGAAGGCGACGAGCAACATCTGCACCGCACAGGCGCTGCTGGCCAACGTCGCGTCGATGTACGCCGTCTACCACGGCCCCGAGGGCCTGCGGGAGATCGCCGAGCGCGTCCACGCGCACGCCGCCGCGGTCGCCGCCGGTCTGCGCGCCGCGGGCGTCGAGGTCGTACACGGCGAGTTCTTCGACACCGTCACCGCGAAGGTCCCCGGCCGCGCGCTCGCGGTCGTCGAGGCCGCCGCCGCCGACGGGATCAACCTGCGCCACACCGACTCCGACCACGTCGCGGTCGCCTGCGACGAGGTCACCACCGACGCGATCGTCGCCCGCGTGCTCGCCGCGTTCGGCGCCTCGGCCGTCGCGGACGCGGCGGCCGCGCTGCCCGCCTCGGAGAAGCGCACCAGCCCGTACCTGTCGCACCCGGTCTTCTCGGCGCACCGCTCCGAGACCTCGATGCTGCGCTACCTGCGGCTGCTGTCCGACCGCGACCTCGCGCTCGACCGCACGATGATCCCGCTCGGCTCCTGCACCATGAAGCTGAACGCGACCGCTGAGATGGAGCCGATCAGCAAGCCCGGCTTCGCCTCGCTGCACCCGTTCGCCCCGGCCGACCAGACCCGCGGCTACGCCGAGCTGACCGACACGCTCGAGAACTGGCTCGCCGAGATCACCGGCTACGCCAAGGTGTCGCTGCAGCCCAACGCCGGCTCGCAGGGTGAGCTCGCCGGTCTGCTCGCCATCCGCGACTACCACCGCAGCCGTGGCGACGACCAGCGCACCGTCTGCGTCATCCCGTCGTCGGCACACGGCACCAACGCCGCGTCGGCCGTCCTCGCGGGGATGAGCGTCGTCGTCGTGGCCACCGCGCCCGACGGCAGCATCGAGCTCGACGACCTGCGCGCCAAGCTCGGGGCCAACAGCGGCCGCGTCGCCGCGATCATGCTGACCTACCCGTCGACGCACGGCGTCTACGAGACCGAGGTCCGCACCGTCTGCGAGCTGGTCCACCAGGCCGGCGGCCAGGTCTACATCGACGGCGCCAACCTCAACGCGCTCGTCGGGCTGGCCAAGCCGGGCGAGTTCGGCGGCGACGTCTCGCACCTGAACCTGCACAAGACGTTCTGCATCCCGCACGGTGGTGGCGGCCCCGGCGTCGGCCCGGTCGCGGTGCGCTCGCACCTCGCGCCGTTCCTGCCCGGTGACCCGCTCGACCCGAAGCGCGGCGCCGTCTCCGCGGCCGCGTACGGCTCGGCCGGCATCCTGCCGATCACCTACGCCTACATCGCGATGATGGGCCCGGACGGCCTCACGAAGGCGACCGCGTCGGCCGTCCTGTCGGCCAACTACCTGGCGCGGCGCCTCGACGAGTACTACCCCGTGCTCTACACCGGCCCGGGCGGGCTGGTCGCGCACGAGTGCATCCTCGACCTGCGCGCGATCACCAAGCAGACCGGCGTCACCGCCGAGGACGTCGCCAAGCGCCTCATCGACTACGGCTTCCACGCCCCGACGCTGTCGTTCCCCGTCGCGGGCACGCTGATGATCGAGCCGACGGAGTCGGAGTCGCTGGCCGAGATCGACCGCTTCATCGACGCGATGATCGCCATCAAGGGCGAGATCGACAAGGTCGGCGACGGCACCTGGCCGCTCGAGGACAGCCCGCTGCGCAACGCGCCGCACACCGCCGACGTGGTCCTCGTCGAGAACTGGACCCGTCCGTACACCCGTGAGCAAGCGGTGTTCCCGGTTCCCGAGCTGCGCCGCGCGAAGTACTGGCCGCCGATCGGCCGCATCGACGGCGCCAAGGGCGACCGCAACCTGGTCTGCTCCTGCCCCTTGCCCGAGGCCTTCGCCGCCCCTGCCCTGGAGACCTCATGACCGCGAACGACGACCTCGTCCGCACCCCGCTGGACGCCGAGCACGAGCGCCTGGGAGCGACGTTCACCGACTTCGCCGGTTGGCGGATGCCGGTCCGCTACGACAGCGACCTCGCCGAGCACCACGCCGTCCGCAACTCGGCCGGCCTGTTCGACCTGTCCCACATGGGTGAGGTGGAGTTCGTCGGCCCGCAGGCCGCCGAGGCGCTCGACCACGCGCTCGCCGGGAAGCTGTCGGCGGTGACGGTCGGCCGCGCCAAGTACTCGCTGCTCTGCGCGCCCGACGGCGGCGTGCTCGACGACCTCGTCGTCTACCGCCTCGCCGACGACCGCTTCCTCGTCGTCGTCAACGCGTCCAACGCCGCGCAGGACGCCGCCGAGCTGATCTCGCGCGCCAAGGGTTTCGACGTCGACGTCACCGACCGCTCGGCCGAGACCGCGCTGATCGCCGTGCAGGGCCCGCGCTCGCCCGACGTGCTGCGCAGCGCCGAGCCCGGCGTCGCGTCGATCCTCGAGGGCCTGCGCTACTACGCGTCGGAGCCCGCGACGATCGGCGGCATCGACGTCCTGCTGGCCCGCACCGGTTACACCGGTGAGGACGGTTTCGAGCTCTACGTCCCCGACGAACACGCGCCGGCCCTGTGGAACACCCTGCTCGCCGCGGGGGGACAGCACGCACTGCACCCCGCAGGCCTCGCCTGCCGCGACACCCTGCGGCTGGAGGCCGGGATGGCCCTCTACGGCCACGAGCTCACCGCCGGGACCAACCCGTTCGCCGCCGGGCTGCGCCGCGTCGTCGCCCTCGACAAGGAGTTCGTCGGTCGCGACACGCTCGCCGCTCTGGCCGAGGACGAGCCCGCCCGGGTCCTCGCCGGCCTCACCGGCACTGGCCGCCGCGCGGGCCGGGCGGGGGCGACGGTGCTCGGCGCGGACGACGCGCCCGTCGGCGTCGTCACCTCCGGTGTCCTGTCCCCCACGCTGGGCGTGCCGATCGCGCTGGCCTACATCGACCGCGGGCTGTCGGAGGTGGGCACCGAGCTACGCGTCGACGTCCGCGGCCGCAGCCAGCCCTACACCGTCTCGTCTCTGCCCTTCTACCAGCGCGCCTGAACCGTCCGGCATCAGTCCCGAGAGGACCCCCCGATGACTTCTCCCGATCTCGTCCCCGCGAACCTCAGCTACACCTCCGACCACGAGTGGATCGCCGTCGAGCCGGGCGCCACCGCGTCCGGCGAGGTCCGGGTCGGCCTGTCTGCCGTCGCCACCGAGGCGCTCGGCGAGATCGTGTTCGTCGACCTGCCGGCCGTCGGCACCGAGCTGACCGCGGGCGAGGCCTGTGGCGAGATCGAGTCGACCAAGTCCGTCTCCGAGCTGGTCAGCCCGGCCGACGGCACGGTCGTCTCGGTCAACGAGGCGCTCGCCGACAACCCCGCGCTCGTGGGCGAGGACCCCTACGGCGAGGGCTGGCTGTTCACCGTCGAGGTCGCGTCGCTGGGCGAGGTCCTCGATGCGGCCGCATACCGCGCCCGGAACGAGGGGTGACCGACGTGTCCGAGACCGTCCTCGACCAGCCCCTCGCGGAGTTCGACCCCGAGGTTGCCGCGCTGATCGGCCGCGAGCTCTCCCGCCAGCAGGACGGGCTGGAAATGATCGCATCGGAGAACCACGCCCCGCTCGCGGTGCTGCAGGCCCAAGGGTCGGTCCTGACCAACAAGTACGCCGAGGGGTACCCGGGTCGCCGGTACTACGGCGGCTGCGAGTTCGTCGACGAGATCGAGACGCTCGCGCTGGACCGCGTCAAGACCCTGTTCGGCGCCGGGTTCGCCAACGTGCAGCCGCACTCCGGCGCGCAGGCCAACGCGGCAGCCATGCAGGCCCTGATCAAGCCGGGCGACACCATCCTCGGGCTTTCGCTGGCCCACGGCGGGCACTTGACCCACGGCATGCGGATCAACTTCTCCGGCCTGCTCTACGACGTCGCCGCCTACGAGGTCTCCCCGTACGACTTCCGGATCGACCTGGACGAGGTCGCGCGGCTGGCCGAGGAGCACCGACCCCAGCTGATCATCGCGGGCTGGTCTGCCTACCCGCGGCACCTGGACTTCGCCCGGTTCCGCGAGATCGCCGACGAGGCCGGCGCCTACCTCATGGTGGACATGGCGCACTTCGCCGGGCTCGTCGCCACCAAACTCCACCCCTCACCGGTGCCGCACGCGCACGTCACGACGTCGACAACACACAAGACCCTCGGCGGACCGCGCGGTGGCCTCATCCTCACCAACGACCCCGCGATCGCCAAGAGGATCAACTCGGCGGTGTTCCCCGGACAGCAGGGCGGGCCGCTCGAACACGTCATCGCCGCCAAGGCGGCCGCGTTCAAGATGGCTGCCACCGCGGAGTTCGCCGACCGCCAGCGGCGCACACTCGAGGGCGCGCGCATCCTGGCCGAGCGGCTCACCCGCCCCGACGTCGCCGAGGCAGGTATCGGCGTCGTCAGCGGCGGCACCGACGTCCATCTCGTGCTGGTCGACCTGGGTGCCGAAGGCATGGACGGCCGCCAGGCCGAGGACCGGCTCGCGGCAGTCGAGATCACCGTGAACCGCAACGCGGTGCCGTTCGACACCCGCCCGCCGATGGTGACGTCCGGCTTGCGGATCGGGACGGCCGCGCTCGCCACCCGCGGGTTCGGCACCGTGGCGTTCACAGCAGTCGCCGACGTGATCGCCCGCGCCCTGCTGCTGCCCGCCGACCTCCCCGTCCACGACGAGGCGATCAGCGGGTTGCGCGACCAGGTCCGGTCGCTCGCCCGTGCCCACCCGCTCTACCCAGGACTGGGGTGAGCAGCGGTGACGGTGAGCGTCTTCGAGCTGTTCTCGATCGGTATCGGGCCGTCGAGCTCGCACACGGTCGGTCCGATGCGGGCCGGCGCCCGGTTCGCCGAGGAGCTGTGCGCGGGCGGTGTGCTCGACGAGGTCGCGGAGCTCGAGGTGGTGCTCTACGGCTCGCTTGCCGCGACCGGCGCCGGGCACGGCACGCTCCCGGCGGTGCTGCTCGGCTTGGAGGGACGCCATCCCGAGCGGATCAGCGGTGACCGGGTCCGGACCCGAGCCGCGGAGATCGCCGACTGCGGGCACATCCGGCTCGGCGGCGTCCGCGAGGTGCCGCAGCGGATCGACGACATCGTGCTGCGGCCCCACACCGTTCTGCCCGAACACCCCAACGGTCTGACCCTCACGGTCCGCAACGGTGCAGGCACGACCCTGCGCGAGAAGACCTACTTCTCGGTCGGCGGCGGTTTCGTCGTCGAGAATGGCGAGGTCGACGCGGCCACCGTCGACGACGGGCCCGGCAGCCCGTTCCGGACGGCGCAGGAGCTGCTCGAACGCTGCGCCGACTCGGGCTCCTCCATCAGCGACGTCATGCTCGCCTTCGAGTGCCGGTCGCGATCCGAGGCTGACGTGCGGAAGGGCCTCCTCGAGATCCGCGACGTCATGTGGGAGTGCGTGGGCCGGGGCATCACGCAGGACGGTGAGTTGCCCGGCGGCTTGTCCGTGGAGCGGCGCGCCCGCAGCTGGTACGAGCGGCTGCGCATCGAGGACCCGCAGCGCGAGCCCGCCTACGCCCTCGACTGGGTCAACCTCGTCGCGATGGCGGTGAACGAGGAGAACGCGGCCGGTGGGCGCATCGTCACGGCGCCGACGAACGGCGCCGCGGGGATCGTCCCAGCGGTGCTGCACTACGCGACGCACTACACCCCACTGGGTCCGAGCGACCCTGATGAGACGGCCGTGTGCTTCCTGCTCACGGCCGGCGCCATCGGCTCGCTCTACAAGGAACGCGCGTCGATATCCGGTGCGGAGGTGGGGTGTCAGGGCGAGGTCGGGTCGGCGGCGTCGATGGCGGCGGCCGGGCTCGCGGAGGTGCTCGGCGGCACGCCCGCCCAGGTGGAGAACGCCGCCGAGATCGCCATGGAGCACAGCCTCGGACTGACGTGCGACCCGATCGGCGGGCTCGTCCAGATCCCCTGCATCGAGCGCAACGCCATCTCCGCAGGTAAGGCGGTCAACGCCGCCCGGATGGCGCTGCGTGGCGACGGCCGACACCGCGTCTCGCTCGACCAGGTCATCACGACGATGCGCGAGACGGGCCGAGACATGAGCGACAAGTACAAGGAGACCGCGCGCGGCGGGCTGGCGCTCACCATCCCGGTGAACGTCGTCGAGTGCTGAAGGACCCGGCCGTGGCGCGGTCAGCGGCCGGGGCTGATCTCCTTGACCTGGCCCTCCATGACGAGCGAGTCGGTCGTGCTCACCAGGTGGTCGAGCATCGCGTCGGCGGCGCCCGGGGCGTCGCCTGCGCGGATCGCGTCATAGATGCGCCGGTGGTCCGCGAGCGAGGTGGCCGGCTGACCGCTGCGCGTCAGCGACGTCGCCGACGTCCGATCGAGGGCCTGGCGCATGCTTTCGAGCAGCCGGATCAGGATCGGGTTGTGTGACGCCGTCGCGATGCCGAGGTGGAACCGCCGGTCGCCGACCAGGCCCGGCTCGCCGGCGTCGACCTCCCGTGCCATGTCGTCGAGCGCCGTACCGAGCTCGGCGAGGTCCTCGGCCGTCGCCCGGTGCGCGGCGAGCCGAGCGCACTGCGTCTCCAGGGCCTGGCGCGTCTCCCAGATCGCGGGGTGGTCGAGGTGGGTCTCGACGAGCTCGGCGGCCAGTGACGAGATCAGGTCCTCGGGCCTGCGGACGAGGTAGATGCCGTCGCCGTGGCGCACCTCGACCTCGCCGCGGGCGCGCAGCGCGGTGATCGCCTCGCGGATCGAGGAGCGCCCGACCGAGAGCTGGCGCGCGAGGTCCCGCTCGGTCATCAGCCGGTCGCCGGGCTGGAGCTGGTTGATGTCGATGAACTCGCGGAGACGGTCGCTGACCTGCTCGTACAGCGGCCTGCGGTCCACGGGTCGGATGGGCGAGATACCCCGTCGGTCCTCACTCATGACAACCCCCACGACGGCGATCCGACCGCCTCGAACGCGGTGGTCTGCTGGTCTGAGCATACGCGGACGACGGTGCGTCCCCGTCCCGCGCCTACGACGCGACGACGCCCGTGGGCGCGGAGCAGCAGGCGCGGACGGTTCCGGTACGTCGAGCCATCGGGGCTGGTCAGGGCCCGTGTGAACGGGATGTCACGGGCACGATACCGACGATGAGACGGTTGACACATCGTCCCCCCGACGCCAAACTGGTCTGACCACCTGATGACCCTGCCAAGCGATGCGATGGTGGATTTTCTCCCTCCCCTGCACGACGACAGCGAGGAGATGTGACGTGCGCGCATTGACGGCCACCGGTCTCACGGTGGGTGTGCTCGCCGGCCTTTGGATCTGGGTGAGCGGAATGGTCGGCCTCCCGCCGTGGGTGGCCGTGATCGCCTGGGCCGGCTTCTTCGCGGCCGGCGGCAAGGCCGCCGGCGTGGTGAAGATGGGCCTGTCCGGGCTGGTCGGCGTGGTGTGGGGCTGGCTCGCCGTCCTCGGCGCCGGCCTGCTCGCCGGGTGGACGGGTGCGCTGCCCGTCGCGGTCGCCGTGATCGCCTTCCTGATGTGCGTCCAGGCCAACTGGGTGCACCTGTCGTTCATCCCTGGCGCCTTCATCGGTGCCGCGTGCCTGTTCGGCAACGAGCTCAACGTCTGGACGACCGCGATCTGCATCGTGGTCGGCGTCGCCCTCGGCTATGTTTCCGAGTGGTCGGCCGCTGCGATCACCAAGAAGGAGCCGGCGCCATCCGCGTCGCCGGCGCAGGCCTGATTTCTTCCTTCTCGAATTGGTCTGACCACCCGACCTGTAAGGAGTAGTCGATGGGTTCCACCTTCATCCAGCGCCACGGCTTGTGGACCGCTGAGCAGCAGGAACAGGCCGACCGTATCGCGGCCCAGGTCACCGAGCAGGGCCTGCGCCAGGTCCGCGTGGCCTGGGGCGACCAGCACGGCATCCTGCGCGGCAAGACGCTCGAGGCCGGCCACTTCCAGTCCGTGCTGCGCAACGGCAAGGACTTCCAGACCGCGACCCTGATCTTCGACACCACCAACAACCCCGCCGTGCCGCCCTTCGCGGCCGACGGCTTCGGCGACCCGCGCATGACGGGCCTGCCCGACGGCGTCCTCGTGCCCGACCCGTCGACGTTCCGCGTGCTGCCGTGGCTGGACCGGACCGGCTGGGTGCTCTGCAACCTGCACTACCGCTCCGGCGAGGTCGTCCCCTTCGACACCCGCGGCATCCTGCAGTCGCAGCTGTCCCAGCTCTCGGATGAGGGGTACGGCTTCGTCGCCGGCATCGAGCTCGAGTTCTACATCACCAAGCTCGAGGACCCGTGCCTGTCGTTCGAGTCCAGCGGCTACCCGCCCGATCCGCCGCGGGTCACCGCCGTCTCGCACGGCTTCCAGTACCTCACCGAGAACCGCGGCGACGAGATCACCGGGATCCTCGACATCCTGCGCGACAACGTCGTGGCCCTCGGCCTGCCGCTCGCCACCATCGAAGACGAGTGGGGCCCCGGTCAGACCGAGTTCACGTTCGACGTGATGGAGGGCCTGCGAGCCGCCGACTCCGCGATCCTGCTGCGCAGCGCCATCAAGCAGCTCTGCCGTCGCAACGGCTACCACGCGACGTTCATGTCCCGGCCCGCCCTGCCGAACGCCTTCTCCAGCGGCTGGCACCTGCACCAGTCGTTGAGCAGCGCCGACGTCGAGAACACCTTCGCGGGCGGTGCCGACGAGGTCCTCTCCGACACCGGGCGGCATTGGATGGGAGGCCTGCTCGAGCACGCCCGCTCGTGCTCGCTGCTCAGCACCCCGACCGTCAACGGCTACAAGCGCTACCTGCCCGACTCCTTCGCCCCGGACCGCATCGCATGGGCCGAGGAGAACCGCGGCGCGCTCGTCCGTGTCGCCGGCGGCCGCGGCGACGAGAACACCCACCTCGAGAACCGCGTCGGCGAGCCCGCGGCCAACCCCTACCTGTACCTCGCGTCGCAGGTCATCTCGGGTCGCGACGGCCTGCGCAACAAGCTCGACCCCGGCCCCTCGGCCGACGAGCCGTATCTGACCGAGGCCGAGCGTCTCCCGGGCTCGCTCGAGGAGGCCGTGCAGCTCTTCACCTCCAGCAGCCTGCTCCGCGCCGAGCTCGGGGACCCGTTCGTCGAGTACCTGTCGACGGTCAAGGGCAGCGAGGTCAAGCGCTTCAACGCCGCGGTGACCGACTGGGAGCAGCGCGAGTACTTCGAGGTCTACTGACGTGATCGACGACGCCGGCGCGGGAGTACCGGAACTTCGTGTCCTGGCCGCCTCCCGCCTCCCGGACCCGGACCCGCGATCGACCCTCACGGTCGCGGCCGCCCAGCTCGGCGGACGGTGGCTCGATGTCGGCGCGCGCATGAAGCGCCTCGCGGAGGCGGCCCACGTGGCCGCCTCCGCGGGGGTCCAGATGCTCGCCTTCCCCGAGACCTACCTGTCCGGTTATCCGTTCTGGCTCACCCGCACGCACGGCGCCAACTTCGACGACGCCGCCCAGAAGGAGTGCTATGCCTACTACCTCGACTCCGCGATCGAGGTCGGCGGGCCGGAGCAGCGCGAACTCGAGGCGCTCGCGACCGACCTCGGCCTGACTCTCTTCGTCGGCGTCACGGAGCGCGGTCGCGGGCCGGCCAGCGGTTCGACCTACTGCACGCTCCTGGCAATCAGGCCCGGCGACGGGCTCGTCGGCCACCACCGCAAGCTCGTGCCGACCTACGACGAGCGCCTCGTCTGGGCCCAGGGCGACGGCGCCGGCCTGCGGACCCACGCCGTCGGCCCGGCGCGGGTCGGCGGGCTGAACTGCTGGGAGAACTGGATGCCCCAAGCGCGACACGCCCTCTACGCAGACGGCGAGCAGGTACACGTCGGGACGTGGCCGGGCGCGAGCTCGATCAACGCCGACATCACCCGCTTCACCGCGCAGGAGGGCCGCGTGTTCGCCGTCTCGGCGTCGGGCATCCTCACCCTCGACGACGTCCCGGAGGACTTCCCATTGTTCCGTGAGCTGCGCGAGAACTCGTCGGAGATGCCGTTCGACGGCGGTTCCGGGATCGCGGCGCCGGACGGGACCTGGCTGGTCGAGCCCGTGACCGGGGAGGAGGGCGTCATCGTGGCGGACCTCGACCTGCGAGCCGTCGGCCGCGAGCGGCTGACGTTCGACCCGACCGGCCACTACAGCCGGCCCGACATCTTCTCCGTCACCGTCGACCGGACGCGACGGGAAGCAGCGCGGTTCGTCGACACGAAGGAGTGCGAGGCGAGCCGTGACTGACCGCGCATCGAGTCGGGACACGATCCTCGTCATCCAGCACCAGGACGACGCCGGCCCTGGCAACCTCGGGGAGTGGCTGACCGCCAACTCCCTGTCGTGGGAGCTGGTCGACGCGTCGACCGACGGTCTGGGTGTGCCGCAACGGTTTCGCGCGCTCGTCGTCCTCGGCAGCCGGGAGGCCGCGTACGACGAGAGCGTCCCGTGGCTCTCGGCGGAGAAGGAGTTCGTCCGCGAGACGATGGCGCTGGGCACCCCGGTGTTCGGCATCTGCTTCGGCGCCCAGCTCCTCGCGGGTCTGCTGGGCGGGACCGTGCAGCAGGCGGCGACGATCGAGCGCGGCTGGATCCCCATCGCCCCGTGCGTCGACGCGTCCCCGGACGACCCGGCCGATGACTGGGCCGACCTCGTCGACGCGACGTGGTTCGAGTGGCACGGCGACGAGATCACCGCGCCGGGGACGGCGACGGTCATCGCGCGCGGTAGCTGCGTCCAGGCGTTCCGCCAGGACGGCCACCTGGGTGTGCAGTTCCATCCCGAGGTGACCGAGACGCAACTCGTCCAGTGGATGGACAGCGACCGGCGGCTTCGGCTGCTCGTCGAGGCAGGCGGGGAGCGGGCAGAGCTGCTCGCCGACACGGCGAAGCAGCTGCCCGATGCGATCGCCGCTGCACATCGCCTGTATGCCCGGTTCTTCGGGGTGGGCTGACGAGGGAGGCCGTGCCGGCCCACGACCGAGCGCCGGAGCGGGTCGGTAGCCGCCGAGCCCGAGCTCGCGACGATCGACACCCTGAACCCTTCGTCTGCACCGCGGCCCGGCCGGGGGTCCCTCGATCAGATCTCGATACGGAGGCTCGGGTTGAACGCGAGGATCGCTGCGACCACCGCCTCCTTCTCGGTCCGAGCACGAACGAGGTGGGCCCATCCGTCCGGGGTCTCGACGACGGTGGGCGTGTTCCGCCCCGACACGAAAGCCGAAGGGCGCACCTGTCGTACGGCGTGGGCGCGGGTGCGCAGCTCGCCCAGCGGGCGCCGGATCACCACGGTGCCGTCCACGCCCACGGACACCGTGGTCGCGATGTGCCACAGCTGCCAGCCCATGATCGAGGCGACGGCGAGCAGTATCGCCGCGGGCAGGAGCAGGACCGACCACGTCGCGTCAGGCGGCGGCCCCAGCCCACGCGAAGTGGAGAGCAGCTTCGAGGTCGCCGCGGCGACTCGGGTCGGTGTCCGGCTCGCGCGGCCGCTGTGGGACGGTCGTCGGGAGAGCCGGCGGTGGCGCCGGCACCGGACCGGGGACGGCGGATGACGGACGTGGCGACCGGCGCACCCGGGTCAGCCGTCGAGGCGCTGGTCGCGGCGGTGCTGCGCGCCGTGCCGGTCGTCGACGGGCACAACGACCTCGCGTCCGCGCTGCGGGCCACCACCGGCTACGCCGTCGACGGCCTCGACGGGCCCTGCCCCGAGCTGCACACCGACCTCCCGCGGCTGCGCGCCGGCGGTGTCGGCGCGCAGTTCTGGTCGGCCTACGTGCCCTCGTCGCTGCCCGAGCCCGAGGCCGTCGTCGCCACGCTCGAACAGATCGACGCCGTGTACCGGATGGTCGAACGGCACCGCAGGACGCTCGCGATCGCCTACACCGCCGAGATGGTCCGCGCGGCGTGGCGCGAGGGTCGCATCGCCTCCCTGATCGGGCTGGAGGGCGGCCACAGCATCGCCTCGTCCCCGGGCGTGCTGCGCGCGCTCGCGCGCCTCGGTGTCCGGTACATGACGTTGACGCACAACGACAACACGCCTTGGGCCGACTCGGCGACCGACGAGCCCGGCGTCGGCGGGCTCGACGACACGGGCCGCGCCGTCGTCGCCGAGATGACCCGCCTCGGCATCCTCGTCGACCTCTCCCACGTCGCGGCGACGACCATGCACGCCGCGCTCGACGTCGCGACCGCACCCGTGCTGTTCAGCCACTCGTCGGCACGGGCGCTGTGCGACCATCCGCGCAACGTCGCCGACGACGTGCTGGCCCGCGTCCCCGGCAACGGCGGCGTCGTGCAGGTGACGTTCGTGCCGTACTTCCTCTCCGCCGAGGTCGACGCCTGGGACCGGGCGGCCGACGCCGAACGCGCGCGGCTGGGCGTGCCGGACTCGCTGTCGTGGTGGCCGCGCGCGCCGCGGCCCGGCGAGTCGGCCGCCGACGTCGCCGCCGAGTACCGCGCCGCGACGAAGGGCACCGTCCACGCCGGGTTCGCCGACTGGCTCGCCCGCAACCCCCGCCCGCCCGTCACCGTGGCCCGGGTCGCCGACCACGTCGAGCACGTGCGCGAGGTGGCGGGCGTCGAGCACGTCGGGATCGGCGGGGACTACGACGGCGTCGACATCCAGCCCGTCGGTCTCGAGGACGTCTCCGGCTACCCGCGGCTGCTCGCCGAGCTCGCCCGCCGCGGCTGGTCGCAACCGGACCTCGAGGCCTTGACCGGGCGCAACGTCCTGCGCGTGCTGCACGAGGCCGAGTGCGTCGCCACGGCCCCCCTCTGGCCGTGAGCGACGCAGCCTTCGTGCCGCTCAGCGTTCGTCGACGACCCGGCGGGCCTTGAACGTCGTCTCCGGCAGGGTGCCCGGCGCGAGCAGCGTGACGCCTGCCCGGATGCCCAGGACCCGCAGCAGCGCCTCCTCGGTGCGGGCGCGCAGGGCGTCGTCGGCGGGCTCCGCCTCGGCCTCGACGGTCAGCTCGTCCAGGGCCCCACGCTTGTGGACCCGGATGCGGAACTCCGGGCCCAGCTCCGGGACGCTGCGCAACGCGGTCTCCACCGCGCTGGGGAACACGTTGGCGCCCCGGATGACGAGCATGTCGTCGAGGCGGCCGAGCACGCCCTCGGGCAGCCGCGGGTAGGTGCGCCCGCACGGGCAGGGGTCCGTCGCCAGGTACGTCTCGTCGCCGGGCGCGAACCGGATCATCGGTTGGGAGTCCCGCCAGAGGTGGGTGTAGACGACAGCGCCGCGCCGGCCGGCCGGGATCGGCACGTTGGGGTCGGTGCCGTCGACGACCTCGGTGTAGACCTCGTCGGTGTAGAGGTGGGTGCCCGTGCCGGCCTCGCAGCCGACGCTCGTCTGGAACGGGTACATCTCCGAGGTCGACCCGGCGTCGGCGACGACGGCGTCCCAGCCCTGCTCGATGATCGCGCGGGTGCCCGGCAGCGAGCCGCCCGGCTCCCCGCCGACGAGCAGGTGCCGGACCGTCGAGGCGCGCAGGTCGACGCCGAGGTTCTCGGCCACCGACAACAGGTGGATGCAGTACGACGGCGTCGCGCTGAACACCGTCGAGCCCAGTCGCTCGATGAGCTCGAGGTGCCGCTGCGAGTCGGTGACGCCGAGCGGGAAGAGCGTGGCGCCGATCCGCTCCGCGCCCTGCACGACACCCCAGCCGCCGAAGAACAGCCCGAACGGGAAGCCCACCTGGACGATGTCGTCCGGCCGCACACCGGCGCACCACTGCGCCATCGCGTGCACCTCGCCCGCGCGCTCCCAGTCGGTCTTCGAGACCGCGTACATCGTCGGCGTGCCCGACGTCCCCGACGAGCCGTGGATGCGCGCGATGCCGCCGGGCGGCAGGGCACGGGCGTAGCTGCCGAACGGCGGATGCTCGGCCTGGTCGGCGACGAGCATCTTCTTCGTGATCACCGGGACCTTCGTCGTGAAGTCCTCGAGCGAGCGCACCTGGTCGGGGTGGAAGCCGTGGGCCTGCCAGTGCCGCCGGTAGAACGGCAGCTCGGCCCACGCGTAGGCGAGCTGGTGGTGGATCCGGTCGAGGATCAGCGCGTCGCGCTTCGCGGGGTCGAGGGTCTCGCGCTCCTCGTCCCAGAACCGCGGGTAGCCGCGGGCGTCCGTGGAGGTCGATCTCGGGGCGACCGAGCGGGGTTGCGACACTGGGGCTCCTATCCGATCGCGCGGTCCCGGCCCGCCCAGTGCGGGGCCCGCAGGACCTTCTTATCGATCTTGCCGAACGGGGTCTCCGGCAGGGCGTCGACGATCTCGACGGTCTTCGGGCGGGCGTAGCCGGCGAGCTCGCCGCGGGCCCATTCCAGCAGTGCGGCGGCGTCGAACCCCGGGCCGGGCACGACGACGGCGTGCACGGCCTCGCCCCAGTCGTCGTGCGGCACGCCGATGACGGCGACGCGGGCGACCGCGGGGTGCCTGACCAGCGTGTCCTCGACCTCGCGGCAGTAGACGTTCATGCCACCGGAGATGACCATGTCCGACGTGCGGTCGCGCAGGTGGAGGTAGCCGTCGTCGTCGAGGAACCCGACGTCGCCGGTGCGGATCCACCCGCCGGGCAGGAACTTCGCGGCGGTGGCCCCGGGGTCGTCGAGGTAGCACTCCAGCGTGTACGGCGAGCGCAGGCAGATCTCCCCCGTCTCGCCCGCGGGCAGTGGGGCACCGGCGTCGGACACGACCTGCACGTCCGCGTCGATCGAGGCCTGCCCGGCCGAGCCGAGGCGGTCGGGCCGGGCGGGGTCGTGGTCGGACTTGGCGAGGCGGGTGCCCCAGTTCGGGCACTCGGTCTGTCCGTAGAGCTGCACGAACACCGGCCCGAACACCTCCAGCGCGGCGGCGAGGCGGCTCGGCGCGATGGGTGCTGCACCATAGACGACGGTCCGCAGCACGTGGGCCGCCGATCCGCCGGCGGCGTCGAGGAGCCGGTAGATCATCGTCGGCACCAGGAAGGTCCAGGTGATCCCGTTGTCGCGCAACTGGTGCAGCACAGACGACGCGTCGAAGCCGGACTCGATCACCGACGTCGCGCCGCGGATCAGCGCACTCTGGGCGAACAGCCCGGCGGCGTGGGCGAGCGGGGTGGTGAGCAGCAGCCGGTCGTCGGCGGTGATCTCCGCTTCGAGCAGCTGCGCCCGGTGCACCGCGACCGCCGACGCCTGCGTGTGGACGACGCCCTTCGGCAGCCCGGTCGTGCCGCCGGTGAAGTAGATCGCGGCCCGGTCACCTGCGCCGATACCGGGATCGGGCGGCGCCGGGGCCAGTCCGGGTGGCGGCCGTCCGGGTGGCGGTGAGGGGACGAGGACCTCGTCGCGCGCGCGGGGCCGCCCTCCCCCGTCGTCGACGACCAGCGACGGCACGCCGGCCGTCGTGGGCAGGCTCGTACCCCGGACGACCACGCGGGCCTTCGACGCGCGCAGCACGTGCTCGACCGTCGACGGTGGCAGCAACGGGTTGACCGGCACCTTCACCGCGCCGAGCCGGGCCACCGCGACGTCGGCGACCAGGAACTCGACGCAGTTGCCCATGTGCAGTGCGACGGCGTCGCCCGCGCGCACGCCGTGGTCGGCGAGCTGCACGGCGACGGCCGCCGACCAGCGGTCGACGTCGTGGTACGTCCATCGCCGGCCGGCGTGCTCCACCGCGACCCGCGCCCGGTACCGCCGGAGCGCGTGGTCGAACTCCTCACGCAGAGTCGTGCGCACCTCTCAGGACGGCCTCTCGACCAGGCCCTGTTCGAGCGCCACGTCCCAGTACGAGTGCAGGCCGCGGACGTGCTGCCCACCGTCGACCGGGACGAAGTGACCGGTGATCCGCTGCGCCGCGGGCGACATCAGGAACAGCGCCACGTCGGCGATGTCCGACGGGTCCTGGTGCCGCTTCTCGACGAGCGTCCGGTCGAGGAACTCCTTGCCGATCTGCCCGACGGTGAAGCCCGCGCCGAGCGGGGTGTTCACCGTGCCGGGGCCGATGGCGTTGACCCGGATCCCGCGCCGGCCCAGCTCACCCGCACAGGTCTGGGTGAACTGCATGACGCCGGCCTTGGCCGCGCAGTAGTGGCCGAGGCCGTCGGTCGCCGCGATCGCGTTCAACGACGAGATGTTGACGATCGAGCGGGGCTCCCCGTCGTCGGCCGCCTGCCGGGCGAACGCCCGCGTGCACAGGAACGTGCCCTTGAGCAGGGTGTCGACGATGAGGTCCCAGTCCTCCTCCGTCGTGTCCTCCACCAGTGACAACGACGCCGTCCCGGCGTTGTTGACGAGGTGGTGGACCTGGCCGTACCGCTCGGCGGCCAGCGCGAACGCGGCCTCGACGTCGGCCGCGACCGACACCGAGCCCTCGTGCCAGGCGATCCGATCGCCGCCGCCGAGTTCCTCGGACGCCGACTTGATGTTGGCGGGCTCGATCTCCAGGACGACGACGTTGGCGCCCTTCTCCAGCAGGGCCGCGGCGATGCCTTTGCCGATGCCGCTGCCCCCGCCGGTCACCACGACCGTCCGGCCGTCGAGCTCCGGGACCGGCGAGGACAGCCCGGCCTCCATCAGTCGATGCCCAGCGCGCGGTTCGCGAGCCGCTGGCGCCGGTCGAGCCGCTCACGCTTGGTGAAGTGCGGCATGACGTAGCGGGCGAACATCTCGTTCGACCGGTTCCACTTGTCGGTGGTCACCCAGTCGCGGACGTTGATCAGCAGCGTGCCGAAGCCGCCGACCTCCTCCTCCAGCTCCTTGAGCTGGCGGGTGCACTCCTCCGGGCTGCCGACGATCCACGGGATGTTGTCGACCATCCACTCGAAGGTCAGGTCGGCGTCCTCCATCCCGTCGCCGATCTTCATCAGCGCGCCGAGGCCCAGCCCGAACAGGTAGTCGTAGGAGAGCTTGACGCCCTCACGGATGTCCTTGAGCGCCTGGTTCTTGTCGTCGGTGACGTAGACCTCGCGGACGATGCGCCAGTTGTCGCGGGTGACGGCCGGGTCGATGCCCGCGGCGGCTCCGGCGTCGAGCATCGCCTTGCCCATGGCCTTGAGGTCGGGCGCGAGCTCGTAGGTGCCGTTGTCGATCGGGGCGAAGTGCACGGACAGGGGCTTCCAGCCGCGCTCGCCGCACTTGGCGTAGTTGTGGGTGCCGGTGAGGCCGGCGATCGCGAAGGGCGGGACGTCCTGGTAGGGGCCGACCTGCAGCTGGCGGTTCTCGTACTTCCAGTACTGGCCCTCGTAGCTGACCGGGTCGTCCGACGTCAGCAGCTGCCAGATGATCTCCAGCGCCTCGTTGGTCCGCGGCGAGGCCTCCGACGGCTCCAGCCCGAACAGCTCCTTGTCGGTCGGCAGCCCGCCGCCGCCGAAGCCGTACTCCAGTCGGCCGTGGGTGAGGTGGTCGAGGAACGCCATGCGCTCGGCGACCATGAACGGGTCCTGGTAGGGCAGGTTGATGACACCGGTGCCCAGCCGGATCCGGTGCGTCACGGCCGACGCCTTGGCGATCATGTACTCGGGCACCGGCACGTTCTCGTACCCGCCGGTGTGGTGCTCGCCCACCCAGAACTCGTGGAAGCCCAGCCGCTCGGCATCCACGATGTTCGCGATGTCGCGGTCGTAGGACAGCGTCCAGTTCTCGCGCGGCGGGTGCTCGGGCATGGTGAAGAAGCCGAACTTCATCGGTCGGGGTCCTTTCGACGGCTCCGGTCGTCCGGCTTCGGGTGGTCACCCGACGGCACCGGTCGACGAAATTTGACAAACGCCGGTTTGCTGAAGGTGCTTCGCGTCACTGTGTCGCGAGCCCTTGCCGGGTGTCAAGACTCCGCGATCAACGTGCTCCGACGCGGTGTCGCCCCGAGGGGCGAAGATGCCGCTGGCCATTGATAGCCGACCCGCGGTTTGGTTTCATGTCGATGTGACCGTCGTCGATCCACGCCCGCGCATCGTCGTCGCGCCCGATGGCGCGCCGCATGTCGCCGGAGTCCGGTGTCAGGCGTGTGCCGAGCCGGTCGCCTACCCCTGGCCCGCGTGCCCGGAGTGCGGCGGCCCGGTCGTCGCGGCCGAGTTCGGCCCCGAGGGCGTGGTGTGGAGCGCGACCGTCGTCCGCATCCCCGTCGCCGGCCGCACACCCCCGTACGCGTTGGCCTACGTCGACCTCGACGACGGCCCCCGTGTGCTCGCCCACGTCGTCGTCGATGGAGATGGTGACACGGCACCGGCCGTCGGCACGCGGGTCCGGCTGCGCGCCGGGGCACCCGATCCGCAGGTGGAGGTCATCGGATGAGCGACATCGCCGTGCACGGGGTCGGGACCTCGCACTTCGGGCGCGCCCCCGGCACCGACCTCGTCACCCTCGCCTGGACCGCGGTGTCCGAGGCGCTGGCCGACGCCGGTCCCGGGCCGATCGACGCCGTCTGGGTCGGGACCGTGTTCGCACCGGCCGGGGTGGCACAGCGGGTCCTGCGGGCCATGGGCATCACCCGGGTCCCCGTCGTGACCGTCGAGAACGCCTGCGCCAGCGGCACCACCGCGTTCGCCGAGGCATGCGAGGCCGTCCGCACCGGCCGCTACGGCCGCGTCCTCG
>Ga0182736_1001699_pt1 | contig 19804 bp, 18 predicted proteins | sample eDN5th30CKraftBY_FD_128882 | JGI IMG/M metagenome (GOLD analysis project Ga0182736, IMG submission 128882) | Enriched backyard soil microbial communities from Emeryville, California, USA - eDNA 5th pass 30_C Kraft BY (version 2) (version 2) | ecosystem: Environmental > Terrestrial > Soil >... | reverse complement strand
TCGATCCAGTCGCACACCTTGGGCGACAGCACGAAGAACCCGGCATTGACCCAGCCGCCTTCGCCGGTCGGCTTTTCCTTGAAGCCGGTAATCTGGTGGCCGTCATGGTCGAGCACGCCGAACCGGCCGGGCGGCTGCGCCGCGGTGACGGTGGCAAGCCGGTTGTCGCGGCGATGCCGCTCGACGACCGCTGATATGTCGACGTCGGCCAGTCCGTCGCCATAGGTCAGGCAGAACGCCGCGTCGTCTTTGATGTAAGGCAGGATGCGCTTGATGCGGCCGCCGGTCTGCGTCTCGGCGCCGGTCTCGACGAGCGTCACGCGCCAGGGTTCGCTCTTGGCGTTATGGACATCGATCCGGTTCTCCTTCAGATCGATGGTGACGTCCGAGCGGTGCAGGAAGTAGTTGGCGAAGTATTCCTTGATCAGGTAGCCCTTGTAGCCGAGGCAGATCACGAACTCCGTGAAGCCATGACCGCTGTAGATCTTCATGATGTGCCAGAGCACGGGATTGCCGCCCAGCTCCACCATCGGTTTGGGACGGACCGAGGTTTCCTCCGAGAGTCGCGTGCCTAATCCGCCGGCGAGGATGACGACTTTCATGAGGGCTTTCGGCTGGCCGTGTCGCGTGTGGTCCCGTGGACGCGACTCTTGTACATATCGCCGCGAGTGATTCCCATGGCTCGCGCAAGGCGCCTGCCGACCTTAATTGATTCGCCCCGATCGAAGGAGGGTTTCGCGCCATGAAGGTCGTGCTCTACGGCCCGAAAAACCCCGAGACGATCCGCTTTTTCATGCAGCTCAATCGGCATGAGCGGCAGACGGGCCAGGAGACGACCGAGCTTGCCGGCTTTCTGCATAGCGATCCGGCGCTCAAGGGCGGCGACTTTCACGGCTATCCGATCTTCGGCGGGCTCGACCAGGTGGCAGGGCTCGCCGCGCAGGGCATGAAGTTCGTGTCTCTGGTCACCGGCAGCACGGTCGCCCGCTACCGGACGGCCCGCGGCATCGTCCGCCACGGCGGCGAATTGACCAGCCTGATCCACCCGGATGTCGACCTGTTCATGTCGCGCGCCGGTCCCGGCGCCTACATTCAGGAAAAGGTCGTGGTCCAGGCGAATGTGCAGTTCGGCAACAATTGCAGCGTGCACATCGGCTGCATGATTGCGCACGATGTCCGCGTCGGCCATTCGGCCTTCATTTCATTCGCGGTGGCGGTCGCCGGCGAGGTGGAAATCGGCGATGGTGCCTTTATCGGCGCCAATGCTACCATCCTGCCGCGAATCAAAATCGGGAAATTCGCCACGGTCGGGGCCGGCGCGGTCGTGAACAGAGATGTGCCGGACTATGCCGTGGTCGCCGGCAATCCGGCGCGGGTCGTCAAGCAGAATGACCGCGAATTGCAGCATGGCGACGTGTACGCCGACTAGCGTGATTCCCCCCTTGCAACGGATGACGCTCTGCCGATGAGCAACAAGACCGATTCCGCCGGCGATCCGGTTGCCGCGTTTCAGCGCGAAGTCGCCGACAATATCGCGCGGCAGGGCAAGGATGCCGACGTGCAGGCGCTGGCGCGCGTCTGGATGCGCGAGACGGTGCCGTACAAGTACTCGTACAATTTCTCCTGGCTCGGCCGTCCGGTGATCCAGTATCCGCAGGACATGATGGCCCTGCAGGAGATCGTCTGGCGCACGCAGCCCGAACTCATCGTCGAAACGGGCATCGCCCATGGCGGCTCGCTGATCTTCTTCGCGTCGTTGCTGGAATTGATCGGCGGCGAAGGCCGCGTGCTCGGCATCGACATCGACATCCGCGCCCATAATCGCGCGGAGATCGAGGCGCACCGCATGGCGCGGCGAATCGATATGATCCAGGGTTCCTCGATCGCCGCCGATGTCGCGGCCGCAGTGGCAAAGAAGGCCGCCGGCAAACGCACGATGGTCGTGCTCGACAGCAACCACACCAAGGATCACGTCGCCGCCGAACTCGAAGCCTACGCGCCGCTGGTGAGCGCCGGTTGTTATCTCGTGGTTCTCGACACGATCGTCGAGGACATGCCGGACTCGTTTTTTGCTGATCGCCCCTGGGGCCCCGGCAACAGTCCGAAATCGGCGGTGCACGATTTCCTCGCCCGCACCGACCGCTTCGTGGTGGATCGCGACATCGACCACAAGCTGCTGATCTCGGTCGGGCCTGAAGGTTATCTTCGCTGTGTCAAATAGCCAGAAGCCCATTCCCGTCGCCGGCCCGTCGATCACCCAGAAGGAGATCGACTACGTCACAGAGGCCGCGGCAACGGCGTGGTTCGACAAGGCCAATGTATTCCAGCAGCGCTTCGAAAGCGCGATGGCGGTGCGTCACGGCCGGGCTTTCGCGACCGCCTTGCCGTCCTGCACCGCGGCCCTGCATCTCGCGCTGGAGGCGCTCGGCATCGGGCCTGGCGACGAGGTGATCGTGCCGGAATTGACCTGGATCGCCAGCGCGGCGCCGATCGCCTATGTCGGCGCAACGCCGGTATTCGCCGATGTCGATCGCGAAAGCTGGTGTCTCGACGCCGCGGCGCTGGAGCGCGCCATTACGCCGCGCACCAAGGCGGCTATCGTGGTCGATCTCTACGGCAACATGCCGGACTGGCCGGCGCTGGAGGCGGTCGCGAAGCAGCACAACATCGCGCTGATCGAGGATTCCGCCGAGGCGATCGGATCGATGCACGGCGGGCGTCCCGCCGGCGCGTTCGGCGTTGCCAGCGTGTTCTCTTTTCATGGCTCCAAGACGTTGACCACCGGCGAAGGCGGCATGTTGCTGACCGACGACGAGGCGCTGTACCAGCGTTGCCTGAAGATGCGCGATCACGGCCGCGCGCCGGGCGACATCATGTTCTACAACGACGAGGTCGGCTTCAAATACCGGATGTCGGCGATGCAGGCGGCGCTCGGCGTGGCGCAGTTGGAACGGCTAGACGAGCTGGTGACCCGCAAGCGCGACATCTTCGGCTGGTACCGCGACCGGCTCGCTGGTGTCGATGGCATTACGCTGAACCGCGAAGCCGGTGGCGTATTTAATACGTACTGGATGGTAACGGCGCTGATCGATCCGGCATTCGGCGTCAGCAAGGAAGCGCTGATACCCCGACTCACAGCGCAAGCAATCGGCGTGCGGCCGTTCTTCTATCCGCTGTCGGCGATCCCGGCCTATCGCGATCATCCGTCGTCGGCCGGCGCCCGCGAGCGCCGTCCGGTCGCCTATGATCTTTCCTGGCGCGGACTCAATCTGCCCAGCGCCTACACGATGACGCCGGAACTCGTCGACCGCGTGTGCACGGCGCTGATCGCCGAAATTCACGCCTTGCGAAAAGCGGCCTGAGCGGCGCAGCGGAGATCGCAACTTTCTCGGGCGCCGATTCATGTTTCACGCGAAAGGGCGGCGTGCTTCACGGGCCGCGATGTGCTAGCTGTCGCCTTCCACTGGAAGGAAATCCCCGCAATGGCCGCACAAGAAGAACTGTCATTCACCTATTTTCCCGATAACTACCGCTGGTCCCACGGCCTGCTGATCTGCCTGAACATGGCGCCGTGGGGCGGCGCGGAAATCGGCGAGGTCAACCGCATCGGTCTGCGCCTGAAAAATTCGGTCGGCGATGATGATGCCTGGTTCCGTGAGTGGTCGCGCGAGGCGCGCACCGTCGAAGATCGCGGCCGTGAGCTGATTGCGTCGGGCCGGAAGGTCAGCGGCGCGCAGTATCTGCAACGCGCCAGCGCCTACTACCACACCGGCGAGCGGTTCCTTCAGCCGAAGAGCAAGGAAGGCAACGACGCCTACATGCGCGGCGTCGAATGTTTCCGTGAGGCCGCCAAGCACATCAAGCGGCCGCGCATCGAGCATGTCGAAATTCCCTACGAGGGTAAAAGCCTGCCGGCGCTGTATGTGCACGCCGAACCCGCCAATGGCGGCGGCAAGGTTCCGGCGATGGTCTATTTCGATGGCCTCGACGTCACCAAGGAGATTCAATACTTCAAGGGGGTCGCCGATCTCGCCGAGCGCGGCATCGCCTGCCTGATCGTCGACGGCCCGGGCAATGGCGAAGCCATCCGGTTCCGCGACTACTATCTGCGCCACGACACGGAGCACTACGCCACGCCGTGCTACGAGTGGCTGGCGGCGCGGCCGGAAATCGACGCCAAGCGCATCGGCGTCATGGCCATCAGTCTCGGCGGTTACTATGCGCCGCGCGCAGCCGCTTACGAGCAGCGCTTCGCCTGCTGTATCGCCTGGGGCGCGCAGTGGGATTATCAGAAAATCTGGCGCGACCGTTTTGATCGTCTCGCGGCGTCGGTGACGCCGTCGCTCTCGGTCGCCGCCCAGCACATCTCGTGGGTGGTCAACGCCAAATCACAGGACGAGGCGCTGAAACTTCTGGAGCCGTTCAAGCTCGACGGCGCGGTGCAGAAGATCACCTGTCCCTTCGTGCTGCTGCATGGCGAAGGCGATGAGCAGATTCCGCTCGAAGAGGCGCAGAAGTGCTTCGATGCGGTCGGCGCGAAGGACAAGACCTTCAAGATCTTCACCCGCGAAGAGGGCGGCTACCACCACTGCCAGATCGACAATCAGAGCATCTGCGCGGCCTATATGTGGGACTGGCTGGAAGAAAAACTGCAGCCCACCAAGTAGGCTTCGACCAAAGAAAAAGAGCGCGCTGCGGGTGCAGCGCGCTCTTCGCTTTTCGGGCCGGTTCGGCCGGGCGCTACAGGGCGCCCTCGATCTTGTTGTCACGCACCACCTGACCCCAGCGATCGATCTCGCTTTTGAAGGTCTTGGCAGCGGCCGCAACGGTCTGCTGATCCTTCGCGTAGACGGAGACGCCGGTGGCGGCCCACGTCTTGACGATCTTCGGATCGTTGAGGATTTCCTGCATCGTCGTGTTGAGCTTGTTGACGATCTCGTCCGGGGTTCCGGTCGGCACGAACATGGCGTGCCAGTAGAGGATTTCCAGCTTCGGTCCGAGAGCCGAGACGAAGCTCTCGACGTTCGGTAGTTCGTCGGCCTTCTCCTTGGACGTGATGCCGTACGCCTTCATCGTGCCGTTGCTGACCTGCTGCGCCACCGACTGCGGTGTGGCGAAGAACACGTCGACATGCTCGCCGAGAATATCCTGCAAGGCGGGTGCCGCGCCGCGATACGGGATCAGGTCGATCTTCGCTCCGGCTTCCTGCGCCAGCAGCGAACTGGCGAGATGGCCGGTGGCGCCGACGCCAGGCGTTGCCGTCTTCAACGGCTGCTTCTTCATCAGGTCAAGGAACTCCTTCAGCGTATTCGCCGGCAGCGACTTGCGGCCGACCAGCACCAGCGGGTTCTTGTTGATGAAGACGACCGGCTTGAGATCCTTCTCCGTGTCAAACGGCAGATTCTTGTAAAGCGCCGGATTGGCGGAGATCTGCAGGTTGTGAATAAGGATCGTGTAGCCGTCCGGCGCGGCGCGGGCGGCGCGTTGGGTGGCGATGGTGGTGCCGCCGCCGCTGATGTTCTCGACAACCACAGCCTGTTTCAGTTTGTCGGACATCTCCTGCGCGATCAGGCGGGCCGTCTGATCGGTCGGGCCGCCGGCAGGATAGGGGACGATGATGGTGACGGTCTTCGAGGGATATTGCTGCGCCGTCGCCGGCGCAGCAAAGATGGCGAGGCCGAGCGCGGCCAGTGTTACGGTCAGGATGCGCTTCATTTCGTATTCCTCCGGGAGGTTTCTTTTCGCTAAAGCTTACGCTTCGGGAATGACGGGCAACAAGAGGTAAGGTTGCATGCCCGCGGCGAAATGCAGCGAGTTGCGGCCGCCGAAAACCGCCGGCGGCCGGTCATCCGGATCGATGTGAAGGAACGGCCCGACGCCTTTCATCGGATAGGGCGCATTCGGCAGCGCGATGTCCTTGCCGTCGACTTCGTAGTCCTTGCCCCGCACGCTGAGCGCAAGCCGGTAGCCGGGCGGCACGACGATCGAGGTTGGCCAGATTTCGACGTCGAGTTCGACGGGTACGCCGGGTTTGAGCGGCTGTTCCTCGTCGTGGGTGTGCCACGGCCGGTAGGGCTGTGACAGTTTCGGGTCCAGCTTGCGCTGCGAGGCGCGGAGCCAGCCGAGGCCGACCGGCACGCGCGGGTCATTCGAGCCGATATAGGTGACTTCCTTGCCGGCCGGATCGAACAGGCGCAGCACCAGGAAAATATCGGCGTCCGTCGTGTCCGATGACACGAAAAGCTTGGCGGCGACCGGGCCGGTGATTTCCAGGCTCTTCTTCATCGGCGGCAGCGTGAACGTCACCCCATCGCCGTGCGTGTCGTAGGTCACGACCGTCTCATTGCCGGGCGCGGAGGTTCCCAGCTCCTTGGTGTCCGGCTGCAGATAGTATTTCGTCCACTGCGTGCGGGCGATTGGCCACTCGTTTTCGGCGCGCAGCACGAATTTCTCGTCCGGATGGCGGATGTTGAGCGACACCGTCGGCTGCTTGTCCCAGCCGGTTTTCTCGCCCTTGAGAAAATGGCCGAAGAACTTCTTCTGCAGCGCCTCGCCGTAGTTGCTGTAGTAGTGGGTGAAGTGCGTATCGCCGTGCACCTCCAGCCATTTCTGCTTGGAACCGGCGCGCAGGAAGCCTTCGAAGTTGCCGCGGGTGTGCAGGCCCATGCCGCCCCAGTTGCCGGCCGACAGCAACGGCGCTTCGATCTGCGACAGATCGGCTGTCCGCGCCGCATAGTAGTCATCGGCGAAGCGATGGCTCTTGGCTTCTTCCGGCGTATTGGTGCGGCGCTTTTTCAGCTCTTCTTCCGGCAGCGTATCGGGACCCGCGACCGGTTCTCCGGTCACCACGCTTTTGGCGCCGCGGTCGCCGACGCCGTGCTGCACGCTTGCCACCTGACGCGGATGCCAGGTGTTGAGGAAGTCGCTGAGGATACCGCCGTGACGCGCCAGTTCGCGATAATAATCGGAGGAACCTTCCCAGATGCACAGCGCCGAAAGGTGCGGCGGTTTCAGCGCGCCGGCCGTCCACTGGTTCATGGCATAATAGGAAATGCCGCTTATGCCGACTTTGCCCGTGCTCCAGGGCTGCGTGCCGGCCCATTCGACGCATTCATAGATGTCCTGCGACTCGCGCGCCGACCAGACGTCGAGTTCGCCCGGCGAGCGGCCGGAACCGCGCGAGTCGATGCGTACGATGGCGTAGCCGTCCGGCACCCATTTCTCCGGATCGACGAGTTCCCAGTTCTGGTACTTGTTGCTGGAACCTTCGAGAACCTCTGGCGCGGCTTTGGTAAGCCGCGACCAGTTGCTCTTGTAGCCCTCCTGAAAAGAAAGTCCTTTGGCGTATGGGCCGTAGCTGATGATGACGGGATATTTGCCATCCCCCAGCGGCCTGAACACATCTGCCCGTAGAACAACGCCATCGTTCATCCGGATCGGTGCGTCCCAATCGATTTGCATTCCGTCGCGAACTTCACTTTTCATCAAGCTTCCTTCATTTCCAGCAAGTGTTCCGTCTACCAGAGACCTTTCAGCCGGCCGCCGTCGAGATTGAGCGACACGCCGGTGATGTAGTTTGCACGTTCCGAGCAGAGAAACACAGAGGCATTGGCAAGATCTTCAGGCTTGCCCATGCGGCCGAGCGCATTCTTCTTGGCCGCGAGCTTGCGTGCTTCTTCCTCGGTCTTGACGTTGAGTTCCTTCTTGAGTCCTTCGGTGTTCCGCACCCAGAGATCGGTGGCAACCCAGCCCGGGCAGATCGCGTTGACCAGCACGTTGTCTTCGCCGAACTCGGTCGACAGCGACTTGGTGAGATTGAGCAGCGCGCTGTTCGTCATGCCGCTGCCGAACATATACGGATCGGGTTCCTTGCCGGCGCCGCCGATCGTGTTGACGATGCGGCCCCACTTCTGCGCCTTCATCATCGGATAAACGGCGCGGATCGCGCGCATGAAGCCGAACAGCTTGGTTTCGAGTTGCACCTTCATGTCGTCGTCGTTGAAGGCCGCAAAACGGCCCGAGTACATCTGACCCGCATTGTTGATCAGAATGTCGACGCCGCCGAGTTTCTCCTTCGCGACCTTGACCATGTTGTCGATGTCGGACTGCTTGGTCATGTCGGCGACCACGGCATGAACTTCGCCGCCAGTGCGTTTCGCCAGATCGTCGCGCGATTTCTCCAGCTTCTCCTTGTTGCGGCCGGAAATCAGAACGCGCACGCCTTCTTCGAGAAACTGACGCGCTGTTTCAAAACCGATGCCGCTGCTTCCGCCGGTCACGATTGCCCGGCGTCCCTTAATTCCCAGATCCATATCCACTCTCCGTTGGCTTGACGCTATGCGCGACAGCATAGAGTATCCTGGGAATAACTAAGCAATAAGAAAGTGAGATGGGGAGATGAAGCTCGGCCTGCAAGGCAAGGCGGCAGTCGTCACAGGTGCGTCGCGTGGCATCGGCAAGGCCATTGCGCTGGCGCTGCTCAAGGAAGGTTGTCGCGTTGCAATTTGCAGTCGCAGTGCAGTGCACCTTGACGCGGCAGTGGCGGAGTTATCGTCGTATGGCGACGTTATCGGCATTCCGACGGATGTGACCGACGATGACGCAGTGCAGAAGTTCATTGCTCAAGCCGAGAAAACATTCGGACGTATCGATATCCTCGTGAACAATGCCGGTACGCATATTCGCGGCACCGTTGAAAACACGACGCTCGATGTTCTGGAGCGCCAACTGCGCGACAAGGTGTTCGGCTTTTTCTCGATGACGAAGGCCGTATTGCCCATCATGAAAAGGCAGGGCGACGGGCGCATCGTCAACATCATCGGACAAGCTGCGCGGCATCCGCATCCGGACCGCTTTCCGTCCGGCGTCACCAACGCCGCCTGCATGGCGATGACGAAATCGGTTGCCGATGCGGTGGCGCGCGACAACATCCGAGTCAACGCGGTGTGTCCGCAATACATCGAATCCGAGCTGCTGGCGTCGCTGATCGACAAGGAAATGCGCGAGCGCAACGTCGATCGCGCGACGGCGTCGGCCGGATTCACCCAGGCCAATCCGCTCGGCCGCACCGGGCGGCCGGACGAAGTCGCCGATCTGGTCGCCTTCATGGTGTCGGACTGCGCCAACTTCGTTTGCGGCAGTTCGGTCAGCATCGACGGCGGGTATCACCGCTACGTTTTCGGTTGAGGGGCGCGCATGGATCTCGATCTTGCAGGCAAGACCGCGCTGATCACCGGCGGCACCAGCGGCATCGGGCTGGCGATCGCCCGCCGGCTGTCCGCAGAGGGGTGCGCCATCGCCATCTGCGGCCGCAAACGCGCCGGCCTCGATGCCGCGCTGGCGACCCTGAATGTGCCTGGGGCGCAGGGGTTTGTTGCCGATATCGCGGTGCCGTCGGACGTCGGCGGGCTGGTCGATAGCGTCGTCGCGGCCCTCGGCGGCATCGACATCGTGGTGAGCAATGCCGGCACCCATGTGCCGGGCCGCGTCGAGGACATCGACAGCGCCGACCTGGTCCGCCATTTCCAGACCAAGGTGCAGGGTCCGTGGGAGCTGGCGCGCCGCGTCGCGCCGCACATGCGCAAACGAGGCGGCGGCCGCTTCATCGTCATCATCGGCCAGGCCGGCAAGGTGCCGCAGGCGAATGCCATCGCCTCGACCGTCGTTAACGCAGCGCAGCATGCCTTCGTGAAATCGCTGTCGGACGATCTGGCGCCGGATCGCATTCTGGTCAACGCCGTCTGCCCGAGCCGGATCAAGAGCCCGCTTACGGAAGCCCTGACGCTGTACAACGAGGTCCATTACGGGCGCAGCCTTGAGCAGCAGCAGTCGCGCTGGGGCGCCGAGGTGCCGCTCGGCCGCTGGGGCGAGCCGGACGACATCGCCAATGCGGTTGCCTTCCTGGCGTCGAAGCGCGCCGAATTCATCGTCGGCGCCAATATCGACGTCGACGGCGGTCACCAGCGTTCCATCTTCTGAAGCGGACGGGGCAATGATCAACCTGCAGCATATCTCGAAGACGTTCCGCAAGCAGACGGAAACGGTCGAAGCCGTGCGCGACATCAACCTGACGATCGAGCGCAAGGAAATCGTCGCCATCATAGGTCCGAGCGGCTGCGGCAAGTCGACGCTGCTGAACATGATCGCCGGGCTCTATCCGCCGAGCAGTGGATCGGTCGTCTACAAGGGCAAGCACGTCACCGATGTGAACACCGACGTCGGCTACATGACGCAGAAGGACAACCTGCTGCCGTGGCGCACGGTGCTGGAGAACATTGCGTTCCCGCTGGAGCTTGCCGGCGTCGCGCGGTCCGAACGCGCTGCGCGCGCGGCCGAGGTCATCAAGCATGTCGGCCTCGACGGTTTCGAGCACCGTTACGCTCACGAATTGTCGGGCGGCATGCGCAAGCGCGCCTGTCTCGCCCGCATGATGCTGTACGGTTCGGAGACGGCGCTGCTGGACGAACCGTTCGCCGCGCTCGACGCCCAGCTCAAGCTTGCGATGCACGACCTCCTGATGCGGCTTGCCGCCGAAACGGAGCAAACGGTCGTGCTGGTCACCCACGATCTGATGGAAGCGGTGACGCTTGCCGACCGTGTGCTGGTTTGCACGCGCCGGCCGGCCACCATCGCACTGGAGCACCGCATCGATCTCAAACGGCCGCGCGATGTGCTGAATGTGCGCTTTACCAACGAGTTCAAGGATCACTATGACCTGCTGTGGGAACGCCTGCGGGTCGAATATCATGAGGACCGGGTATGACCGCTTCCCAGACGGAATCTGCCGCCGCGGCACCGGATCAGGCGGCAGCGCCGCGCGAGTTCGGTCCCGGTTTCATGCTGGCCTGCCAGGTGGCGCTCGGCGTTTCGCTGTTGCTGATGTGGCAGGGCGTGTCGGGTCGGCTGGTCGACAACTTTTTCATCTCTAACCCGATCGATGTCGGGCGGCGGCTGTTCGAGTGGATTTCCAACGGTTCGCTGTTTCTGCACATGTGGGCGACCGTCTACGCGACCACGCTGGGATTCATCATCGGCTCGGTCGGCGGCATCATCCTCGGCGTCTGGCTCGGCGTGTCACCCTTTACCGGCCGGCTTCTCAATCCCTATCTGAACGCGCTGAACGCGCTGCCGAAAGTGGCGCTGGCGCCGCTGTTCGTTCTCTGGTTCGGCCTCGGCATCGAGTCGAAGGTGGCGCTGGCGGCGGTGCTGGTGCTGTTCCTGGTGTTCCTCAACACCTATGCAGGCGTGCGCGAGGTCGACCAGGACCTGATCGACGGCGCCCGCCTGATGCGGGCGACGCGCGCGCAGGTCATTACCAAAGTCATCATTCCGTCGGCCCTGTCGTGGATGTTCGCGGGCCTGAAGATCTCGGTGCCCTATGCGCTGATCGGCGCGGTGCTGGGCGAGATGATCGCGGCCAACCGCGGCCTCGGTTATCTGGTGCAGTTCTCAGGATCCCAATTCGACACGGCAGGGGTATTCGCCGTGCTGATCGTGATCGCTTTGCTGGCGGTCGCGCTGAACCATCTCGTCGAACTGGCGCAATACCGCATGCAGAAATGGCGGGTCGTCGGCAATTAGAGCCTAGAAAAACAGATAAACCAGGGAGGAAGGCACCATGAAGATTGTGAGGATTGCGGCGCTGGCCGCATTCGCAGTCGTATCGACGGCGGCTTCGGCCGAGACGGTGAGGATCACCAATATCGGCCACGGCTATTTCTCCGGCGCGCTTTATGTCGCCAAGCAGGAAAAGCTGTTCGAGAAGCACGGGCTGACTCCCGAGATTTCGTACGTGCAGGGCGGTGCGCTGGCCTTGCAAGCCGTGCTGACCAAGCAGGCCGATGTCGGCATTCTCTCCTACGAACACGTCCTGACGGTCGCGGTGCAGGGCAAGCGCATCGTTTCGTTCTTCAATGTCGCCAACCGGCCGGTGAACAACGTCATCGGCAACGACAAGCTCATGGCCGGCGCCGACAAGATGAGCGTCGAAGACAAGATCAAGCGGCTGAAGGGCCAGCGGGTCGCCATGCCGTCGCCCAACGGATCGGGCGAGAAGATGCTCGGCGTGCTCGCCAAGAAATACGGCCTGACGCTGCCGGGCGACATTACTTCGGTCTACCTCGGCGCCGAGGCGCCGTCTTACGTCGCCGCCTTCCAGAAGGAATTGATCGATGCGGCGCTGCCGTTCGAACCGGCCGGGGTGATGGTGCAGCAGGCCGGCAAGGGCAAGATCTACCTCAACATGATGAACGGCGAAATCCCGGAATTCCGCGACATCCTGTTCATGACGCTGGCGACGCATCCGGACAACATCAAGGCGAAGCCCGACATGCTGCGCAAGGTGGCGCTGGTCTTCACCGAAGCGCACAAGATCCTCAAGGAGGACCCCAAGCGCGGCAAGGCGTTGATGGCCAAGGAATACCCGACCATGACCGCGGAAACCAACGAGGAGGCCTACAACACGGTCAGCCAGATCTGGACTCGCGATGGCCGGATCACCGAGGAACAGGCGCGCGGCACCTTCGCCTACCTTCAGCCGAAGGGCACGGTCGAGGTGGATTTCCCGTCGACTTTCACCAACGAATTCCTGCCGAAGTAGTCACCCACAAGGGACATGTCCGGTGTTCAACATAGGCGAAGCCCGTATCACCCGCATCGAGGACTGGTACGGCACGACGTTTAGCCTGAAAGAGACCTTCCCGGCGTGGACCGACGAACATTTTGCGCAGCACAAGCACTGGCTGGCGCCGCATCATTACGATGCCGGCGCCGGTCTCGTGAAACTGAGCGTGCATAGCTGGCTGCTGCAGATCGGCGGCCAGAAAATCCTGATCGACTCCTGCATCGGCAATCACAAGGAAAAGCCGTTGCGGCCGTTCTGGCACATGCTCAATACGCCCTATCTGGAGCGGCTGGCGGCGGCCGGCGCGCGTCCGGAAGAAATCGACATGGTGATGTGCACGCATCTGCATCACGATCATGTCGGTTGGAACACGCAGCTCAAGGACGGCAAGTGGGTGCCGACCTTTCCGAACGCCCGCTACGTCTTTTCCAAGCCGGACGTCGATTACTTCGCCCGGCTGGATTCAGACCCCGCGACCGCACCGGCGGAATCCGGAACGTTCCGCGAATGCGTGATCCCGATCATCGAGGCCGGCCGGGCCGATCTGGTGACCGGGCCGCACCGGCTGAACGACTTCATCGAGGTCGAGCCGGCGCCGGGGCATTCCGCCGGCCATGTCGTCTTCAAGTTCGAGAGCAAGGGCCAGCGCGGCGTTTTCATCGGCGACGTCCTGCATCATCTCTTGCAGGTGTATTATCCGGACTGGAACTACCCGAAGAATGCGGATGTCGATCAGGCGCGCGCCAGTCGGCGCAAAATCCTGGATTACTGCGCGTCCAGCGGCGCGCTGATGCTACCGTGCCACGTCGGCATGCCGTTCGCGGGCCGCATCGAGGCGACCGCCGACGGCTACCGGCCGGACTTCTGAACGGTCAGGTCTGCGGCCGGTGCCTTTTGACGGCGTCGGGATTGGTCGAGTCCTCGCCCATATAGACGCCGCGCTCCCACTTGCGCTTGAGCGGGTCGGACACCGTCAGCGTCATCCTGCCGATATGCTGGATTTCGATGTCGACCGTCTCGCCGTCCTGCAGGGCGCCGAGACCCTCGTGGTTGGTGCCGCAGGCGATCAGGTCGCCCGAGTTCATGGTCATGACCGTGGTGGCGAACTCGATCAGCTGGGGCACACGGTGCTCCATGTCGTCGGTATTGTAGTTGTGGCGTAGCTGGCCGTCGTTCCAGAACTTGACGACAAGGTCGTTGGGGTCCGGCACTTCGTCGGCGGTGACGATGCAGGGCCCGATCGGCCCGAAGGTGTCGAACGATTTACCGAGCCAGCTGGTCAGCGGGCTGGCCGGCCATGTCTTGCGGCCTTCCTCGCGCGCCGAGACGTCGATCATGCAGGTATAGCCGAAGACGGCGCTCTTCCAGTCCTGCGCTTTCACCATCTTGGCGGGGCCCTTGATCACCAGCGCCAGCTCGGCCTCATGCATGAAGATCCACGGCACGGTGAACTCCGGCAGGACGATGGTATCGCCGGGCCCCACCACCGCGTCCGGATTCTTCATGAACATGTTGAGGGGGCGCGCCTCGCGTTGCGCGTGCTCCCAGTAATTGGCGATGCAGGCGAGGATCTTGCCGGGCCGCGGCAGCGGCGGGCGCAGTCGCACGCTGGCGAGGGGCAGAGCCTCGCCGCTGCGCGCCAGCGTCTCCAGCGCCGGGCGCAGCCGGTCGAAACCGTCGATGATGCCCTGCATGGTGAGCTGCGGCGTGTAGCCCGCTGGCACGGCGGCCGATATATCGACCACGCCGCGATCCGTGAGCAGACCGGGGCGGATATCGCCGCCCGCCGCCGATTGAAACAGAACAAGCTTCACCGCATTCCTCCGGGTTCATGGCCACGAGACCGGCGGCAGATTAGGCCACCGCGACGTGCGATGACCACCGGTATCGTGTCGCCGATTTGATGCTGGACAGTGCCGGTTGCCGAGGCCAAGTTGCATTCTTGGCCCGTCTTTTGCGACGGGTTCAATGCGCGTCCCATCCTTTTCCCGTTGAAGAAGAGATCGCTGTGGCCGAGACCGTTGCCTCCATCCTTGCCGCCCATCGCTCCGGTTCTGTGACCCCGGAGCAGACGGTGGCAAACTGCTATGCCCGCATTCGCGCCAATGGCGACGACGCCGTTTTCATCACCCTTCGCCCGGAGGCCGATGTCCTGGCGGAGGCGCGGGCGTTTGCGGCGGCCGGCAATACCGCGCTGCCGCTTTACGGCGTACCGGTGGCGGTGAAGGACAATATCGACGTCGCCGGTGTGCCGACCACGGCGGCCTGTCGGGCCTTCAAATACGAACCGGCTCGTGACGCGACGGCGGTGGCCCGTTTGCGCGCCGCCGGCGCTCTGGTGATCGGCAAGACCAATCTCGATCAGTTCGCCACGGGCCTGGTCGGCGTTCGCTCGCCCTATGGCGTGCCGCGAAACCCCGCCCATCCGGAGATGATCCCCGGCGGCTCCAGCTCCGGCTCGGCTGTCGCCGTCGCCGCCGGTCTGGTGCCGCTGGCGCTGGGCACGGATACGGCCGGTTCCGGCCGAGTGCCGGCCGGCATCAACAATATCGTCGGGCTCAAACCAAGCCTTGGCATGATCTCGACCTACGGCGTGGTGCCGGCGTGTCGTACGCTCGACTGCGTGTCGGTCTTCGCGCTCACGGTGGATGACGCATGGGCCGCGCTGTCGGTCATGGCGGCACCGGATGCCAACGATCCCTATTCGCGCAAGCGTCCGGCGGGTACGCCGGGCGCCATGCCGCAGAAAATCAAGGTCGGCGTGCCGCCGGCCGGTCAGCGCCTGTTTTTCGGCGACAAGGAATTCGAGCGCGGCTATGCGCAGGCGCTGGAGCGACTGGCGCGGCTCGGCTGCGAGATCGTCGAGACCGACATCGAGCCGTTCTACGAGACCGCGCGGCTGCTTTATGACGGTCCCTGGGTGGCGGAGCGGACTATCGCCGCGCAATCGGTGCTGTCGTCGTCGCCGGACGAAATTCATCCGGTCACCCGCGAAATCATCCTCAACGGCCTGAAGCCGACCGCAATCGACACCTTCCTGGCGCTGTACAAGCTGGAACAGTTGCGCCGGGTTGCCGATGCCACGTTCGCGCAGATCGACGTGCTGGCGCTGCCGACCGCACCGACGGCCTATTCGCTCGCCGCGGTGCTGGCCGATCCGATTCTGCTCAACAGCCGGCTCGGCACCTACACGAATTTCGTCAATCTGCTCGACATGTGCGGGCTGGCAGTGCCTGCGTCCGTCACCGAGGCCGGGCTGCCGTTCGGCATCACGCTGCTGGCGGCGGGCGGGCAGGATGCGCGGCTGGCCGAAATCGGCCGCGTCTTCCACGCCGACACCGCGCTGCCGCTGGGCGCGCTGAAGTTGCCGCAACCGCCGCTTTTGCCGCTGTCGCCGCAGCCCTCCGGCGACGAAATCGCGCTGGCCGTGGTCGGCGCGCATCTGTCCGGGCTGCCGCTGAACGGCGAGTTACGTGCGCTCGGCGCGCGCCTGCTGGAAACGACCGTGACCGCGCCGGATTATCGGCTCTATGCGCTGCCCGGCACGACACCGCCGAAGCCGGGACTGGAGCGCGTCGGCGCCGGCAAGGGCGCGGCGATCGAAGTGGAAGTGTGGGCGCTGCCGACGGCGGCGTTCGGCACATTCATCGACGCGGTACCGTCGCCGATGGCGATCGGCACGATTGCGCTTGGCGACGGCCGCAGCGTGAAGGGCTTCCTGGCGGAGCGGGCGGCGACCGACGGCGCCGAGGACATCTCCGGCTACGGCGGCTGGCGCAATTATCTCGCGCGCGAAAAGCCGAAGGCGGGCTAGATCGTCTCCGTGTAATGCACGAATTCCTCGCGCACGGTGACGATGTGCGCGTACATCGCCGAGGCAGCGATGTCGCGCTCGCCGCGCAGTATGGCCTGCACCACCCGGTCATGTTCGATATGCGACTTGGCGAGACGGCCGAGGATGCGGAATTGCGCGCGGCGGAACGGCTGCACCCGGGCACGCGTCGTCAGCGTGATCTCGGCGAGGTAGGTGTTGTGCGCGCCATTGTAGATGCAGTTGTGGAAGGCCTCGTTGACCTCGTGGTAGCGCTGCGGATCGCCGCTCTGGATCATCACCCGCAGCTGTTCATGGATATCCTCGAGCGCGCGCCGCTCGGCGCTGTTCATGCGCTGGGCCGCAAGTCCGGCGCATAGCGCCTCCAGCTCGGCCATCACCTCGAACATGCCCTGAAGCTGGCTCGCGCTCGGCCGCGCGACGACGGCGGCGCGATGTGCCCGCACCTCGACCAGACCGCTCGCAGCGAGCAGCCGCAGCGCCTCGCGCACCGGCGTGCGGGAGACGTTGAACCGGTTGGCGATGGTGGTCTCGTCCAGCGCCGAGCCGGGCGCCAGCAAGCCGCGCACGATTTCGTCGGCGAGTTGCAGCCGCAATTCCTCGGCGCGCGTGGTGCGCGGAAAAGGAATGGTGCGGGAATCCGTTGCGGAAGCCGTCGCGCTCATGCGCTGGCCCTGACGAAGCGTTGCATGGCGGGTCTATATCGGTGGGTGAGGAATGGCGGTGAGCAGGTCGCGGGTGTAGTCGGCTTCCGGCGCATCCATCACCCGCTGGGTCGGTCCCTGTTCGACGATCTTCCCCGTCCGCATGACGATGACACGATCGCACAGGAGCCGCACCACGTTGAGGTCGTGCGACACGAAGAGATAGCTCATTCCCAGCGAATCCTTGAGGTCCTGCAAAAGGTTGAGTACGACGGCCTGAACCGAGACGTCGAGTGCGGCGGTCGGCTCGTCGAGGATGATCAGGTCGGGCTTGAGAGCGATGGCGCGGGCAATGCCGACGCGGGCCTTCTGACCGCCGGAGAGCTGGTGCGGAAAGCGGTCGAGCAGATCGAGTGGCAGGCCGACCTGTACCGCCAGTTCCTCGCAGCGGGAGCGGACTTCGCCGCGGCCGATGCCGCCGAGCTGGAGCAATGGATCGGCGATGGCGCGCGCTGCGGTGAAGCGGGGATTGAGGCTGTCCGTGGGGTCCTGGAACACCATCTGGATGCGCTTGCGCTGGGGCAGCGTGGCAAAGTTGCGCGCCGGGATTTCGCCGATGTCCTCGCCGCCGAACGTGATGGTGCCGGATGTCTTGTCGATCAGCCGCATGATCATCATCGACGTGGTGGACTTGCCGCAGCCGGACTCGCCGACAAGCCCCACGCTTTCGCCGCGGGCGATCGAAAAGCTGATGTCGTCGACGGCCCGGAACGCCTCCGGCTCGACCGCGGGCTTCTTGCCGAACACCTTCGACATCGTGGTGGCGAGACCCGTGCGGGGGAATTCCTTGACCAGTTTGTCGACGACCAGCAGCGGCGGCTCGCCGGCGGCGACCGGCGCCTGCGCGACCAGCGGCGCGCGGGCGGCCTCATCCTCGGGTAGCAGATCGCGCAGCGCAATGCCGGGCCGCGGCGTCGCCCGCATCAGCTTGCGGGTATAGGCGTGGGCCGGGCTGCGGAAGATGGTTTCCGATCGCGCCGTCTCGACCACGTTGCCCTTTTCCATCACCACCACCTTGTTGCAATAGGCGGCAGCGAGGCCAAGGTCGTGCGTGATCAGAATGGTCGACATGCCGCGCTCACGCGTCAGTTCGACCACGAGGTCCATCACCGCCTTCTGCGTTGTGACGTCGAGGCCGGTGGTCGGCTCGTCGGCGATCAGCAGTTGCGGCCGGCAGGCGAGCGCCAGCGCGATGACGACGCGCTGACACATGCCGCCGGACAATTCGAACGGATAGGCGTGGTAGCGCTCGCGCGGACGGGCGATGCGCACCTGGTCGAGCACTTCGATCGCCTTCTCGCTGACGACGTCGTTGCCGGCCTGGGCGTGCTGCATCAGCACGTCCTCGATCTGGTGGCCGACCTTGCGGATCGGGTTGAGCGCCAGCCGCGGGCTCTGGAAGATCATCGACATCTCGCGGCCACGGAGGTCGCGCATCTGGCTTTCCGGCATTGCGCGCAGATCGACGCCGCTGAACATCACCGAACCGGCCGCGATCCGGCCGGCACGGTCGAGAATGCGCATGACGGCGTACGAGGTGACCGATTTGCCGGAGCCGGATTCGCCGACGATGCCCAGGGTCTCGCCTTTGGCCAGTGAGATGTCGACGTTGCGGACCGCCTGCACGGTACCGCGGCGCGTGGCGAACTCCACGGTCAGGTCACGGATGTCGAGCAGCGGAACGGTGGCGTCGGGGATGAGTGTGGTCGCGGTCATGGCAGCCTCACGTCCGCCGCTGCGGATCGACGAGATCGCGCAATCCATCGCCGAGCAGGTTGAAGCAGAACACCGCGAGCATCAGCGCGGCGCCGGGAAACAGCGCGATCCACCATTCGCCGGAAATGATATTGGCGGCGCCTTCCGCGACCATGATGCCCCACTCCGGCGTCGGCGGCTTGACGCCAAGCCCGATGAACGACAGTCCGGCGGCATTGAGAATGGCGTAGCCCATGGTCAGCGAGATCTGCACCATCATGATCGGCATGATGTTCGGCAGGATGTGCAGAAGCAGTATGCGGAAGTCGCCATTGCCGGACAGCCGCGCTGCCTGCACGAAGCCGGCTTCGCGGCGCACATTGGCTTCGGCGCGCGCGACGCGGACGTACAGCGGGAAGTTGATGATCGCGGTCGCGATGACGATGTTGGTGACGGTGTTGCCGAGAGCGGCGACGATGCCCATCGCCAGCACGAACAGCGGAAACGCCATGATGGTGTCGGCCAGCCGGCTCACCAGCCGGTCGGTCCAGCCGCCGAAAAAGCCCGCGGCGATCCCAGCGAAGCCGCCCATGACGAACACCAGCGCCACCGAACTCACCGCAATGACGAGGTCGAGGCGCGTCGCCACCACGACGCGGCTAAAGATGTCGCGGCCGAGTTGATCCGTGCCGAACCAGTGCGTCAGCGAAGGCGGTTGCAGCGTGGAAGAAGTGTTGGTCGCGAGGGGATCGTAGGGCACGATATGGGGCCCGAACACCGCGCACAGCACGATCAGCAGGAAGAGGCCAAAGGCCAGTCCCGTGACCGGATTTTCGGAGACGACATAGCGCGCGTGCTTGAGCATGGAGTTGCTCGGGGCTTTCGCCGGCGCGGCCGTGCCTGTCATGGGCAGACTTGTTCCCGTCATCCTTCAAGCCTCACGCGTGGGTC
>Ga0182736_1001696_pt1 | contig 19837 bp, 18 predicted proteins | sample eDN5th30CKraftBY_FD_128882 | JGI IMG/M metagenome (GOLD analysis project Ga0182736, IMG submission 128882) | Enriched backyard soil microbial communities from Emeryville, California, USA - eDNA 5th pass 30_C Kraft BY (version 2) (version 2) | ecosystem: Environmental > Terrestrial > Soil >... | reverse complement strand
CCGCGCGGCAGCAAGTTGCGGCGTCGGCTGGTGATGTTCTCGGTGCCCCTGCTCATCATCGCCGTGGGTGCCTATTTCTGGGCGACCAGCGGCCGCTTCGTCTCGACCGACAACGCCTATGTGAAGCAGGACATCGTCTCGGTCAGCAGCGATGTCGGCGGCCGGATCACCGAGGTGAAGGTGCGCGAGAATATGCTCGTCGAAGCGGGCGACATATTGTTCGTCATCGACCAGCAACCCTACCGGATCGCGCTGGAGCAGGCCAATGCCCAGATCGCCAATGCGCAGGTGGAGGTCGGCAAGCTCCGCACCGATTTTCAGGCGACGTCGGTGGACATCACCGGCGCGCGCGAGGATCTCTATTATGCGGAGCAGGACCTCAAGCGCCAGCAAGCGCTGCTGGCTGACGGCTTCACCACGCGCGCCCGGATCGAGCAATCCGAGCAGGCGGTGGATAATGCCCGCACCCGGTTGCGCACGGCGCAGGCCGATGCCGCCAAGGCACAGGCCGCCATGGCCACCGGCGCGCAGGTGCCGGGCGTGAACCCCACGCTGGCCGCTGCGCAGGCCGCGCGTCAGGATGCCGCGCTCAATCTGGAACGCACCATCGTGCGTGCGCCCGTGCCCGGCCGCACCAGCCAGGCCGACCGGCTGCAAGTGGGGCAGATGGCTGTGCAGGGTCTGCCGCTGATCAGCATCGTGGCGAGCGATCGCAGCTGGGTGACCGCCAATTTCAAGGAAACCGACCTCGATCATATGAAGCCCGGCCAGCCCGCCACGATCAAGCTGGATGCCTATCCCGGCATGACCATTCACGGCCATGTCGATAGCATCGGCGCTGGCACCGGCTCGGAATTCTCCGTGCTGCCGGCGCAGAATGCCAATGGCAACTGGGTGAAGGTGACCCAGCGCGTGCCGGTGCGCATCGCCATTGACGACAAGCCCGCGCGCATGATGATCGCCGGATTGAGCGCCAAAGTATCCGTGGACATCAGGCACTCCGGCAAGACGGCGCGGTAGGAACAACGTCCATGGACCTGCCGGAAGACCGCCCTCATCTGGAGGTGAAGCACAGGGCGCTGCTGACCATCGCGATCATGGCTGCGATGGTCATGCAGGTGCTGGATACGACGATCACCAACGTCGCATTGCCGCATATGCAGGCATCGCTCGGCGCCACGCAGGAAACCATCACCTGGGTGCTGACCAGCTATATTCTCGCCTCCGCGGTGGCTATTCCGATCACCGGCTGGCTGGCCGACCGGGTAGGCACCAAGCGGCTGTTCATCGCCTCCGTCGCGGTCTTCGTGCTCGCCTCCATTTTGTGCGGCATTGCCCAGAATCTCACCGAAATGGTGCTGTTCCGCACATTGCAGGGCATTGGCGGCGCCTTTCTCGGCCCACTGGCGCAAAGCCTGATGCTGGATATCAACCGCCCGTCGCAGCACGGCAAGGCCATGTCCGTCTATGGCATGGGCGTCATGATCGGGCCGATCATGGGCCCCATCATCGGCGGCTATCTCACCGAATGGTTTGACTGGCGCTGGTGTTTCTACGTCAATGTGCCGGTCGGCGCGGCCTGCCTGATCGGGCTGATTATCTTTCTGCCGGAAAAGCCGCTAACCCGTCGCAGCTTCGATCTGTTCGGCTTCTCCCTGCTCGCGCTTGGCCTTGCCGCGTTGCAGCTCATGCTGGATCGCGGCCAGAATGCCGACTGGTTCGCCTCCACCGAGATCTGGATCGAGGCGGGGGTCGCGCTGGCGGCCCTGTGGATGTTCACCGTGCACCTCGTCACCGCACGCAAGCCGCTGTTCGCGCCGGAGCTGTTCGCGGACCGCAACTTCGTGAGCGCAGCGGTCTTCATGTTCATCATCGGCATGGTGATGTTCGCATCCATGGCGCTGCTGCCGCCCATGTTGCAGGGTCTCTACGGCTATTCCGTGGTCGATACGGGTGAAATCCTTGCCTCGCGCGGCATCGGCGTGCTCATCACCATGGCCATTTCCGGCCGGCTGGTCGACAAGGTCGATCCGCGCCTGCTTGTCGCCTTTGGTTTTGCGCTCGCTTCCTACTCGCTGTGGATGATGACGACATGGTCGCTGGAGCAAAGCTGGCATCCATTCGTCACATCCGGACTCATTCAGGGCATGGGCATCGGCTTCGTCTTCGTGCCCTTGCAGGTGCTGGCGTTCGGCACCCTGCCGCCCTCATCGCGCACGGAAGGCGCGGCAGTGCTCAATCTCACGCGCAACATCGGCTCCTCGATCGGCATCGCCATCGTGATGGCCTTGCTCGCCCGCAACATTCAGGTGAGCCATGCCGACCTCGTGCAGCATATCACGCCCGACAATCTGCCGGTGGACCCCGCGCAGCTCGGCCGACTTGGCGATTATGGCGGCGCCGTGCTCCAGATGGCCGACGGCATCGTCAATCAACAGGCGATGATGATCGCATTTCTTGATGACTTCCTGCTGATGACCATCGCCTGTGCAGCGGCGATTCCCGCCTGTTTCCTGCTGCGCAAGCCCCGCCCCCGCGCGGCGGGTGCGCCGCTCCCCGCCATGGCGGAATAGCGCAGCGCGCCGGCAATCAAGCGCCCGGGAATCTGGTCTGCATCAGCGTTGGCAATCACGTCATCAGACTGCCGAGCTGGGCCAGCGCCGCAGCAGCCACGGCGCTGCGCATATCGAAAGGGCGGCTGGCGCACGCTGCAATGATGCGAGCACCGGCCATGGCCCTGCAATATCCGCCGCCCCATGGCGACCGCAGGCTGGCGAGCCACGCGCCTTAGCCGGCGGGCAGAGCGGCATGTCCGCCATGCCCACCAGTGCTGAGCCTAGCCCTTTCTGAGATGTCGCCGGCCAAGCAGTTCGGCGATCTGCACCGCGTTCAGCGCCGCGCCCTTGCGCAGATTGTCGGACACGCACCAGAGCGACAGGCCGTTCTCCACGGTCGAATCCTCCCGCACGCGGCTGACGAAGGTTGCATAATCGCCAACGCATTCGACCGGCGTCACATAGCCGCCATTCTCGCGCTTATCGACCAGCATGATCCCCGGCGCCTCTCGCAGGATGGACTGCGCCTGCTTCGCGCTGATCTCATCCTCAAACTCGATATTGATCGCCTCGCTATGGCCGACGAATACCGGAACGCGCACGCAAGTCGCGCTCACCTTGATGCTGGAGCCGAGGATCTTCTTGGTCTCGACCACCATCTTCCACTCCTCACGGGTGGAGCCGTCATCCAGAAAATCGTCGATATGCGGGATGACGTTGAAGGCGATCTGCTTCGTGAACTTCACCGGATCGGCTGAATCGCCGACGAAGATGTTGCGGCTCTGCTCGAACAGTTCGTCCATGCCGTCTTTTCCGGCACCGGAAACGGACTGATAGGTCGCCACCACAACACGCTTGATCCGCGCCGCATCATGCAGGGGTTTCAGCGCCACCACCATCTGCGCGGTCGAGCAGTTGGGATTGGCTATGATATTCTTCTTCTTATAGCCATCGATCGCGTCCGGGTTCACCTCCGGCACGATCAGCGGCACGTCCGGGTCCATCCGGTAGAGCGAGCTGTTATCGATGACGATGCAACCGGCCGCCGCCGCCTTGGGCGCATAGTCCCGCGTCGGGCCGGAGCCGGCAGCGAACAGCGCCATGTCCCAGCCGGCAAAGTCGAAATGCTCGATATTCTTCACCCGGAGCATCTGCCCCGTGTCGCCATACTCAATCTCATCGCCTGTCGATCGCGCACTGGCGACCGCGGCAATCTCATCCGCCGGAAACTCCCGCTCGGCCAGAATGTTGAGTATTTCGCGACCGACATTGCCGGTCGCGCCGATGACGGCGACACGATATCCCAAGAGCATTTCCTTCCGCGGGCAGCATGACTGCAAGCACCGCCGATAGCGGATTAGCGCCGCAAGGCAAAGGATCATGCGGCCATCCGGCGATAATGCCCGCACGCCTCTGCCAGTCTGCCAGCGCCATCCGTCCCGACGTGCGCCGTTGGCAGAGCGGTTCGGCGGTCAGCCAGCCTGCCATGAAAGCGCCGTCATCCCGGACGGGGCCGGAGCGCGGCGCTCAGGGCGCCTTAGCTGGCCGGGGCCGGCTGGCCGGGCGGCGGTGGCAGCTTCAGGTCCGGCGGCGCGGTGAAACCGGGCGCAAAATGGACATGACAGCTCTCGCAGGCTCCATCCAGCTCTCCGCCCGCTTCGAAATAGGCGTCATAATCCTTCTTTTCGGCGGCGGCGGCTTCCTTGAGCGCGACTTCCCGCACCTGCGCCACGGCTGCATCCCAGCGCGGATCATCAACGCGGCGATCTGCCGTCATCAGCATGTTGGTCACTTCGGCCAGCGTCAGGCTGGCGCTTTCCGCATCTTCCCAATCCTGGTCGGTCTTGGGGGACAGGTCGCGTTCGCCGGACGCATCGGTCACGAAGCCCTGCCATTTCCAGACATTGGCCGCAGAAAATTGCACGACATGCGCCATGAACTCATCCATCGGCAATTGAACCGGGTCGGCCGCGCTGCTGAATGCGTCGCCATCCGCGCCGTCCGCCTCGCCGCTCTCGGGCGCGGGGCTACAGGCTGCCAGCAACAGGGTTGCGATGAGAAAAGGTCCGACTTTACGCATGGCTCTCCGCCTCATTTCATGATCTGCCCGTCTTGTAGGAGAGTTTATCGACCGGGCAAGCGGAAAGGGACGCCGCGTTTCCCGCGACGTCCCTTTGTAACCGTTGTGAAACGTTCGGTAACCTGAAGGTTCAGGCCTTGGGCTCGCGCACTTCGCGACGCTCGGCGATGCGCGCGCGCTTGCCGGTACGGCCACGCAGATAATAGAGCTTGGCGCGACGCACGACGCCCTTGCGGACGACGGTGATGCTGTCGATATTCGGCGAATAAAGCGGGAAGACACGCTCCACGCCTTCGCCGAAGCTGAGCTTGCGCACGGTGAAGTTGCTGCCCATGCCCCGATTCGAGCGGGCGATGCATACGCCTTCGAAATTCTGGACGCGGGTGCGCTCGCCCTCGACCACGCGCACACCGATGCGCAGCGTGTCACCAGGGCGGAAATCCGGGATATCCTTGCCGATAGCGGCGATATTTTCCGCTTCGATCGTTTGCAGCAGGTTCATTGGTCCTGTCTTCCTTCGTCTCGTGTCGCGCGCCAGAGGCAGGTCAGTCCCGAGCGCTCCTGTAGCGCTCCCAGAGGTCCGGCCTGCGTAACCGTGTATCAGTCTCCGCCTGTTGCTTTCGCCAGGCGGCGATTTTCGCATGATCCCCCGATCGCAACACTTCGGGGATCATACGCCCTTCCCACATCGCAGGCCGGGTATATTGCGGATATTCGAGGAGGCCGCTTTCAAACGATTCCTCAACCCCGCTGGAAGCCGCGCCCATTACGCCGGGCAGCAACCGAATGCAAGCATCAAGCAGCATGAGCGCGCCGATTTCCCCGCCGGAAAGGATGATGTCGCCCATCGACATCTGTTCGATCGGCCGCCCGTCGAACAGGCGCTCGTCAAACCCCTCGAACCGGCCGCACAGGATGGTCACCCCCGGCCCGCCCGCCAGCGCCCGCACGCGCGCCTGCGTGATCGGCGCGCCGCGCGGGGTCATCGCCAGCACGGGAAGGTCCGGGCGCTGTTCCAGCGCATGGTCCACCGCCCGCGCCAATATGTCGGCGCGCAGCACCATGCCCGCCCCGCCGCCGGCAGGCGTGTCGTCTACGGACTTGTGCCGGTCCATCGCAAAGTCACGGATCTGCAATGGCTCGCACGCCCATTTCTCCTCCGTCAGAGCACGGCCCGCCAGCGAAATACCGAGCGGACCGGGGAACATCTCCGGATAAAGAGTCAATATCTGGGCGACGAAGGTCATCCTGCCTCCCTTTGCCATTCATTCCACAATGGCAAGCGCGTTCAGCCCGCCAGCCAGCCTGCGCGCGCTATCATCCCGCCCTCAGGCGACGAAGGCGCTATCGATCACGGCTTGCCCCACCTCGATCCGGGCGGCGTGGATGGGCGCCATGAAGCGCTTGCCGTCCGGCTTCCCGATTTCCAGAATATCCCCCGCGCCGAAATTCTCGACCGCAACGATCGTGCCGATCGCATCGCCCTCATCGGTCACGCAGGGCAGCCCGATCAGATCGATATGATAATATTCGCCTTCGCCCAGCGGCGGCAAAGCGGAACGCGGCACGGTCAGCGCCACGCCGCGCAGGGCTTCGGCCGCATTGCGATCGGTCAGTTCGGTGAAACGGGCGACCGCGCCATTGGGCCCGTCGCGGACGGATTTGAGCGTGAGCGCCCGCCCGCCCGCATGGAGCATCTTGTAGCGCTTCAAACTCTCCGGCCCGTCGCCGAACAGCTTGAGGCGCACCTCGCCCGTCACACCATGCGCACCGATGACGGCGGCAAGCGTGACGGGGCGATCGTCATCCACCATGGCAGCAAAGCTCCTGACGGCCCTCGATGGCGCCCCGGCCGGATGCGGACGAGCCGCCCTTCCCGGCCGGGCGCCACCGAAACGCCGCGAAAATCAGCCTTCGGCCTGCTCGGCGGATGCTTCAGCAGCCGGCGCCTCGGCCGCAGCCTCTTCAGCAGCCGGCTCTTCAGCGGCAGGCGCGGCGGCCAGCGCCTTGGCGGCTTCCTCGGCCTCAGCCAGCTTGGCGGCCTTGTCTTCGGCGCGATCCTTGGCCTTCTTGCCCGGCTCACCCTTGTTCGGATTGCTGCGCGCCGCGCGCTCCTGAACGCCGGCGGCGTCGAGGAAACGGGCCACCCGGTCGCTGGGCTGCGCACCAACGCTCACCCAATGCTTCGCGCGCTCGACATTGAGCACGACGCGCTTCTCGTCATCCTTGGCGAGCAGCGGATTATAGCTGCCGATCCGCTCGATGAAGCGGCCATCGCGGGGCGCGCGGCTGTCGGTCACGACGATCTTGTAATAGGGACGCTTCTTGGAGCCGCCGCGCGACAGGCGAATGCTGGTTGCCATCTGTTAAGACCTTTCAATGTTCAAAGTTTATTGTTTGAAGTTAAACGATTATTTCTTGAGGAAATTTTGAAAACCCGGCGGCAGAGAGGGCATGTCGGGCAACCCGGGCAACCCCTTGAGGCCGTTCAGATCGCCGGCCGGACCACCTGCGCCGCCGCCCGGGAGGCCGCCGCCGCCCCCACCGGTGAACATCTTGGCCAGCCCCTTGAGGCCGCCCATTTTGCGGATACGCTTCATGGCCGACTCCATCTCCTTGTGCATCTTGAGAAGACGGTTGACGTCCTGCACCTGAAGGCCCGACCCTTTGGCGACGCGAATTTTGCGCTTGGCGTTGAGCAGTTCCGGCCGCTCACGCTCCTTGGGCGTCATCGATCCGATCAGCGCATCGAGATGAATGAGCGTCTTGTCGTTCACGCCCGCCGCCTGCATTTGCGACTGCGCTTTCTTGAGGCCGGGGATCATGCCCGCCAGCATGCCGAGCCCGCCCATGCGCTGCATCTGCGAAAGCTGCGCACGCAGGTCGTTCAGATCGAACTTGCCGGCCGCCATCCGCTTGGCGAGCTTGTCCGCATCTTCCTGCTGGATCGTCTCGGCGGCACGCTCGACGAGGCTGACGACGTCGCCCATGCCGAGGATGCGCTGGGCAACCCGCGCCGGATGGAATTGCTCGATCGCATCGAGCTTCTCTCCGGTGCCGGCAAATTTGATCGGCTGTCCGGTGACGGCCCGCATCGAGAGCGCCGCACCGCCGCGCGCGTCGCCATCCATGCGGGTCAGCACCACGCCGGTCAGCGGCACCTGCTCGGTGAAGCTCTTGGCGACGTTGACCGCGTCCTGACCGGTCAGACTATCGACGACGAGCAGGATTTCGGCCGGATCGGCGACCTGCGCCACCGCCTTCATCTCGTCCATCAATGCCTGATCGACATGGAGGCGACCGGCGGTATCGAGCATCAGCACGTCGAAGCCTTGCAGCTTCGCCGCCTGCATCGCGCGCCTGGCGATATCGACCGGCTGCTGGCCGGTGATGACGGGCAGCGTCGCCACGTCGATCTGCGTGCCGAGCACCGCCAGCTGCTCCTGCGCGGCCGGGCGATTGACGTCGAGCGACGCCATCAGTACCTTCTTGCGCTCTTTTTCCTTGAGCCGCCGGGCGAGCTTGGCCGTCGTCGTCGTCTTGCCGGAGCCCTGCAAGCCGACCATCATGATGACGGCCGGCGGCGTAACGTCGATCAGCAGGTCGCTCGCCTCGGCGCCCAGCGTTTCGGTCAGCGTATCGGAAACGATCTTGACGACCATCTGCCCCGGCGTGACCGAGCGCAGCACATCGCTGCCGACCGCCTGCTCGGTCGCCTTGTCGACAAATTCGCGCACCACCGGCAGCGCCACGTCGGCTTCGAGCAAGGCGATTCGCACTTCGCGCATCGCCGCGCGCACGTCCGCCTCGGTCAGCGCGCCACGCCCCCGGAGCTTGTCGAATACGCCGCCAAGCCGATCGCTTAGACTCTCGAACATGCCACACCTCAAAATACGGCCGAAACCGCGGGAAACCTTACCTCTTGCCCCACAACGGAAAAAGCGCCGGTGGGCGAAACCTCGCCGACCAGCGTCGATCCCCAATGCCCGATCAGATGGACATATTCAGGATTGTCAGGGCATTCGCACAAGCGGAACACCGCCCGCGAACCGGGGCCCTTTAGCTGCCCCCCATCAAAATGGCAAGATTTCATGCGCCTTTTCCCGTGCGCTCCACCCCGGAAGGCGCGGGGCCGGCAGCCGCCTCGCCCGTCGACAGAACCTCCTTCGCTAAGGGCTTGGCAGGGATTTGCCATTAAGCGCAGCAGGCAGTGTTATGGCGGGGCATTTGCTGCTAGAGTCTCCGCGCGCTTGGCTGAAAAGGAGCAAGGTCGATCGTGTCAGTTGAAGACGAGACTGCGGAACCGGCGAAAACGCCGTCGAGACTGGCTCTTTCGCGGCGCCATCTGGTGATGGGCGGCGCGCTTCTCGCGGTCAGCGGCCTGTCGCTCGCGCGCGAGCCGAAGCAGCGCTACAAGGATGTGTCCGACCAGCAGTTCGAGGCGATGTTTCCGCCATCGTTCGGCGACTGGCGGGTCCATCCCGCGAGCGAACTCGTCATGCCGCCGGAAAGCGAGCTGGCCAACCAGCTCTATCAGCACATCCTCACGCGGACTTATGTCAACAGCGCGGGTGACGCCGTGATGTTTCTGGCGGCCTATAACAGTGTGCAGATGAACAATGTGCAGCTGCACCGCCCCGAGGTCTGCTATTACGCCAGCGGTTTCGCCATCGATGTCAGCCGGCCGCTCGAACTCGATCTTGGGCCGGATCTGACCATACCGGCGCGTACGGTGCTGGCCTCGATGGGGACACGGCACGAGAATATTCTCTACTGGACACGCGTCGGCAATGAGTTTCCGCAAAGCCAGATTCTTCAGCGTATCGCGATGACCAGGGCCAATATCGCGGGCTATCTGCCTGATGGCCTGCTGTTGCGCATGTCTGTGATCGACAGCGATCAGGCCAGATCGGCCGGATTAATGACGCATTTCATTGAGGAGATGCTCGCCCACAGCAGCCCGGCGACGCGGCAGATGATCGTCGGCACGGCCTGATCGGGCGACTGGCTAGAATGCTGCCGGGATACCGCCGCTGCCAGCCCGGCTGGAAACTACCCCGACCGGATTGACCCTCGCGTGAGGCGATGCGGCCCCTCACAGGGATGAGACGGCCGGCCGCTCTTGCGACAGAGAAAGAGCGCAGGCGAACCCTCAGGTCCGCTCGCCGATCAGGCTATCCGCTGATCGTCCTTGTTGCCGGACCCGCGCTTGAGGCCGGGCCACAGCACACCGACCAGATGATCGATGACGAAGATGGTCACAAGCGCCGTGAACATCGTCATGCCTGCAAAGTCATGCAAAAAGCCCTGCGCCGCGGCCTCGCCGGCATGATAGGTCAGCAAGACGAGAATGATGATGCGCACGAAGTTCGCAAAAACCGCCACCGGAAGAATCGCCAGAAACAGCAGCAAAGCGTAGCGGACATTCGCATGGTGCCGCAGATAGACGTAGAAAAGCGCGATCGCCGAGAGAGAAACCAGCGAGTTGAGGCCGGAGCAGGCATCGGCGACAAGCAACTGATATTGCCCCACCTGGATCGTCACGCCGGCGGAGGCGATCGGATAGCCCAGCGCATGAAGGAGCGCGACCGCGCCCTCCGAAAGCATCACCTTGAGCCGGTTTGTGATGACCCAGATGATGGATTCCGGCGGCGGGAAAACGAACAGCAGATAGACCAGCGGAAACCACATGATCCGCATTGCCTTCATGCCAGCGAAGCTGAACAGCACCGCGACGAGGAGCCCATACATGAGGAACCCCTCGACCTCGATGATATGGCTCACGCGCGAGAGAAAATACAGCAACAGGATCGGCACGAAAGCGGCGGCGACCGCCTTGCCCGAAGGCGCCCGGAAATATGGGCGGGCATTTTGCCATTCGCGAACGAACAGCCAGAGCCCCGTCGCGAGGACGATCGGCCCGTGCGCGCCCTGGTCCGTTGTCCAGCTTTCATTGGCGACGGCCAGCATCGTCGGGATAAGAATTGACAACATGCCGGCTGCGAGCAGCGGATTTGCAGATAGCCAGTCGAATCCCGTCACCAGGAACGACTTTTTTTTCATCATCGCCACGTCCGTCGCCATATCAACCCTTCTCGTTCCGGCTCGTCTTTATATTGGGGTAGTTAAGAGCTGATGATCGCGCCGCAGGCAGCGATGATAAGGTTTGCCGATCTTCTTAACAAGCCGGGGCCCCTGCTTCGCTCAGCCGCGCCAGTAAGCGATGGCGCGGATCTCGGCCGAGATGCGCGGCGGGGCATCGTCCGGTGCGGCCGGGTCGTCAAACGCGACATGCGGCACGCAGGGCGCGACATCCGCGCGACTGTCATGCGTCTTGAAAATAATCGCCTCGTCTCGCGCCATGTCCGGGAACCAGTGCCAGCGATGCGCCGCCTCATGCCCGATGACATAGCCCTCAAAGCTCCAGTCATTGCCGTCTGGACTGTCGAAAATGGCATCGGCGCGGATCAGCTCACGGCCCGTGATGCTGCGCGCATCGCACAATGCAAGCGGCACATCCTGCGGTGGATCGGACAAGACGCGCCAGACATTATAGTGCGCCGCACGAACATAATCGCCATCGTCCGGCCGCGAGCGTTCCGAAAAAGCCACGCCGGTCGTATCGCTAATATCGACATGAGCAAAGCGCGCCGGATGACTATTGTCGCTGCTGCCCGCCTTGCCCGATCGCTCGGAAAAGCGCGGGATCGGCATACCCGTTACGATCACCCTGTCCGCACCCGTCATATCGCGCAGCAATGCTTCGACCTCCGCCATATAGGCGGTGCCGTTCGCCTTATCCCGCAGATCGCCTGCCTTTGAGCGATGCGTGACGAGTTGAAAGCCTGCGCCATCCAGATCGAGCGCATGAGCCCGCCCGTCAATCAGGGGCATGGCATGCTGCTCGATCACCACCGTGTCGCGACTATGATCATTGGCATAATAGCGCGGCCGCTCCGGCGTCCGCGCGACATAATTGATCAGGACCGCGTCACGATCACCCGAAATTGCCACCATCTCTCTCCTTTTACGCGGCCTGTCGCCTGAACATGTAACATCGATGACTTTATCAGCCAGTCCGGAAAATACACCAGGGGCGAAAGACAAACATTGCAGGGCGCGGTCAGATGAGCCCGGCCGCAATAGCCTCCGCACTGATCCGCCGGCCGCTGTTCCGGCTATGGATCGGCGGTCGATTTTCGCTATGGTCCCCACGCGTGGCAGGCGGTTGTCCATCCCTCGTCGCCAGCCCGCAATGGCTCCCACGGCGTCGAAAGCGCCCTCCATCCACCCGCGGCCCGAGATATTCCATGCGCAACACCGCCTCCAATCTCTATGAAGCCCTTTGCCCCGCCAGCGCGCCGCCGGAGCGGATCGCGCTGCGCTGCCATGACGGGCGGACATTCGACCATGCCGGGATCGAGGCCCTGTCCGCGCGCCTCGCCAGCCGGATCGCGGCGCTGGGCGTCACGCCGGGCGAGCGCGTGGCCGTGCAGGTGGAGAAGAGCGCGGAGGCGCTGATCCTCTATCTCGCCTGCCTGCGCGCCGGCGCGGTCTATCTCCCCCTCAACAGCGGCTATACCAGGGCGGAGCTGGACTATTTCCTTCAGGATGCCCGCCCCCGCCTGTTCGTCGTGGCCCCGCAGGACGACGCTGCGCTGCGCGATCTGGCCGATGCTGCCGGCGCTACCTTGCGCACGCTGGGCGCGGATGGCGCCAGCGGCTCCCTGCTGACCGGCATCGCCGATCAGCCGGCCCGTTTTGCGACGGTTGCGCGGCAGCGCGACGATCTGGCCGCCATCCTCTACACGTCCGGCACCACCGGCCGTCCCAAAGGCGCCATGCTCAGCCACGGCAACCTGTTTTCCAATGCCGATACGCTCGCGCGGGCATGGCGCTTCACGCCGGATGACGTCCTGCTCCACGCGCTGCCCATCTATCACACCCATGGTCTGTTCGTGGCGACCAATGTGAGCCTTCTGGCGGGCGCGTCGATGCATCTGCTGCCGAAATTCGATGTGGACGAGATCGTGCGCGCGCTGCCGCAAGCCACGGTGATGATGGGCGTGCCCACCTTCTATACGCGGTTGCTGGCCGATCCACGGCTTTCGCGGGAGATGACCGCCGGCATGCGCCTGTTCATCTCCGGCTCCGCGCCGCTGCTCGCGCAGACCCATCAGCTCTGGGAAGCGCGCACCGGGCATCGCATCCTCGAACGCTACGGGATGACCGAGACGAATATGAACAGCTCCAACCCCTATGATGGCGAGCGGCGGGCCGGCACGGTCGGCCAGCCCTTGCCGGGCGTGGAGATGCGGATTGTCGAGCCGGAGAGCGGCCAGCCCCTCGCCCCCGGCGCGATCGGCATGATCGAGGTGCGCGGCCCCAATGTGTTTCAGGGCTATTGGGGCAAGCCCGACCAGACCGCGCAGGCCTTCCGCCCGGATGGCTATTTCATCACGGGCGATCTGGGGCGGATGGATGAGGAGCGCTATGTCGAGATTGTCGGCCGCGGCAAGGATCTGATCATTTCCGGCGGCCTCAACATCTATCCCAAAGAGGTCGAGCAACTGCTCGACGCCGTCGATGGCGTGGTCGAATCGGCGATTATCGGCCTGCCGCATCCCGATCTTGGCGAGGCCGTGACGGCGGTGGTCGTGGCCACCCGCCCACCGTCCGCCGATTTCGAACAGGCGATATTGGCGGCTCTGCGCGCCCGGCTGGCCGGCTTCAAGCTGCCCAAACATATTCTGTTCGCGGACGATCTGCCCCGCAATGCCATGGGCAAGGTCCAGAAGAACCTGCTGCGTGAAACCCATATGGGCCTCTATGATTCCAGCCGGCATGATTGAAGCCCGCCGCAAGGCGACACCCCGATCCGATCGCGCCGGGCGATGAGCCGCCAGCCGGCGCTGTCATCTGCGCCGCCGCGTGCTCAGCCGCCCAGCGCCTCCACCATCTCGGCCAGTTCCAGCCAGCGTTCCTCGGCGGCGTCCTTCTCGGCGCGCGCCTTTTCGATGGCGGCGCTCAGCGCGGCGAAGCGCTCGGGATTTTTGGTGTAAAGATCGCCGTCGGACAGCGCCGCCTCGTCGCGGGCGATGGCTGCCTCGATCGCCTCGATCCGGCCGGGCAGCAGATCATAGTCGCGCTGGTCCTTATAGCTCAGCTTGGCAGCTTTGGGCGGCGGCGGCGCTGGCGCGTCGGCGCGGGGCGTGGCGGCCTTCCGGCTCCCCTGCGTCCGCACCTGGCGCTTGGCTTCCCAGTCCGCATAGCCGCCCGCGATCACGTCGATCCGCCCGGAGCCGTCGAGGCCCAGCGTCACCGTCACCGTGCGGTCGAGAAAGTCGCGGTCATGGCTGACGATGAGGACGGTGCCCTCATAATCGGCGATCACCTCCTGCAACAGGTCGAGCGTTTCCAGATCGAGGTCGTTGGTCGGCTCGTCGAGCACCAGCAGATTGGATTCGCGCGCAAATTCGCGGGCCAGCAGCAGCCGTGAGCGCTCGCCGCCGGACAATGTGCCGATCCGCGCGTCGACCAGCCCCGGATCGAAGAGAAACTCCTTCAGATAGCCATGGACATGCTTGCGCACGCCGCGCACGTCGATCCAGTCGCCGCCTTCCGCTAGAATATCGCGCACCCGCTTGTCCGGCTGCATCAGCGAGCGCTGCTGGTCGATGACGATCATGTCGAGCGTCTGCGCGCGCCGGACCTGCCCGCTATCCGGCTCGATCTCGCCGGTCAGCAGGCGCAGCAGCGTCGTCTTGCCCGCGCCGTTGCCGCCGACGATGCCGATGCGGTCACCGCGCTGGATGCGCAGCGAGAAATCCTTGATGATCGTGCGCCGGCTGTCCCCCTCGCCATAGCTTTTGGTCACATGCTCGGCGGCGATGACGCTCTTGGTCTTGCTGTCATCGCTGGTCACGGCCAGTTTTGCGGCGCCCTGCGGGCCGATCATCGCGGCGCGCTCGGCCCGCATCTCCCACAATTTGGCAAGGCGGCCCTGGTTGCGCTTGCGCCGGGCGGTCACGCCGCGCTCCAGCCAGTGCGCCTCGATCTTCAGCTTTGCGTCCAGCTTGTCGGCCGCGCGCGCTTCCTCGGCATAGGCCTTCTCCATCCACGCCTCGAAGCCGCCAAAGCCGATCTCCTGCCGCCGCAGATTGCCGCGGTCGAGCCACAGGGTCGAGCGGGTGAGCCGGGTCAGAAATGTCCGGTCATGGCTGATGACGATGAAGGCGCCGTTGAAGCGCCCCAGCCAGTCCTCCAGCCAGGTGATCGCGGCGATGTCGAGATGGTTGGTCGGTTCGTCGAGCAGCAATATGTCGGGTTCGCTCGCCAGCGCCCGGCAGATCGCCGCGCGCCGCCGCTCGCCGCCGCTTGCCGTCGCCGCCTCGCGGGAGAGGTCGATGCCGAGCTGGTCGGCAATCGCCTCGACCTCGTGCAGAGCCGGTGCATAGTCCCCGCTCGTCGCGAAATCGCGCAATGTCGCATAGCCGCTGACGTCGGGGTCCTGCTCCAGCATGACCACATGGGTGCCCGGCACGATGGAGCGCTTGCCCTCGTCCGGTTCGATCCGGTTGCCGATCAGTTTGAGCAGGGTCGTCTTGCCCGCCCCGTTGCGGCCGATCAGCGCGAGCCGGTCGCGCGCGCCGATCTGCACGTCGAGTCCGCGGAACAACCAGCCCGTGCCTTGATTGAGGCCGAGATTTTCGAAGGAAAGAAGTGGCGCTGCCATGATGGCGCGCTAGAACAGATAAGAACGGCCGGGGCAAGGTTCGACGCGCGAACAATGTCAGCGCTCGTTCAGCCACCGTCCCGCAAGAGGTCGCCATGTCCCTGTCTGAAAGGATATTTCCATGGTCCGATTCCCCCTCCTGCTCGCCGCCACGGCCGCTTTGATGGCGCCCGCCATGGCCGCCGCCCAGCAGCAAGGCGCCGTGCCGATGGTGCCGGCCAGCGGCCCGCTCCTCTCGCTCGGCGTGAGCGAATCCGTCGAGAGCGCGCCGGATATGGCGACGATCAACACCGGGGTGCAGACCAGCGCGCTGGCCGCCAGGGACGCCATGGCGCAGAATGCCGCGCAGATGGACAAGCTGATCGCCGCGCTGCTGAAGGGCGGCATCGAGCGCAAGGATATTCAGACGAGCGGCATCAATCTCAGCCCGCGCTATGATTATTCCAGCCGCAAGGATGGCGAAGGCCCGCGTTTTCTCGGCTATGAAGCGAGCAATCAGCTCACCGTGCAGGTCCGCAAGCTGGACAAGGCCGGCGAGCTGGTGGATGCGATGGTGACGGCCGGCGCCACCAATATCAACGGCCCGTCCTTCGGCATCGCCGAGCCGGACAAGCTGCTCGATCAGGCCCGCGCCAAGGCGTTGAAGACCGCGCAGGCCCGCGCTGATCTCTATGCGCAGGCGACCGGCTATCGCAGCGCGCGGCTGATCGGCATTTCGGAGGGTGGCGGAATCCAGCCGCCCATGCCGATGTTTTCCGCACGGGCGGTGGCGGCGGAGGCCGCGCCACAGACGAAGATCGAGCCGGGCCAGATTTCCAGCTCGATATCGCTCACCGTCCAATATGTGCTCGAACGCTGAGCGGATGACGTGCGCCATTCAGCAGTTGTTCAATGGGTTGCGGGCATGAGGGCGGCATGACGATGCGTTCCCTTCTCCTCGTGACGAGCAGCCTGCTCGTGCTGGCCGGTGCGGTGCAACCCGCCTCGGCCCAGCGTTTCTCGCGCGGCGAGGAGCAGAAGGCGGCGCGGCAGCAGATGCTGGACGGGAATGTCATGCCCTTCTCCATCATCAAGCGCCGGGTCGAGTCGGAAATGAGCGGCGCCACCTATGTCGGCGTCGCCCCGCCGCCGCGTCAGGGCGTGTATCGCCTCCAGTTTCTGCGCGGGGATGGTAAAGTCCTCTGGGTTGATGTGGACGGCAAGACCGGCAATATCATCGGCCGAACGCGCTGATCGCGCAGACTAAGTCCCGAAGCGGAAAGGAAGACCATGCGCCTGCTGATCGTCGAGGATGAGCCGACTCTGGGTAAACAGCTCAAATCCACGCTTGAAGGGGCCGGCTATGCCGTGGATCTCGCCACCGATGGCGAGGACGGCCACTTCATGGGCGCGACGGAGAGCTATGACGCGATCGTGCTCGATCTCGGCCTGCCGGAGATTGACGGCCTCACCGTGCTCGACCGCTGGCGCAAGGAAGGCTCGGCCGTGCCCGTGCTCGTGCTCACCGCGCGCGATAGCTGGTCGGACAAGGTGGCCGGGCTGGATGCCGGGGCGGATGATTATCTCGCCAAGCCGTTCCAGAGCGAGGAGCTGATCGCCCGGCTGCGCGCGCTCATCCGCCGCTCGTCCGGCAATGCGTCGAGCGAACTGACCGCCGGCGATGTGCGGCTGGATACGCGCTCGGGCAAGGTCACGCTCAATGGCGAGCCGGTGAAGCTCACTGCGCAGGAATATAAGCTGCTCTCCTACCTCATGCATCACAAGGGCAAGGTGGTGAGCCGCACGGAGCTGATCGAGCATATTTACGATCAGGATTTCGACCGGGATTCGAACACGATCGAGGTGTTCGTCACCCGGATTCGCAAGAAGCTCGGCGCGGAGGTGATCTCGACCATCCGGGGGCTGGGCTACAGTCTGGAGGATAGCGCTGGCTAAGCCCGCCGCGGAGGAAGCGGCCCGGCAGGAGCCGCCATCCAGCCGCAGCACAGGGTCGCTGAGCCGGCGCATCATCGGCATTTCCGCGCTGTGGATCGGCATTTTGCTGCTCGGCGGCGGGCTCGGGCTGGATCGGGTGCTGACCAGCGCCATCACCCGCAATTTCGATGATGGCCTTGCCTATGTGCTGACGGCGATGATTTCCTCGGCCGAGGTCGGGCCGGAGGGCGAGGTGCTGTTCAATCGCCCGCTGGCCGATCAGCGCTTTCTGGAGCCCGCCAGCGGCCTTTATTATCAGGTCAGCGGCAGCGGGCACGAGGATTGGCGCTCGCGCTCGCTATGGGACCGCGCGATCGAGATTACCCCCGCCATCCGCGAGAAGCCGGGGCAAGGCATCGATACGAGCCAGTTTGCGGGGGAGCCGCTGCGCGTGATGGCGCGCACCGTCATCCTGCCGGGCAGCGATACGCGCTGGACCTTCATCGTCGCGCAGGCGCGCGAGGGGCTGGACGCGCAGATCCACAGCCTGCGCGCCACCTTGCTCAACAGCTTCCTGGCGCTCGGCATCGGCCTCATCCTGCTCGCCGCGTTGCAGGTCTTCTTCGGGCTGCGGCCGCTGCGCCGCATCCGGCGGGAGATTGCGCGCATGCGGGCGGGCGAGAAATCCCGCGTCACCGAGCCGCTCCCGCGTGAGGTTCTGCCGCTGGTCGAGGAGCTGAACGCCCTGCTCGCCCATAATGAGCAGCAGGCCGAGGAGGCGCGGCGTCACGCCGGCAATCTGGCGCATGCGCTCAAAACCCCGCTCACCGTCGTCATGAACGCCGCCACCGCGCATGCGCCCGATCTTGCCGATACGGTGATTCGGGAGACCGGGACGATGCGCCGCCAGATCGACCATCATCTCGCCCGCGCCCGCGCGCTCGGCCGGCGCGGCGCCGCGCACAGCCGCGCCGATGTGTGGCCCTGCCTTGAGGCGGTGGAGCGCGCGGTGGAGCGGCTCTATCCCGAAACGCGGATCGATCGCGATGGTTCGCACAGCGCCGTCGTGCGTGTCGAGCGGCAGGATCTGGACGAGCTGCTCGGCAATCTGGTCGAGAATGCCGCGAAATATGGCGGCGGCAGCGTCTTCGTCACGGTGGAGGACAATGGCCGCTGGGTCGATATCCTCATCGAGGATGATGGCGCCGGCATTGCGGAGGCCGACCGCGAGCGCATTTTCGATCGCGGCGTGCGGCTCGATTCCGGCAAGCCCGGCACGGGTCTCGGCCTCGCGATCGTGCGCGATGTGGCGGAAATCTACGGCGGCTCGGTGCGGCTGGACGAGAGCGAGGATATGGGCGGCGCGCTGGTCCGCCTGCGCCTGCCCGCCGGCTAACGGCTGACGGCGCAGCCCCGGTCATCGAGGAAACGGCCGGTCATCAGGCAAACGGGGCGCGCGGACAGGCGCCCCGTCCCAATATCTTACTTGCCGCGCTTCTTGCGGTGGCTGTCCAGATCGAGCACGTCGGTATCCGATCCTTCCGGCAGCAGACCGAGCCGGCGCGCGACTTCCTGATAGGCCTCCACCTCGCCGCCCATGTCCCGGCGGAAGCGATCCTTGTCGAGCTTTTCGTTGGTGGTCATGTCCCACAGGCGGCAATTATCCGGGCTGATCTCGTCCGCCAGGATGATGCGGCCGAAATCACCGTCCCAGATGCGGCCGAACTCCAGCTTGAAGTCGATGAGGCGGATGCCGATGGCGGCGAACAGGCCGCTCAGAAAATCATTCACGCGGATCGCCATGTCGGCAATATCGTGCATCTCTTCCTGGCTGGCCCAGCCGAAACAGGCGATATGCTCCTCCGAGACCATCGGGTCGCCCAGCGCGTCGTCCTTATAGCTATATTCGATGAGGGTGCGCGGCAGCTGCGTGCCCTCGTCGATGCCCAGCCGCTTGGAGAGGCTGCCGGCCGCGACATTGCGCACGATCACTTCGAGCGGCACGATCTCGACCTGACGGATCAGCTGCTCGCGCATGTTCAGCCGCTTGATGAAGTGGGTCGGCACGCCGATATGGCCGAGCAGCGTGAAGAGATGCTCGGAAATCCGGTTGTTGAGCACGCCCTTGCCCGAAATCGTGCCCTTCTTCTGCGCGTTGAACGCGGTCGCATCATCCTTGAAATACTGGATGAGCGTGCCCGGCTCGGGTCCTTCATAAAGGATCTTCGCCTTGCCTTCATAGATTTGGCGGCGACGGGACATATGCAGGTGCCTACTCTTTTATGGACGGACAATATGGACGACAAAAAATCAAGGCCCCGGCGACGCGAATCGGCAAGGATCAGCGGACGCCGGGGCTCTATCCCGCCTGATAGCGGATGGCGCCCCACAGCGCAATTTCGCAGGCCCCCATGGCAGCCTGCGCGGTCCGCGGGCCCGCACGCCAAGACCATTGACCGCGGGGCCAGCCCTGTGGCAAGCGCCGCAACCAGCCGTGGCGCCATGCAGCTCAGCAAGGCGGCCGGCGCTGGCGATGCGGGTATAGCTCAATGG
>Ga0182736_1001692_pt1 | contig 19900 bp, 11 predicted proteins | sample eDN5th30CKraftBY_FD_128882 | JGI IMG/M metagenome (GOLD analysis project Ga0182736, IMG submission 128882) | Enriched backyard soil microbial communities from Emeryville, California, USA - eDNA 5th pass 30_C Kraft BY (version 2) (version 2) | ecosystem: Environmental > Terrestrial > Soil >... | reverse complement strand
CAACTCGCGCTTGTCGGCGCGGTCGAGACCATAGGCCACCCAGCCGGCGGCGAGTTCCAGCGCCAGGAAGCCGACATAGATGGCGATGATCAGCCAGAACACCGGATCCGGGGCCATGCTGATGTCGGCGTGGGTCTGGGAGGCGATCCACTGATTGAGGCGGCTCACTCCGGCCACCAGCAGTTGCAGGTCGATCAGCGGCGCGAGGATCTGGCCGACGATCTGGAAGAGCCACAACGAGGGCAGCGCCAAGCTGCCGAACCAGCCGTAGCGGAACAGGGCGCGACGGTGCTTCCACAGGCATTGCAAGGTGCCGTAGGTCCATCGGAACCGCTGTTTCAACAGTCCGCCGACCGTGTCCGGCGCCTCGGTAAGGGCGATGGCGGCGGGCTCGGTCGCGATGCGCCAGCCGGCCTGACGAACCCTCCAAGTCAGGTCCATGTCCTCGGCCAGGGTGTCGGAACTGTAGCCGCCGACGGCCGTCAGCACCTCGGTGCGCCAGGCGCCGATGGCGCCCGGCACCACAGTGATGGCATTGAGGCGCGCCATCGCCCGCCGGTCGATGTTCTGGGAGGTGGTGTATTCGATCGACTGCCAGCGCGGCACCAGGCCCTTGGCGTTGCCGACCCGCACGTTGCCGGCCACCGCCCCGATCCCGGGGTCGGCGAACCAGGCCGCCAGCAGGGCCAGGGCGTCAGGCCGCAGCTGGGTGTCGGCGTCGACCCCCACCACCACGGGCGCCTCGGCCACGGTCAGCGCCAGATTGAGGGCCGAGGCCTTGCCGCCGTTCGGCTTGACCAGCAACCGCACGCGGGGATCGTCGGCGAAGGCCGCACGCACCACATCCGCCGTACCGTCGGTGGAGCCGTCGTCGACAACGATGACCCGGACATCCACCCCTTGGGAGGCCAATAGGCTGTCGATGGTGCGGGTGATGACCGTCGCCTCGTTGAACGCCGCGACCAGGGCATCGACCCGGGGACGGGCGTCCGGGGCCAGGGGCGGCGCATGCTCCCGCCTCTTGGAAGCGAGGCCGATCATCAGCGAGATCCGGGCAAGACCCAGGATGATCGCGATGGTGAAGGCCCAGTAGAGAAACCCGCTGACGGCGCGCTGGACCGCGAAGCTGATGTTGTCCCATTGCACCGACCGGCGCTCGGACGCTGACAGCGGCGGCATGGTGGACTGCCTCCCCCGGCCCTCCAACTCTCCAGTGGTCACGAAACGGTACCCGCGGGCCTGCAGGGCGGTGATCAGCGGATCGAGAGCGGCCAGGGTGACCGACCGATCCCCCCCCGCGTCGTGCAGCAGGATGGCGTGGCCGCCCCGCTCGACCTGCTGCAGCACCGACTGGACGATGTCGTCCGGAGTGATGGGACGGGTGGTCCCGTTCGGCGCGGGGCGTTGCAGATCCCAGTCCATGGGATCGATGGATTCGCCCGCCGTGACGTAGCCGAGTTGTCCCGCCACCGCCACGGGCATGATTTCGCCGTAGGAGTCCGGTTCGGAGTCGGCGTTGAAGGGCGGCCGGAACAGATTGATCTGACGGCCGATCGCCGATTCCACGGCCCGCTGGCAGGCGGTCAGCTCCAACCGCACCCGGTCCTCGCTGACATGGGCCATGTTGGGGTGGGTGTAGGAGTGGTTGCCGATCTCATGGCCTTCTCGATAGGCGCGGCGGACAAGGTCCGGCCGGGCCACGGCGTTCTGGCCGATGACGAAGAAGGTGGCCTTCACCCCGCGCCGCTTCAGCACGTCGAGGATGGCCGGCGTCCAGGTCGGATCGGGCCCATCGTCGAAGGTCAGGGCGAGCGCCTTGGCGGGCGCCCCCTGGCGGCGGACCAGCCAGCCCGACGCGTAGGCGGTGTAGGTCTCGTCGGTAATCAGGCCGGTCTTGGGGTCCCGCTCATAGGTCCGCGCCCCGACCTGGGGCCGGGCGATGATGCGCAGGAGCTCCCCTTCACCGGCGAACTCCACCGGCCGGGCGGCCGTCACTTTGCGCAGATCGGGATCGGAGGCGCCGCGCAGGCCAAACGCGGCCCAGGTGGACGGATCCTCGCCGCCGAGGGCCCACAGGGCCGCCCCACGGGTGCGATAGGACCGAGAGAGCGTCAGGTCGTTGGCGACCGAAACCGCATCATGGAACCAGACTTCGTGCTGCACGCCCTCGTCGTCGAGATACTGGAATGTAGGCTCCAGCGCGTCGTCGTCGAAGTCGATCACCTCGCTCGGCTTGTCGTCCGGCCGATAGCCCTGGGCCAGCGACAGGGCTTCCGCGTTGGTGACCGACGACGCCGAGGCTTCCCCCGTCTTCCAGTCGTAGCCGAAGCCGGCGACGCCGAGCACGAACTTCTCGGGGGGGATGAGGGCGGAGAAACGACGCAAGATCCGGTTGACGAAGGGCGCCGAGGCGATCGGCCCAGGCTCGTCGGCGTCGCTGTGCTCGTCGTAGGCCATCACCACGGCGTAATCGACGAGGGGGATGAGGCGGGAGACTTCCGACGCGGGAAGGTCCGCCTCCAGCGCGATGGAGAGCTCCTTGTCCGCCCCGTGCAGCAATTGACCGAGGCGGGCGAGCCAGGGGGCCAGCTTCTGGGTGTCCGCGGGCGTCAGCAGCTCGAAGTCGATCTGCAGCCCGGCGTAACCGTTCGCCTGAACGAACTGGAACAGTTGCCGGGCGAGGCTCTCCTGCCGCTCGGGGCTGGCCAGCATGGCGACCACGGGGGCCGCATTGAAGACTCCCTGGCTGGCGTTGGACACCACCGGCACGATGCGGACGCCGTTGGCCTTGGCGATGGCCCCCACCGTCTGAGCGCCCGAGGTCGGCGCCGTGCTCCAGCCCTCCAGCTTCAGCGACGCCCCGTCGGCGTTCAGCGACAGCCAAGCCGGATAAAGGTGGGTGAGGTCGCGCGCATGGGTGCGGAAGGCTTCGACGCCCTCCCCTTCCCACGGTGCGAAATAGGCCGCATGGATCTGGTCCGCCTGCACCAGCGGCACGGGGCGGACGGCGGCCTGGTCCTTGGCGATCTGGGCGAACAGCTTCTTGGTGACCGAGGCCACGTGCGTGCGCGCCTTGAAATGCGCCGCCCGCTCCGCGATGCGTCCAGCCGGTGTCATCTGCGGCGCGATCACGACGGTGGTCACGAAGCCCGCCATCAGCACCAGGGCCGCGATGGCGACCGCCACGGCGAGGACGCGGAAGATGCGAGCGCGTCGTCCGGTGGCGTCGAAGAAGATATGCCGTTCCGAGGCCAAGCCGCTGCGTCCCCTGAAAACTGGCTATTGTTTAGGTTGAGTCTAGGGCGCGCCGAGCCTCGCCGCCAGCCTGCGGTATAAAGTCGCCGGATTCGACCAAACACTTGCCGTCGCCGCGACGGAAGGAGCCTGCTGGGTCGTTGGAGGGGCAGACAGAGACGGAGCCCCGCGCATGTCGTCGGCAATCGCGCTCAACCGCTTCGGCCTAGGCGCCCGCCCGGACGAAAGCCCGCCCGCCAATCCCAAGAGCTGGCTGCTGGACCAGTTCGGCCGATACGACACCCGACCTGCCCCCTGGGGCGATATCCCGACAGCCAGTGAGATCGCCGCCAAGCTCGCCGACGAGCGGCAGGCGACGGCTCCAGGGCCCGACAACGCCATGGCCCGCGCCCAACTCCGCCAGGAAAACCAGACGATCTACCGGCAAGCCGTCGCCGCCCGCATGCAGAGCGCCCTCGTCACCTCGACCCCCTTCGTAGAGCGACTGGTCCACTTCTGGACCAACCATTTCGCGGTCTCCGCCGACAAGGTGGTGGTGGTTCCCTACGCCGGGGCGTTCGAAGCAGAGGCGATCCGCCCGCATGTGCTGGGCCGGTTTCAGGATCTGCTGATCGCCGCGGAGCGCCACGCCGCCATGATGCTGTATCTCGATCAGGCCAGATCGATCGGCCCGAACAGCGCCTTCGCCACCCGGGCCGCCGAACGGTCGCCAGCCCGCAAGCTGGGCCTCAACGAGAACCTCGCCCGGGAAATCCTCGAACTGCACACCCTGGGGGTCCGCACCGGCTACACCCAGTCGGACGTGACCGAGTTCGCCCGGGCGCTCACCGGCTGGAGCATCCAAGACGTTGGCCGCCCAGGCGGCCAGCAGGCGGGGCCTCCGGGGGAGTATCTGTTCAGGCCGGCGATGCACGAGCCGGGGGCTCGCACCGTGCTCGGCCGCACCTACCGTCAGCCCGGCGAAGGGCAGGCCCTGGCCATCCTGCACGATCTCGCCGCCGCCAAGGCCACCGCCGACCATATCGCCTTCAAGCTCGCCCGCCATTTCGTGGCGGACGACCCGCCGCCGTCCCTGGTGAACAAGCTGTCCGCCGCGTTCACCCGCAGCGCCGGCGATCTGCCGACGGTCTATCGCGCCCTGGTGGAAGCCCCTGAAGGTTGGGATGCGCCCCCCCGCAAGTTCAAGACGCCCTGGGAATGGGCCGTGTCGGCTATGCGCGGGGTGGGCGTTCGCGACGCCGGCGTCATCCAGGCCGCCCCGATGATGCAGCAACTTGGCCAGCCCATATGGCGTCCCGGATCTCCCGCCGGCTACGACGATGTGGCGGCAAGCTGGGCCGCCCCAGACGCCCTGGTGCGCCGCGTGGAGTTCGCCCAACGGATCGGCGCCCGCGCCGGCGACCGGCTGGACCCCCGGACCCTCAGCACGCAGCTCCTCCCCGGCCCCGTCTCCGAGGGGACCACCCAGGCGATCGCCCGCGCCGACAGCGGGGCCACCGGGCTCGCCCTGCTGCTCGTGTCCCCTGATTTCCAGAGGAGGTGAGATATGCTCGCCCGACGTCGTTTCCTCAGCCTCGCCGCCGCCGGCGCCTACGGCTTGTTCGCCGGGCCGCACATGGCCCTCGCCACCGTGGCGACCGACCGGCGGTTCGTGTTCATCATCCAGCGGGGGGCCGCGGACGGCCTGAACACCGTCATCCCCTATGCCGATCCCAACTATGCGCCCCTGCGCGGCCCGCTGGCCATCGACCCGGCCGGCGCGATCAAGCTCGACGGCATGTTCGCCCTGCATCCGTCCCTGGTGGAGACCGGCAAGCTCTTCGGGGCCGGCCAGGCGCTGTTCGTCCAGGCGGTCGCCTCCCCCTACCGGGAACGATCCCATTTCGACGCGCAGAATGTCCTTGAGACCGGTGGCGCGCGCCCCTACGGCGTGAAGGACGGATGGTTGAACCGGCTGGTGGGCATGCTGCCCACGACCAAGGGGGAGGCTATCGCCATCGCCCCCACCGTGCCGGTGGCCCTGCGCGGCGCGGCTCCAGTCACCTCCTACGCCCCGTCCGCCCTGCCGCAACCGACCGACGAGTTGATGGCGCGGGTGAGCCAGCTCTACGCAGGCGACCCCCAATTCCACGCCCTGTGGAGCCGGGCGATGGACACCCGGGAGATGGCCGGCGACACCGGGCCGAAACAGGACCCGGCCAGCCTCGGCAAACTGGCGGCGGAATTCCTCGCCAGACCGGACGGGCCGCGCATCGCCATGATCGAGACCGGCGGCTGGGACACCCACACGGCCCAGAACGGGCGGCTGGCCGCCCAGCTCAAGAGCCTCGACACCCTGATCGGCGGCCTCCGGGACGGCCTCGGCCCCGCCTGGAGCGACACGGTGGTGCTGGTCGCCACGGAGTTCGGCCGCACGGCAGCGGCCAACGGCGGCGGGGGCACCGACCATGGCACAGCCTCGGCGGCCATGCTGATAGGCGGCGCGGTGAAAGGCGGACGAGTGACGGCGGACTGGCCCGGCCTGACGCAGGCCGCCCTGCTCGACGGGCGCGACCTGGCCCCGACCGCCGCGTTGGACGCGCTGATCGCCGGCGCGGCCGCCGAGACCTTCCACCTCGACCCCGGCCGGGTATCCCGCACCCTGTTCGCCGACGTGCGCCCCTCGGCCATGGCGTCGCTGGTGAAGCCGCGATCGGTCTGATCGCCTATCGGTAGTCCTGGACCACGGGCATGTGACGGGGCCGCGCGACCCGGATCAGCCATGACGCCAGTTTCAGGGCGCCGAAGCTGAACGCGCCCGTCGCCTTCGGCCGGTGGGCGGACGCCGGCACGGTGCGGGCGAGGTAGGGCTCAACCACCTCCTGCTGGAACTGGCGCGCCAGCCCCTCGTCTCGCAGAATCGCCATGAACTCCGCTTCCACGTGATAGCTGACGAAATCGAAGTTGGAGGATCCGAGCACCAGGGTCCGTCCGTCGATCAGCATGCCCTTGGTGTGGATCATGTTCGGCATAAGCCTCACCTCCACGCCGGCCTTCCGCGCCGCCGGCAGCAGGTAGTCGCGGACGATGGGCTTGTTGTTGGCGAGCGGCGTGATGAGCCTGACCGCCACGCCCCGGGCCGCCGCCCGGGCCAGGGCGTCGAAGAAGGGAAAGGTCAGATAGGGGCTGACCACGCAGATGGAATCGCGCGCGTCGTCGATCTCATCCAGCAGGGCGCTGAAGCGCCTCGCGTTGTCGCGCCCGTCCAGGCCATAGAGACTGACATGGGGGAAATGGGCCGCCCACGCCCTCGGCCGACCCGCGAAGGTGTCCCCGAAATCCTCGGCGAGACAGGCCGCCACCGCCGGATCGGCGATGCGCAGCATCAGGTCGTCCCAGGCGAAGTTGTGGTCGCTGAAATTGACCCCGCCGATGTAGGCCACATCGTCGGCGACGATCAGCTTCTTGTGGTTGCGGAACGGCAGACGGTCGAGCCGCCATCCCACCGGGTTGGTGACGCGCACCCCCACCCCCTCCCGTTGAAGGGCGCGGAACATGGCGTGGGTGTCGCGCACTTCCTGGCGGAACAAGCGGTCGCCGAGGTAGCGCGGCGAGGCGACGAAGGCGTCGCTGATGACATAGCGGGTGAAATCGTCCACCAGCACCTTTCGGTCCGGCGCGCCGGCGGCGACGAGGGCCCGCGCGACGGCGGCGCCCGCCTCATCCGCCTCGAAGGTCATAGCCTGGACGTAGACGCGCGTCTTCGCCGCCCGGATGTCCCGCTCGGCCTGCCGCCAGAAGGCGTCGGCCCCGACCAGGAGCCGCGCCGCCGGGCGTTGGGCGCCCGCAACGGCCGACACCCGAATGTCGCCATCTTCGACTATCCGCATTCCGGTTCCTGACGCCGCCCCAAGCGGTCACTGCAGATGACGCCACAGCAGCCCTTCTACCGCAAAGCTGCGGCGATCTGGCGCCCTGAGGAGCGGAGCTGTCCGCGGCGTCTCCTAAAGGAACACGAAGGACGAGGCCTCGGCGGTATGCGGAAGATCGATCGAAACCGTTCGCCAAGGCGTCCCCGGTGAGGATCGCTCAAGTCTGCCCCTATGACATCGGACGGTCCGGCGGCGTGCAGGCGCACATCCGCGACACCGCGGCCGCGCTCGCCGATCTTGGGCATGTGGTGACCATCATCGCCCCCCAGAGCTCAGCGTCCGAGGCGGGCCCGATGGACGTCGGCCCAGGCCTCCGGCTTCGCCGGCTAGGGCGCGCCCGCATGATCAATTTCGCCGGGACCCGTTTCGAGATCAGCGCGGCGACGGGAAACGACGGGCGCGAACTTACGGGGCTGATGCGTGGGAACGCGTTCGACGTGGTCCACTTCCACACCCCCTGGACCCCATTCATGGCCACCCAGGCCTTTTTCGCCTGCACCGCGGCCAAGGTCGTGACCTTCCACGACACCCCGCCCGAGCGCGCCGCCGGCGCCTTCGGACGCGCCGCCATCGGCCTGATCAGCCGCACCCTGCTGGCGTCGGTGGACGGCCTTGTCGCCGTCTCGGAAGCGCCCCGGTCGCACCTGCGCCTTCCGTCAGGACGTCCTGTATCAATCGTTCCGCCCTGCACGGACCTCCGCCGGTTCCAGGACGCTCCGACAACCGCATCGGCTCCGGACGCCCCGGTCAACATCCTATTCGTCGGACGGCTGGAGCCCCGAAAGGGCGCGATGGTGCTGCTGCAGGCCTATCGGATGCTGTGCGCCGAAGGCCTGAAGGTGCGCCTGCAGATCGCAGGCGGCGGCGGCGAGGAAACCGCCCTGCATCAGTTCGTCGCCGACAACCAGCTGCCCGATGTGGAGTTCCTGGGGGCGTTCGAGGACGCCCAGGCCCCGGCCCTGTTCGCCGGCTGCGACATCTTCTGCGCGCCGTCCCCCTATGGCGAGAGCTTCGGCGTGGTGCTGACCGAGGCCATGGCCGCCGGCAAGGCCGTTGTGGCGGCGGGCAATCGCGGCTACCGGACAGTGATACGCGGGCAGGCGGAGCCGTTCCTGGCCGAACCGGGCGATCCCGCCTCCCTCTACGACCGGCTGAGGCGACTGGTGGCGGATCCGGACTTGAGAGAGCGTTTGGGCATATGGGGCGCAGAAGCCGCGATGGCCTATGACTGCAGGACGGTCGCGCCGCGGCTAGTGAGCGTCTACGCCGAGGCGGTCGCCCACCATGCGGCCCGCCGCAAATCCGCATTCCAGCAGGCGCTTCGACCCGCGGCTCCTGCGGACGACGCTTCGGCCCTCGGCGATCTTAGCGCCCCGTGACCAGCACCTTAGCACCAACCTCCGGCCGCCCCCTCAACACGCCCGCGGTGGACGCGTGGCGCCGCTGGACGCTGCTCGACCGCTACATGATTATCTCGCTGCTGCGCCCGTGGGTCGTCTGCTTCGGCGTAACCCTGACCATGATGATGCTGGAGCGGGCGATCCGGCTGATCAACCAGATCGCGTTGGGCGGGGGCGAGGTCAGCTACTTCTTTCCGCTGATGGCTGCCGAGCTGCCCTACTACATCGGGCTGGCGCTGCCGGCGTCCTTCTTCATCAGTATGTTCGTCGTCATCATCCGGATGGACGAGGGCTCCGAGATCGAAGCCATGCTGGCCAACGGCCGGTCCATCGCCCGGATCGCGGCGCCGTTCGTCGGCATAGGCTGCATCCTGGCCCTCGTCAGCCTGCTGGTGTCCGGCTTCCTCGAGCCCTACGGCCACTATCAGTTCCGGCGGACGCAGAACACGGCGCTGGAGACCGGCTGGTCGGGCAAGCTGCAGTCGGCCGCCTTCGTGACCCCCGACAAGAGGACAGTGCTCACCGCCGACGACGCGGACACCACCGGCCGGCGGGTGAAGGGGGTCTTCATCAGCCAACTGACCCCTGACGGAGCCGAGAGCATCCTCACCGCCGCCTCGGCGACCCTGCGTGACAACAAGGACGGCCGGACGGTGGATCTGGCGGTCGGCCGCGGAAGCGGCATCGTGGAGCATCCCGACGGCCGGGTGCAGGTGTCGAACTTCGAGAACATCGCCATCAGCTCGGCCCGCGGGGCCGCCAGGGATTTGACGCCGCGTGGCGGCGACCCTCGCGAAATGATGCTGCCCGAGCTGCTCGAGGGCCGCTCCCCCGCCCGGAACAGCTTCCCGCCCGGCGCCTTGGCGAGCGAAACCTATGCCCGCCTCGGTCGGTCGCTTTCTCTGCCGCTACTGCCCCTGCTCGCCCTGCCCCTCGGCGTGGCCAGCAAGCGGGGCCGGCGCACCCCGGGGCTGATGCTCGCCGGTCTGGTGCTGATCTGCTTCCACCACGGGGTGGAGGTTCTGCGGAGCATGGGCGCCCTGGGGAAGATCGACCCCCTGGTCGGCGTCGGCGGCCTGTTCGTGGCCTTCGCGACCTTCATCCTGTGGCTGTTCTTCGGCAGCCTGAAGCGCCCGGGCGAAACGCCCCTGTCGGGGGTGCTCGAACTGATCGGCCAGTTGTTCGAGGTGATCGGCAGGGCGTCCGCGTGGGCCTGGAACCTGCTCCGTCCCCGCCGTCGCCGGTCGGCGAAGACGGTCACCCTGCAGGGCTATCTGGTCCGACAACTGGCGATCCGCACCGCCGCCGCCGCCGCCGTCATCGTCACTCTGCTGCAGCTGTTCGAGCTGCTGGGGCGGGCCAACGAAATCCTGGCGCGGGGCGTGGGGCTGGGCGGCCTGCTCTACTACATGCTGCTCTCGGCGCCCTCGATGCTCCAGCAGAGCGTCGGCTTCGCCATGTTCGCCGGCGTGGTGATGACTTTCACCGAGCTGGCGCGCAGCGGCGAGATGGTGGCCATGCGTTCGGTGGGCGTGTCGCTGCGGCAGCTCATCTTCATGCTCATGCCGGTTGCGCTGACGGTCGGCGCCGTCGACCTGATCGTCGCCGATCAGGTCGCACCGATGGCCGAGCGCACCTTGCAGACCTGGTTGCAGGAGACCGCTCCAGCCGCATCGCCGGGCGCAAAGCCCACCCCGCGCTGGTTCAGGGTAGGCCCCGACATCGTCCGGGCGGAGCGCGCCTCGGAGTCAGGCGACAACCTGCAGAACGTGCGCATCTATCATCGCGACGCCCAGGGGATGCTGTTGCGGCGCATCGTGGCCACGTCGGCTTCGGCAGGTCGCGGCGGCTGGGCGCTGAAAGATCCTCAAGTCCTCGCCATCTCGGAGGAGCGCGCCATACATTCGGCCAGCCCCGCAGGCGTGTGGGCGACGTCGCTGAAGCCCATTGACGTCCGCGAGCTGTTCGAGCCGACACTGCAGATCTCCGCTGTCGACGCCTTCCGGGGCCTGCATGGCGCGGCCAACGCCAAGAGCGCGGGCTATCTCCTGACCCGCATCTATCGGCTGTTCGCCGAACCGCTCACGCCTCTGGTGATGCTGTTGCTGGCCTCGCCCCTGGCCATGGTCAACGGCCGCAATGTCCGCAACGTCGGCCCCCTCCTCTACGGGGTCGGAGGAGGGATGGCCTACCTCGTCGCCGACGGCCTCCTTACCGCGTCGGGCCAGACCAGCGCCCTGCCCGCCACCGCCGCGGCCTGGACCGCTCCTCTGCTGTTCGCGATCGCCGCCTTCACCGTGCTGCTCTACGTTGAGGCCTGACGCCATGGCGCCGCAGCCGACGGCGCAGGTTGAGGCGATCGTTGTCCGGCGCCGTCATTCCAATAGCGTCCCTGCGTCTTCGGAGTGGGCTTGATGCGACCCCTGCTTCTTCTGTCCCTCGCGTCGATCTTCCTGAGCACGAGCGTCGGCGCATCGCTGGCCGAGCCGACGCGGCCCGACCCCCGCAGCGTGGAGGTCAGCGTGCTCACCTACAACGTCCATGGCCTGCCCTGGCCGATCGCCACACACCGGGGGCGGGCGCTGAAGGCCATCGGGCGAGAACTGGCGGAAATGCGCCGCGAAGGCCGACAGCCCGACATCGTCCTGATCCAGGAGGGCTTCCGGGGCACGACGGCCGAATTGGCCCGGATCAGCGGCTACCGCTATTGGGCCGAAGGCCCCGGCCGCCGCGAGGCGCCCACCGAACCGGCCCTCGCCGAAGGCAAGACCTATCGATCCGGCCGATACCTTCGCCGGGGCGAAGGTTGGGGCAAGCTCACCGGCGCGGGCCTGCATATCCTGAGCGACGCGCCGATCCTGACGGTCGACTCCACCGCCTACCACTACTGCGCAGGGTTCGATTGCCTGGCCAACAAGGGGGTGATGCTCGCCCGCATCGCCATTCCGGGCGTGCCGGGCGGCGTCGACGTGGTGAACACCCACCTGAACTCGCGCCACGCCGCCAAGGTGCCGGTCGCGCGGTCGCTGCAGGCGCACAACCTGCAGATCGACGAGCTGATGCGGTTCATCGCCGACCGCCGCGACGCGGATGCGCCGCTGCTGGTCGGCGGCGACTTCAACGTGCGCCAGTCCCCGGAGCGCTACGAACACAACGCCGCCGCCCGGCCCTACATGGTCGTCAGCGAATATTGTGCGACCGCCGCCTGCGAGGGTCAGGCCGCCGGCGCCGACCTGAAACCCTGGCTCAAGAGCCAGGACCTGCAGGCCTTCGCGAGCCTCGGTCCCGTGCAGGTGAGGCCGATGCGGGTGGAGACGGTGTTCGCGTCGCCGACCTCGGGAGGCAAGCTCTCGGACCACGACGGCTATATGGTCCACTATCGGCTGAGCTGGCCGGCGCCAGGCATCACGCATAGGGCCGCGACGCCGAACGACGACGACGCGCCTGACGCGGTGTAGCCGTCGCCCTACAGCTTCGCCGTCAGCTCCAGGCGCAGGGTCGTGGGGCGCAGCGGCGTCGCCAGAGACTGGCTCCTCAACAGGAAGGGATTGCCGAAGGCGAAGGTGTCGCCCCACGCATTGGCGGGATTGCTGAGCGATGCGGACAGACGCCAACGGGTGTTCTCCAGGCTCGCCCCCAGCTTGGCCGTGACATAGCCGCCCATGCGGGGCGCCAGGTTGGTGTCGAAGGTCAGGCGGGAGTGGCCGACATACTGCAGTTGCCCCGTCAGGGTCAGGTCCACACCCCGGCCCAACGGACGCCGATAGATGGCCCCCCCGCCGATCAGGGCGTCAGGAACCCCCGGCAGGCCGATATCCACCAGCGCCAGTGCGCCGGGCTTCACGCGCTTGAGTTTCGGCCCTTCGATAAGCGCATTGAGATGCAAGGTAAGGTTCTGAAGTGGGCGAAAGGCCGCCTCCACCTCGATGCCGCGGTTGCGCCCATTGCCTACGTTGGCCGTGTAGGAAAGCCCCGAAGTGAGGAACTGGTCGGTCTGCAGATCCGTCCAGATGTCATAGAAGGCTGCGGCGCGGATCTGCAGCCGCCCCCCCAATTGAGTGGTCTTGAGGCCGACCTCATAGTTCCACAACACGTCCGGCAGGAAGATGCGATTGGGCTCCGCCCCCCCGGTCCCCGTGAAGACCTGACCGATGAGGCCTTCCGTATTGAAGCCCCCCGCCCGGTACCCTTGTGAGGCCAGCGCATAGACGAGGCCGCTGGCGCCGAGCCGATGCTGAACCGCCAGCTTGGGCGACCAGCCGTTGAAGCGCTTTTCGCCGGCGAACTCCCGTTCCGCGGACAGGAGCGGCATGAGGACGAGGGAACGGGTCTGCACGGCGGCGTGGAAATAACGAAGACCGGCGGTCACCGTCAGTTTGGGCGTCAGGCGATAGGAGACCTCGCCGAACGCCGCCACCTCGGCCAGCCGATCCTTGCGATCCTCCCAATAGGCCGTGACAGGGGACGGGCCGTCGAGCGCCTGCAGCAGATCGACCGTCTTCTCCTGGCTGGCGCTGACGAAGCCGCCCAACAGCCAGCGGAAAGCGCCGTCGCCGCGGGACGCCAGGTGGGTTTCATGAACCAGGAGGTCGATGGCGATCATATCGTCGAAGGACGCCGGGCCGCTGCCCGGGATCGCAAACGCGGATCGCGCGGTCGAGGCGTCGTAGCGGCTCCCGACATCGTGGCGCACAATCGCCGTCGAGGAGGTCAGCACCCCCATCGGCGTCTGGCCGACGACGGTCAGGTGGGCTTGATGGAAATCATTGTCGTGCGGCTCGGCCACCAGATTGGCGCGCGCGTAACGGCCGACCTGCGGATTGACGTATTGGGTGTCGGCCGAGTTGATCAACTGGATCGCCCCGCCCAGCTCCACCGTCCAGTCGGCCCCCAGCCTGCCTTGCAGCGCCCCCCGGAAGCCCGTGCGCTGAGTGCGGTTCACATTGCGGCGGCCTAGGCTGACGTCGTCGATATAGCCCCCGTCGATCTCGTGGTAGGCAACCGCGCGAACGCCCAGCCGATCCTGCACCAGGGGCGCGTTGATCATGGCCTCCACCGCCCCGCTTGGCCCCCCGCCCCGAGTGGCGGCGCCGGAAACCGTCAGATAGCCGGCGCGCTCGCTCAGCTCGGGCTTGCGCGGAACGATGCGATAGATGCCGCCGATCGAGCCGCTGCCATAGAGCGAGCCCTGGGGTCCCCGCAGCACCTCCACCTTGTCGATATCCGCCAGGCGAAGATCCGGATCGGGAGCGTTGTAGGTGATCGGCACATTGTCGAGATAGATGCCCACCGTTGATTGGGTGCGGCCGGTGAAGGCGCCGTCCGAAAGGCCGCGCAGCAATATCTTGTCCCGTCCGGGACCGAGGTTGGTGACCGTCACGCCCGCCATCTGCAGACCGATGTCGCTGGCGCCGTCGGCCCCGAACGCCTGGATCTCTTCCGCCCCCACAGCGCTCACGGCGTAGGGGAGCAGGTCGCGAAGCTCCGGGCGCTTGGTGGCGGTCACCACCACCTCGGAAGCCAACTGGGGCCCAAGGTCCGGAGCGACCGGCGCCGGCGTGGGAGCGGGCTTGGGGAGGGGCCGCGCCTCGGGCGCCTGCCGGCTGACAGGGAATATCCTGATGGTCTCCGAATCGACCCACTCGAAACTGCAGCCGCTGCGCATCAACAAGCGCTCCAGTGCGGCGACGAGGGTATAGCGCCCCCTCAGCGGCTGGGCTTCCACCCGGCAGGATCTGACCCCGCCGATGTTCACCCCCGCCTGGATCGCGAAATCGACCAAGGCGCCGGACAACGGCTTAGCTGAGATGTCGAAGGTCCGGACGTCTGCGGGAGCCGCCTCGGCGCGCCCTGCCGCCGCAATCAGAAATAGGGGTGCAAACCACCCGAGGCGCGCGCGCCGACTAGTTCGAGGCCTTACGGCGCCGAAGAACCAAGGTGTCCCCAGATCGATTGACGGCGACAGGCAGCAGCTCCTCCAGCCGGCGCAACACGGCGTCCTCATCCGTAACAACCAGGACGCCAGAGAACCTCAGTTGCTTCGTCTCCCCGTCCAGGGCGAGCTGGCGGGGGAAATAGCGGTTGAAATCCGCGACAACTTCCTCAAGCGGAGCGTTATCATAGATCAGACGAAGCTTCCGCCAGGAAAAGGCGTTTTCGGGGGTGGCGACCACCTCGACCTTCTGCCCCGGCGAGCCGACCTCGTGGGTCAGCCGGCGTCCGCGGACAAGGCGGACGACATCCCCTTGGGCCCCGTCCCGCGGCGCGACCTCGACCACGCCGCGCGTGACCGTGACGTCGAGTTCCCGGTCCCGATGGGCGAGATTGAACTCGGTGCCGACCACCTTCACCGTGCGGTCGCCCACGGCGATCAGAAACGGCCGCCGAACATCCCTGGCGACGTCGAACACCGCCTCGCCATCGCCCATCGTCACGCGCCGGACATGAGGATCGAGGGCCACTTCGATCCGCGACTCGGCGTCGAGAGTGACGCGCGTTCCGTCGTCGAGGGCGATCTCGCGGATCTGTCCCCTGCCGGCCTTGAACACCTGGGGCGCAACGTTGCTCGGCCAGGCGATCCAAGCGAGGAGCCCGGCCGCAGCCGCGGCGATCCCCGCCACCGCCCATCGCCTCCAGACGGTTTGCGCCCGGATACGGGCGTTATCGGCAGCCCGGAGCGCGGCCAACACCTCCTCCGCCCGCGCATCGATCTCCGCCGACAGCGCTTCCAGCCTGTCGTAGGCGGCCCAGTTCACACCGGATGCGCCGAGCCAGACCTCAAACGCCAGCCAGTCGGCCTCGTCCGCCGCATCGCTTTGAAGACGGACGAGCCATTCGGCCGCTTGCGCGGCGGGCGTGCTTTGCTCGGTGAACGACATCCCGACAACTTGGTTATTTCGCGCGGCGATCGCGCGGGCTTCCATCCCTACAGACGCCGCCAATGCGAATCGTCCGCAGGTTCCAGGCCTTTCGCGGCGCTGGAAACATCAAAGCGACGCTTCGGCCAGCCGCCTCATCGCTTCGCTGATCAGTTTTTCGACGGCGCTGACCGAGACCCCCATAGCCTTGGCCGTCTCGGCCTGGCTGAGGCCTTCCAACTTGTGCAGCTCGAAAGCGCGGCGCGTACGGGGAGGCATGGCCTGGACCGCCTCGACGATCCGCGCCAGCCGCCGCCGGGAGGTCAGCACGTCCTCGGGCGCGGGGGCGTCGACCGCATCGTCCCGGCCGACCAGGACGCGGCGGCTCTTGTACCATTCGTGGTCGCGGCAGACCGCCCGCCTCTCCTGACGCAACCGGTCAAGCATGAGGTTGCTACCGAGCTTGTAAACCAGGGCGACGGGGCTCGCGACTTCCACCCCAGAGACCGAATTCACCTTCAGGAACAGCTCCTGAACGAGGTCCTCCGCGGCCGCGGGCGAGCGCAGGCGGGCCGTGAAGAAACGCAGCAGATCGCCACGCTTCCGCAAATAGGCCTCCAGCAGAGGGGTAGACCCGCCCCCGTCCAAACCCGTCCTCCCCCTTCCGAAGCCCCGCGCCGGCTGTTTACGCCAATCGAACCGAGATTCCGAAGGTCGGACCTTCCGCCCTGGCGGCGACTGAGGCAAGCAGGGTTCGGTGACGTCATAAATTCAGCCCGTGCGCAGATCTGCGCCGGCGATCTTGGTTCAGGGGCGGCGATCTGACGGCGAGTCTCGGTGAAGGCCGCTCCCACAGCGAGCGTAGGACCATTCTGGCGGGGGCCGGCATCGCCATGGCGGGCTTCCTCGTGCGCCCCCTGTCGCGCGTGCCCTTCCTGTTCATCGTGGGACGGATGTACGGCGACGCCGCCTTCGGCCGCCTCGTCTTCGCGGTGGGCCTGTTCGAGGCCGCCGCCGCGTTCGCCCGCCTCGGCGTGCGCGACACCCTGTTCCGCTTCCTGGCTGAAAACGCCGACGATCCGCAGGGCGCCATCGTGGACGCCGCCGTGCTGACCACGGGGCTGGCGGTGCTGACGTCGGCGGCGGTCGTGGCCGGGACCCTGCTCGTACCGGCGGATCTCGGCTCCGCCGAACTCTGGTCCGCCTTGCGCGCCATCGCTCCCCTGCTGCCTGTGTTCGTACTGACCGACGTCTTGCTGGCGGCCACCCGGTCGGAACGGGCGGTGGTCTATGAAGTCACGGCGCGGTCGCTGGTGGAGCCGGCGCTGGTCACCCTCGGAGCGGCGGCCCTGGGAGCGATGGGGCGCGCGTCCGGACTGCTGGAGGCCTATGCGGTCGCTCAGGTCGCGGCGCTCACCGTCGCCGTCGTCGGCGTGGGACGGCTGCTGTCCTGGCGAAGGCTTAGCTGGCCGAACTGGGCCCGTATGCGGCGCTACGCCGCCTCTTCCGCCCCGACCGGCTTCGCCGACTGCATGAACCTCGCCTTCCTCGCCACAGGCACGGTGGCGGTGGGCCATTTCGGCGGCCCGGCCGCGGTAGGCGTCTACGGCATGGCCCTCAACCTCGAGACCGCCCTGAGCAAGATCCGTCAGGCCTTCGACATGATCGTCGTGCCGGTGGTCAGCCAGAGCCTCGCCCAACGCAGTGCAGAGGTCACCGCCCAACTACGCGACATCGGCCGGTGGGTCCTCAACGCCCAGTTGCCCGTGCTGGCTATCTTCGTCCTGTTCGGCGACCTGCTGCTCGGCCTGTTCGGCCGCGATTTCGCCGCCGGCGGGACGGTGCTGGCCTGGCTTGGGCTGGCGGCGGTGATCGACGGGGCGCTCAATCTGGCGCAGGTGCCCCTGTACCTGCAGCGGCCAAAGACCAATTTCCTGATCGCCCTGCTGGCCCTGGCGCTTCACGCCGCCCTGTCGTGCGTGCTGGTTCCGCGCTTCGGTGCGGTGGGCGCCGGTATATCCATGTCCGCGACCCTGGCGCTGGCGGGAATCATGCGTCAGGCGGCGGCGCGCCGGCTGCTGGGTCAATGGCTGGTGGACCTCAGGATGCTGAGGCCGGTCGTGGCGGCGGGGATAGGGTTCGGCATCGCCGCTCTCATCGCCGCCCTTGTGGAGCGGTCCATCGGAGGCCGGCTCATCGGCGGCGCGGGCTTCCTAGTCGCCTATGCGGTGGTGGCGATCGCCCTGGATGCGGATCTTCGCCGCCGCCTGACGGCGACGGCGAAGAAACGACTAAGTCTGGCCTGACGCTCAGGTCGTCAGGGCCTGGTGTTCGTGCTCGGCCTGCTCGAAGGCGATGGCGTCATCCACATCGATCCAGAAGCGGTCGCCGATGTCGAAGGCGCGCGCTAGGCCCTGTGCGGCCAGCCGCTGCACGCCGCCCGAGATGCTGCCGCCGCCCGCCGCAGCGTCTTCCGCGATGGCCTTCAACAGGGAAGGCGAGGCCAGGAAGATGCCGGTGTCGTAGGCGTTGAACTGTTCCAGGCCCTTGCCGATGGCCTGGATGCGTCCGTCCTCGCCGACCTGAACCTTGGTCACATCGTCGGTCTGCACCAGGGGATTGCCCATCCGGCGGTCCACCGCCAGCAGCAGCTCGTCCGGGCCGACCGGCTGGCGCAGCAGATCGTGCAGGATCACCGGGTCGAACAGATGGTCGCACATCAGCAGGATGAAGCGATCCCCAAGCTGATCCGCCGCCGCCAGCACCGACAGGCCGTTGGGGGTCGACCAGTCGGGGTTGCGCACGGAGTCGATCTTCACGCCGCGCTTCTTGGCGAGTTCGCCCAGGAAGCCTTCGACAGAATCGCCCTCGTAGCCGGTGACGACCACGAAGTCCCCGGCCCCGCCGCGACGGGCGTTGTCGATCACGCGCTCGATCAGCGGCGTGCCCACCAGAGGGGCCAGCGGCTTGGACGGCGCCACCGAGCGCAGGCGCGAGCCCTGGCCCGCGGCGATGATCAGGCACTTTTCCCCAGTCGACGCCGGCTCGCCCGCGATGAAGGCTTCCACCAGTTGCTGGGCTTCGTCGTCGGTGAACTGGATCGGCGGATGCTTGCAGAAATAGGCCGACGGCCCCATCAGCATGCCGGCCTCGCCGCGGTCCAACGCCAGCTTGCAGCAGCGGATGGCGTCGATCACCACCCCGGCCGAATTGGGAGAATCCTCAACCGAGAGGCGCACTTCGATGTTCATCGGCACATTGCCGAACAGGCTGCCTTCGATGCGCAGGAAGCAGAGCTTGTTGTCGTTGAGCCACGGAACATAGTCGCTCGGGCCGACGTGGATGTTTTCGTCTTCCAGACGTTGGGCCAGCACGGACTGCACGGCTTCGGTCTTGGACAGCTTCTTCGAACCGAGACGACCCCGGTCCATCATGTTCATGAAGTCGGTGTTGCCGCCGGTGTTGAGCTGGTAGGTGCGGTTCAGGTTCACGCCGCGCTGGCGGAACAGGTTGGACAGCACGCGGTGGACGATGGTCGCCCCAAGCTGGGCTTTGACGTCGTCGCCGATGATGGGCAGGCCCTTCTCGTAGAAGCGTCGCTCCCACTCCGGGCGGCTGGCGATGAACACCGGCATGCAGTTGACCACGCCGACGCCGGCTTCCAGGGCGCAGGCCATGTAGAACTCGGTCGCTTCCTGGGAACCGACCGGCAGGAAGTTGATCAGCACCTCGGCGCCCGAGGCCTTCAGCGTCGCGACGACCTCGGCCTTGGTGGGCTCGGCCGCGGTAGACAGCACGAAGGTGCGAGAGCGCGGCATGCTGGACATGTGGTCGGCGACGCCGTCGAGCACGGGGCCCATCACCACCTTGGTCCCGGTGGCGGGAACGTCCGATTCGAACACCGCGGTGCAGTTGGGCTCGGCGAAGATGGCTTCCGACAGGTCGAGGCCCACCTTCCGCTCGTCGATGTCGAAAGCAGCGACGAAATCGATGTCGGCGGGCGTATAGCCTCCGAGGTCCCAATGCATGAGGCCTATCGAAGCTCGGGCCTGATCTCGGTAATAGGCTACCCCCTGGACCAGGGAACTGGCGCAGTTGCCAACACCGACAATCGCGACGCGAATTTTAGACATGTCGATCTCCACGGCGGCCGGACGCTCGGCCTGTTTTGAATGACGTCACCAAAGTTAAATATCCTCAGCGACACCTGAGAGGCCGGCCGTTCGGCGACGTCAAGCGTAGCGCGTAATCAGTGCGCGGAGGATAGCGAAGTGCAAATCGCGACTGGATCGGCGGTGGGTAAACCCCAGGATATCGAACTCTGGTCCAATCGCTATCTGGTCCACCCCCTTTCCAAGCGTATCGCCGCGGCCTTCAGCCGCACGCCGATCACCCCCAACGCCGTCTCCTGCATGGGGGTAGGCGCCTCCGTGGCCGCCGCGGCAGCCTACAGCCTGCTGGCGTGGCCAGTCTCGGT
>Ga0182736_1001691_pt1 | contig 19907 bp, 17 predicted proteins | sample eDN5th30CKraftBY_FD_128882 | JGI IMG/M metagenome (GOLD analysis project Ga0182736, IMG submission 128882) | Enriched backyard soil microbial communities from Emeryville, California, USA - eDNA 5th pass 30_C Kraft BY (version 2) (version 2) | ecosystem: Environmental > Terrestrial > Soil >... | reverse complement strand
CGCCGCATGGTCAGCGGACGTCAATCACACCCAGCGCGGCGTCGACTGGCGAATGAAAATCGACGACGCCCGATACAAACTCAAGTCCGTCTACCCTAAAATTCAATACTGAAAAACCATTAGCCTGTTTTCTTACAGAATCAAGGGCCGGAACGGGGCAGGAAACGGACAGGGAAGAGGAATGGGACGGCAAGAAACAGCCACAAGCCATTGCATGCTATTAGATTTCCCGATCCAGAACACGGAAAAGAATGCCGGCCAAAACAATGCGACCGCAATATCAATGCAACATCAGTGGAAAGGACAGGACCGCAATTGAATTGTTTATCGCCGGAGTTGGGGGCTGGGACACTGGATTGCGGCGATTTCTCGACACTTCGGCGGATGGATGGGAAATGACCGTACGAACGACCAAGATAACCCGACGACGGCCAAGTAATTTTGATTTCAGAATCTGCCCGATCCTCAGACCGGGTTGACCGTCTTGATCAGCAGTGTGTTAAGTGTGTTGCATCCAAAATGCGGAAAACTTAAGTTGTCGATGCTTAGACAAACGATTTAACAATTTCGAAACGATTCCCTGAAGATACAACAAATCGGCCTTTCGGTTACGCCCAAGCTGCTCGTACAGCTTTCCGCGATGTACCAATGGATTTCGTACCTCTTTGTAAAACTTGGCGAAATCATCACGTTCACGAGCCTGAGCCGTAGCATCATCAGCAAGCCATTTGCCGATTGCTGCCTTGAATTGATCAGAGCCACAATTCTCGGGCGTCAGAAGTCCATCAAGCGCAAAGATCAGGTTTAGGATCTTCTGGTCGTCTGAAAAAGCTGAAAACGCTTGTCCGAAAGCTCGCAACAATCGCTGAAGTCGAAAGCCAAGTGATTCATCTGCATGCTGCTCCGAGACAATCGGTTCAATCTCCGAGCGTGAGGGCACCGACTCCAACTCTAGGCCGAGCCCAGGAATCATAATGGGACACTCTGGTTCTCGTGCAATCAAGCGTTGCTTTTCGCTCTCGTCTTCATGAACGGAAACTGCGAGACGGTTCACGTGCGGGAAGTAGCCCACCATCATCGGTGAATATTGTGGAATGTCCAGCCGACAGTAATCGACACGAATCAAGTCCATTACCATTTCGGCACGAAAGACGGCTTCGTCCATCATCCGCACGATTCGGTCTTGGATATTCTGTTAAATCGACATTGATATTGAAGGTCGCAACGGCGACAGTGCTAAAGTCAGATAGCTGAACGCCACTAAGGTTGGTGATCGCAGTGGAGAGGTTTCCGCTCGAAAGGAAGGAATCCGCATTGGATTCATCTGGGAACGATTCGTCTGTTGGTTTCTGGAAGGACGGTGCGAAGTTTATCCCAGCGAACACGAACGGTTCGTAAACGAGAAGATTTGCGACAGGTACTGAGACTCTGAGTTGCATATTGTTCAACTGCCAAACTTGTGATTCTCTGTCGAGATCACGACATAGTACACGGTCGCGTCAGGCTCATCAAACGCCGCTTTCCTTAGTTGTTCAAAGGTTAACTCTCTGGACGAGTTGGTGGTGAAGGCGTTCAAGTTCCCTGATTACCCGATAAGCGGTACGACTCTCGTACCGCTCCTGATCCCAGTCACTCAGCATCACAGTTCCCACAACATTCTACGCGTTGACTTGCTGCCAAACAGTCAGTGCCCGATCGTAGGCATTCTTGAGACGCAAGAAATCCTGGTGCGTGCCGTCCTGGTCCGGGTGATGCCGCTTGGCCAGAAACAGGAACGCCCGCCTCGCGGTCATGGCGTTTTCATCTGTCGGGTGGCGACATAACCACCCAAAGCTCTGCCAGTACACTACTTCCTTGGCCTGCTGTTCTCGCTTCACCGACCATTAATCGGTTAAAATTAGAGGGGCAGTGGGGAAATCGGATTGCGGCGACGACTGGATGAGGGCATGTCAAAGCCGGAGTAAGTGATGAGGTATCCATCTGGTTTCCAAGGATTTTCCCTTGCCTGGCATGGCGCGTGTCAAGTTTTACTACGCAAAAACTTGACATATAGGTCGATCTGGGCGACAATTCCAGCATGAGAAACCAGCAGAAAACCAAGGCAGATGCCGCCAACACCGCAGAAACCGTGCGTCACCGCGTTGAGGCGGGCGGGGAGCGGGTCTGGAGGCTGGCCGATTTTGAGGGGATGCCGTTTACGGCAGTGGCCCAGGCACTGTCACGACTGTCACGACAGGGGGTGATTCAGCGTCTGGGAAAGGGGCTTTACTACCGCCCTCGGCCAACCGCGTTTGGGGATAGCAAACCCAACCGTGCCCAAATCCGGTCCCTGCCGGTTCGCAGGCGAGGGATCTTCCCGGCGGGCGTTGCAGCGGCCAACCTGCTGGGCTTCACCACGCAGAACCCGGCCCAGGTGGAAGTGGCGACCGATGGCGTCAGCCTGCCACGGTTGATCGTCGGGCAAGAGACGGTCATCCACACACGGAGACCGGAAGCCTGGCGGGGACTCCCGGAGACCGATACGGCCCTTCTCGACTTCCTCCGCAGACGAGGGGAGACGAGTGAACTGTCTGCTGAAGAAACCGTGGGCAAGTTGCTCGACTACTTCCGTGAACCCGGACGCTTCGCGCGTTTCCTGAAAGTCGCCGAGTCGGAACCGCCGCGTGTCCGGGCAATGCTCGGAGCCATCGGCCAGCAGCTCAGCCAGCCGGAACAGCGACTCACACTGCTGCGAAAGAGCCTGAATCCGCTCTCGCGGTTTGACTTTGGGGTTCTTTCCATGCTAGAGCACGCCGGTCAGTGGCAGGCGAAGGAGCGTAAACCATGAAACTGTACGAGCATCCTGACTTCGAGCAGGCCATTATCCGCGCGGCAGAACATTTTCGTTCGCGGGGCCTGCGCGAATCCATCATTGAGAAAGACTACTATGTCACCGAGGCGCTGCGGATCATCGAGCAGGTCACTGGCGGCAAGGTCATCTTCAAAGGCGGCACGAGCCTCTCGAAGGGGTGGAACCTGATCCAGCGATTCTCGGAAGACATCGACATCTTCCTTGATCCGACTGGCTTTGATCCGCCTCTGGGCAAGAAGGCGATTGACCGCGAACTCAAGAGACTGCGGCAGGCTGTTGAAGACCATCCGGCGCTGATGTTTGTGGACAAGGAAAGCCAGACGATCGGTGGCTTCGGTCGCAATGACCGTTTCGAGTACGTCCAGCGGTTCGCGGGGACCGGCGACATCCGCAACCGGGTCTTCGTCGAGGTGGGCACGGCCAGTGGTCGGGAACCCACCGAACGCATCCGGCTCCAGTCCTATGTGGGATAGTTTCTCCAGGAAACCAGCGTCAGCCTCGGGGCCGACGACGAGGAGCCATTCAAGATGCGTCTGCTGCATTTCCGGCGAACATTCGTCGAGAAGATGTTCGCCATTCACGCCAAGGTTGAGGCGTTCAAAGAGACCGGCAAACCGATTGGCGGATACGCCCGGCACTACTACGACCTGTTCTGTCTGACTGAGCGTCCGGAGGTTTTGGCGATGCTCCAGTCGGAAGAATACGAGGCGATCAAGGCCGACTACGACCGGATCAGCACGCAGTCTTTTTCCAAGAGCTATGTGCCCCCACCGGACATGAGTTTTGCGAAAAGCGATGCCCTGTTTCCGACTGCCGAACTACGGACAGCCCTTGGCCGCGAACTTGAGGCGCAATGCCGGGTGCTGTGCTTCGGCCCATTTCCACAGTGGGATGATGTGCAATCACGCTTGGAAGAGATTCGGGCGCTGCTATGACTTACGTTTCACCGTCGCCGTCGGAGTGTTTCGTCGCAGGGGTTCGCAAGAACTGGCCCCTGTGATGAAATGCGACAGAGGCGGCGTGGCTTGGGCCTCCCCGGTTCACTGGAGCCAGAGGTGGATTCCGAGCGGGGGTTTTTCTTCTGTTCACCGATCTTGGTGACTATAACGGGCTTTGCCCCCTCGACTTCCGCATTCTGCTGGCGTTCCCATTGAATTCGTTCTTGGAACGACATTCCGTTCCGTTCAGACGGCACCTTGGCCGGTGTCCGGTCTTCACCAACCAATGTTTTTTCTTCTTGCCGTCTGCGAATACGGATGGTGATCGATTCCTCGGCGGTGGATGCCTTTCGCTCGGTGCGATGCGGCGTGGCCTCGACGGTGCTGGCGGCTCTCAGGGCCTTGATGCGCTCGGCCAGATCGGATGTGGTCGGGCCGTCTTCGGAAGCCTGCCCGGATACCCAACCGGCGTATGGCATCATGGATACTCCCGATGAGGGTTGGGGACGTGTAGAATGCGTTGAAAGTCGTGCGTTTGGAACTGTCGTATTCGTCTGGGGTGAGGAGCGTTTTGAGTTCCTCCCCCAGTGCCTGCCAGCCGGTGTCCTTGTATTTCCCACTGACAGGATCGGGGAAAATCGAAAGGGCGACCGGTCCGAAACCGGAAAACCGGGCAAGTAGTTGTTTTTCTTGGGAAGTGGCTGTGCGTCGATCTTGTTCGATGGATTTCAATGTGCGGATGGCGGCGATGATGTCGCGGGCTTTGGCCTTTTCGCCGCTGGACATACCGGCGGCGGGTATCGGGAGTTGATCGCGAGCACGGTGAAGCGAATTGGCCGGATCAAATTTGCGGGCAGGGGTTTCAAGTTGCAGGCTGAGTGGGTAGGGCTTCCATCGCTTGGTCTCCTTCTGACGTTTCCGGCCCGCTGTCGGGGGCCTGACGGCCGGAAGACGACCCAGCCTTCAGCCGGGGCTCTGCTCGCGAAGCGACCGTGCCAGCGGAAAGTTGGGGGAGACCTTCAGGGGGAACCGGGTTTCCGCTGGTGCGGCCCGGCGGGCTGGGTAGCGTGCCGTCAGAAATTGCCCCAGGCGGGGCGGACGGCGTGGAAGGAGCATCGTCGGAAGAGAAGTCGAATAACGATTGCCGTTGGCGGGAGGCTGTTACTTTTTCTGTGAATGAGGGCGGATGAACGCCATGGCCGCGTCGAGGGAGAATACTTCGGGTTCGTCCACTGGCGATGCGGGCAGCAAACGATCCTCCAGTTCCTGAAGGGCCATCTCCAAGGCTTCCGAAGAGATTTGAACCGGATGGCTGTCGGTCCGTGAATGAGCGAGATATTCCTTGTAATTCTCTTAGAGTGCCTTCAACTCCAGCGCCAGACGATCCAATGCCTCCAGCAGGTTCTCCTCCTGAGCCAGCCGCTCTTTGATCTGCGTCCGGAATTCCAGCATTTCCAGAACGATGGTCTTGTACTGCATGGTCGGCTCCTTGATTCGCAGGTGATTTCTGATGTGGGTCAGTCGATTCGGCTGGCCCTGGTGGAAAGAGCGTGGGTTGATCCCATCCTGGTGGCCGCCGCCGCATGGTCAGCAACGCTCGGGACAATAAGCCCCGCCTCGTGCTGGCTGATCGTACCATGTCTTGGACGACGTGTCGCGCAAGATGGTTCGTCCGGCAACATCACCAAGTGCATCGCGGTGATCGCGGAAACGCTGCGTTCCAGCGATACCGACAATCGCGAATCCGCCGATTTTTTCCAGAAGGAAGAGGAACGCATGATCTTCAATGCCGTGGAGATCGTGAAACTCGCAACAGGTCGTGTCACGGCCCCCGATCTGCACCGATTCATCAGTGAGGCGGCGATGGTGCCCCAGCAGTTCCTGTCTGCGGAATGGCTCAACGGGTTTCACAATCAATCGATCAAAGCGGCCTGGCAGAAGACGAAGACCCCCATTGAGCAACATGATTTCGAACTCGCCAAGGAATATTGGCTCGGTGAATTTCCCTGCATGGCCGACAAAACGCGGTCCTCCATCATGACAGGAGTCATGGGGGTATTACATACCTACAACACAGGTCTGGTTCGCGAATTAGTCAGCACGACCACGAACTTTACCCGCCACATTGGAACGGACAATTCTGGATGATTACCGCAAAGTTGAGAGCCGCTGAATCTCCCTTGCCGCCGGGAACATGGTTAGAATAGAGCCGGTTATAAGGTTCTTGGTCCCGGCCTTGTCTCGGAGAAATCGCCATGAAACAGTTCGCCGCTTTGGCCCGTGTCAGTAGTCGGGAACAGGAACGCGAGGGCTTCAGCCTGGAAGTGCAGGAGGAAGCCCTCCGGCGTTATGCGACCCAGGCTGGGGGCGAGATCGTCAAGTTCTTCAAGATCGCCGAGACGGCAAGCAAGGGGGAGCAACGCAAGACGTTCCGCGAACTGCTCGCCTATGCCAAGAAGAACGCCTTCGCCCTCGATGCTTTGCTGTTCTATAAGGTGGACCGGGCATCGCGGAACCTGTTCGATTATGTCGAACTCGAACGGCTGGAATCGGAATACAATCTGCCGTTCATTTCCATCTCGCAGCCGACCGAGAATACGCCTGCCGGTCGTATGATGCGACGAACGCTCGCCAATATGGCAAGCTTTTACACAGAGCAGCAATCGGTCGATGTCCGCGAAGGGATCGCTCGTCGCGTCAAGGAAGGCTGGTTCTGCGGTCCGGCGCCCTACGGCTACCGCAATGTCCGCAAGGACGGCCGGGGCGTCATCGAAACCGATCCACTGGAGTCGGATAATGTCAAGCGAATGTTCCATCTCTACGCCTACGAGAACCTGACGCTCGATGGCGTGGTCGAGAAGATCAACTCCGAAGGTCGAGTGTACCGTTCATCACAGCCACGGTTCCCCCGCACGTCGATCCACACAATGCTGAAGGATCGGTGCTACATCGGTGAAATCCAGCACAAGGGACAGTGGTATCCGGGTAAGCACGAACCACTGATCGACCGGGCCACTTGGAACCGGGTGCAGGCGTTGCTCGGCGGGCATGTTTATCACGCCACAACCTTGACCTATGCGGGCCAGTTCATGACCTGCGGTCATTGCGGGCATCCCATCACCGGCGAGCTGGTCAGAAAGAAGCGGAAGGAGGGCGGCGTCAACGAACACGTCTACTACCGCTGTGCCCGCTATGCCAAGGGCGACCACCCCCGAATCCGGGTGAAGGAAGCGGACATCGAAGCCCAGGTGTTGGCTCTGTTCGACAAAATGAAGGTCGAAGACGCATCCGTCCGCGACTGGTTCCGCATGGTGCTGGCTTCGCAGACGCGGGACGAGCAGGCCGACAGCCGCGCTCAACGGGCCGAACTGACCCGTCAGGAAACGCTCATCATCCAACAGCAGGACCGGCTGCTCAACATGCGGCTGGCCGATGATATTGACCAGGAACTCTTCGCCAAGAAGCACACGGAGCTACGCGACCGGCTGGCGTCGATTAAGCTGCAACTCGACGTACTGGACCGCTCGCACGACGAAACGGCGGAATTGGCGACGAAAGTGTTTGAACTCTCGCAAACCCTGAAGGAGCAGTGGCTTACCGCTGATTACGCCACGAAACGCCGATTGCTCGAAATCGTGTGTTTGAACTGTGTCCTCGACAACGTAACCCTTTGCCCAGAAATGAGAAAGCCCTTCGACGTCCTCGTCGAAGGGCTTTCTTTTAAAACAAGCGGAGAGGGTGGGATTTGAACCCACGAGACCCTTTCGGGCCTGCCGGTTTTCAAGACCGGTGCAATCGGCCGCTCTGCCACCTCTCCGAACTTAACGGGGACGCAGTGACATCACACTGACGGCACACGCCCTCGTGCGGCACACTGCTGATTGATACAACTCATTGGACATTAATAGGTTGCGTCTACTTCTGGTCGATGACTCATCCCGATCAGGAGATGCCGCATGGGAGAGCAGTCTACCATACCAGCCCGTCGCCGCAAGGCTCACCGTACCAAGACTCAATGGAAAGAAGGGGGACCGCCCCGGCCCTATCCGGACTTCCCGCTCTCACCGTACGCCACCGGAACATGGTGCAAGAGGATCAAGGGGAAACTCTATCACTTCGGGAGATGGGCACGCCGGGTGAATGGCAAGCTGGAGCGCGTCCCGGGGGACGGCTGGGAGGAGGCCCTGAAACTGTACAAATACCAGGTGGAGGCCATCGTCACCGGGAAGCCGAAGCCCCTCCCCAGTGATCAGTTGACCGTGGCCGATCTCTGCTGCAGGTTCCATACCGCGAAACGCCGGAAGCTCGACGCAGCGGAGATGACGGCCCGGTCTTTCGGGGACTACTGCCGGACGACCGACCTGATCGTCGAGCACTTCGGGGCCAAGGGGCTTGTCGTCGATCTGACATCAGCGGACTTCGAGCAGCTCCGGGCCATTATGGCCAAGCGCTGGGGGGCGGTGCGACTGGGGAATGAAATCGGACGGGTTTGCTCCGTCTTCAAGTATGCCTTCGACTATCGGCTGATCACCCATCCCGTCCATTTCGGGAATGAGTTCGTCAAACCAAGAATGGCGGCGGACACCGATCTGGTCGTCATCTCCCCAACAGGGGGCCGGTACATCCGGTCAGGGAAAAGAGGAGTGTCGCGTCCTTGGTTGATCTTGCAACCGGAATCTTTCAGCAACCCGCCAGAGAAAGTGGGGCAGGCATTTCTGTCTGACGGAGATTTGTTTTTTTACAGGCCGGCAGTCTTGGATTTAACTCAGAACATCATGAACGACGTTCCCAAAGACGTCTGTTAATCGATAGTCGCGGCCGCTGTGGCGATAGGTCAGGCGGGTGTGGTCGATTCCCAGCAGGTGCAGAATCGTGGCGTGGAAATCATGCACATGGACACGTTTGTCGACGACGGAGATTCCGTATTCATCGGATGCCCCGTAGACGATTCCTTTCTTCACGCCCGCTCCGGCGATCCAGCTGGAGAAGACCATGGGATGGTGGTCGCGGCCTTTGGCGTCTTTTTCCGCCATATAGGGAGTGCGTCCAAACTCCGTCGTCCAGACAACGAGTGTGTCTTCCAGCAGACCGCGCTGTTTCAAATCGCGGATGAGCCCGGCGATGGGCTGATCGACATTCTTCGCCAACCGGGCGTGATTCAGCATGTCGCTGTGGTCATCCCAGTTATTGGCTGAGCCGACGTCGATGCACTCGACAAATCGAACTCCTTTCTCGATCATGCGACGGGCGATCAGGCAGTTCCAGCCAAAACTCTTTGTGTCTCCTGGCGTCAATCCATATAAATCGAGAGTGGCCTGTGTTTCATTCGAGATGTCGAACACTTCCGGGGCTTCGGTCTGCATGCCGAATGCCGTTTCGAAGGACTTAATACGGGCCTCCAGCTGTTCATCGTGTGCAGCCTGCTCCAGGTTGACACGATTCATCTCTCGCAGCAGGTCCAGTTCCATCGACTGCAACTCGCTGGTGGCGGCCCGCCGATTCATGTTGGCAATGGGTGTTGTTCCCGGGAAAACCTGCATTCCCTGATGAGACCCCGGCAAAAATCCATTGTTCCAGTTTTGTCCGCGTGCGTAAGGAGTGGCGCTGGTAATCACCACGAACGAGGGCAGGTTGCGGTTCTCGGTGCCGAGACCATAGCTGACCCAGGATCCCATGCTGGGACGGGCGAAACTGAACGAGCCGGTGTGCATTCCCAACGTCGCTTCGTAATGGGCAATGTGGTCTGTTGTCAAAGAACGGATGACCGCGACGTCATCAATCACATCACCGACGTAAGGAAACAGATCACTGACTTCAATTCCGGACTGGCCGCGCGGGCGAAATTCCCACTGGGCTTTCTTGAAATGCTGTTTGAAGTCGCCGATGTGCCCGCGATAGTTGTGGACATTCAGCGTTTTGTTGTGATCTGCTGTCAACTGCGGCTTCGGATCGAAGGTATCGACGTGAGAGACGCCTCCTCCCATGAACAAAAAAATGATGTTCTTCGCCTTGGCAGGATGATGTGGCTGCTTCGGCGCAAGGGGGTCTGCCGATGGGGAGCCGGGAGCAGCGTTGAGAGACTCTGCAAGCATGCCGGAGAGGGCGATCGCACCAAATCCCCCTGCGGCTCGCTGCAGGAGTTGACGCCGTGATTGTACTGGCAATGAAAACATGGTGCCAATTCCTCTGTCCAAGGTTCATTGCAGAGTTCCGTTCAGACTCTCTGCAATCAGTATTTGAGACTCAGTTCAGGTACAGGAATTCGTTGCTGCTGAGGATCACACGGAGATAAGCCGCCAGGCTCAGGACTGTACGATCTGCTCCCTCCGGAATTTTGAGTGAATACCTCTGCAGGAACTGGCGTGACTGCTGTAATTCCTGATCGCTGGGATGCCGGGCATAAGCGGATTCATACAGGCGGATGATCTGTTCGTCTTCGGAAGGGCATTCACGGATCAATCGCTGAGCGAATGCCGTCGAGCGCTGGTGCATGAAGTCATCATTCATCATGAAGAGCGCCTGAGAGGGAGTAATCGTTGATTCACGTTTGCCGGTGGTGGTATTCGGATCGGCGCCGTCGAAGAGGGACAGGAACGGATGGCGTTTGATCCGTTGCGTCATCAGATACACGGTCCGCAGCCTGGAATCGTACACCGCATCAAACGGGTTGTGCTGGGAGTATGCCCATGCGGAAACGGGGGGGAACGGGTGCGGGCCTCCCATGGTCAGATCGAGTTCGCCACTCAGCGCCAGCCAGGTGTCCCGCAAGGATTCCGCGTCGAGCCGTTGACGGTTGTGCCGCCAGAACCATTGATTGACGGGATCGATGGTCTCCGCCGGAGAATCGAGATCGCTGGAAAGCTGGTATGCTCTGGAGTTGAGAATGAGTCGATGCATTGCTTTCAGGGAATAGCCCTGTTCCCGGAAAGATGTCGCGAGAAAATCGAGCAGCTCCGGATGTGTGGGAAGTTCTCCACGGATCCCGAAATCGTTGGGAGTGGCAACGATTCCCCGCCCGAAATGGTAGAGCCAAATGCGGTTGACCATCACGCGGGCTGTCAGCGGATTGGTGGGGGACGTCAGCCAGTCAGCGAGTTCGCGTCGACCACTCTCCTTGCAATCGGCCGGGAGCCGACTTCCTCCAAGAACTTCCAGGAACGCGCGAGGAGCCTCTTCCCCTAACCGTTCCGGTTCTCCTCGCAACTGAATCCGGGCGTTGGCGGCATCTCCTTCCTGAACTCCGTAGACCACCGGATAAAGGGGCCGGGCGTTCAACTCCGCCAGCTTCGCCTGGGCCTGTTCCAGTGCCGGCCGCAGTGTCGCCAGTTTCTCCTGAATGTCTGCGGGAGTCAGTGATGCCGATTGGTGGGCCGGAAGGAAAGGAATGTTCTGAGCACAGAAATTGTCCAGTTCCCGGGACGGTCGTACTTTCGTGGAATCCGTTCCCCAGCCATCGACGACCCAGGAATTCACGATCCCGTCCCAGGTCGGGTTGAATGGAATGCTTTCGAACTTCCAGCAGTCAGATTCACTCGTCAAGACGCCGGAGAAGACTTTCGCCGGCCAGTTCACCTCGACTTGCAACTGATACCATTGCCCGAGCCTCATCGGAGCGATGGTCTTCATGCCGTCGCCATCGCGCACGGCGAACTGCGTTCCGTTCACAAAGAGTTCGACGGCTGCGGAAAAATGATTCTCCGGGTGATCCAGAGCAATGCGATAGTAACCTTCCCCACCGGCATCGATGCTGACGTTTCGAAAATCGAGACTGAAGAACAGGGGTTCCTGAGTGGAAACCGTATACGTTGAGAGCGCCCTGCGAATGCCCAGATTTCTGGCATCGTTCGGAAGTTGAACGGATTTCGTCCCGACCGGAAAGATGTTGGTCCATGGACTGGAGGAATTGCTGACGATCTTCGCTTCTGTATCATGCTTCCACGCAGCCGGAAACTTGCCGTCGGACTCGAAGTCCCCTTCCAGGTTGATGACCGGCAGTTCACTTTCCTGAATCAGCCTGTTGAGTTCAGCCGTCTGAGTATTGCGGGCCTGCTGCTTCTTCGACACTTCTTCCGGGGACACAGCGGGGACCAGGTCCTTGGGATAGCGAATCTCTTCCGCACCGGGAAAAGTGAACTTGGAGCTGGAGAAAATTCCGTAGAGCGCGTAATAGTCGCGGGCCGAAATCGGTTCGAACTTATGGTCATGGCAACGGGCACAGCCAATCGACAGCCCGAGCACGGACTGCCCCATCGTGTCCAGCAGATCCTGAATCGTCAGATGGAAGTAGAGGAAGTTCGTGTCGTTGTAACCGAAGCGACGGGAGAGCGCCAGATGCGTTGTCGCTGTCGTGAGTTCTTCGAACTGCTCGGCAGGAGCGGTCTTCGCCAGCAGGTCCCCGGCGTACTGCTCCCGTAAAAACTGATCATACGGCTTATCGTTATTGATCGAGCGAATAATGTAATTGCGGTACTTATACGCATCCGGCAACGGGTAGTCGCTGGCGTCACCTGCCGTGTCGGCGTAGCGGATCACATCCATCCAGTGCCGCCCCCAGCGTTCTCCATAATGGGGCGACGCCAGCAGCCGCTCAATGACTTTGGACCATGCTTCGGGACTCTCGTCTGCCAGATAGTCGTGAAGTTCTTCGACGCTCGGGGGAAGTCCCGTCAGATCGTAGGTCACCCGTCGCAGCAACACCGCACGGTCCGCCAGTCCATTGGGTTGAACTCCATGCTTCTGCATTGAGTCAAAAAGAAACTGGTCAACGGGGTTGCCGGCCCAGGCCACGTCTGCCACTGCCGGTGGCGCAGGGGATGCAACCGGCTGAAAGGCCCAATGGCTGAGCTGTTCTTCTGTCAATTCGAATTTCTTCGAAGGGCCTCCGGCAACGGGATTCTGCTCTTCTTCCGGCCAGGGAGCCCCCATCTCGATCCAGCGGACCAGTTTGTCCACTTCGGTTTGTGGAAGTTTTCCGTTCGGCGGCATTTCCAGGCTGCGATACTGGACAGCCTCGATCATCAGGCTTGTTTTGGGATCTCCTGAAACAATCGCTGGACCACTTGCTCCTCCCTGCAAAAGAAAGCCGTGACCATCAACGCGCAGCTCTCCTTCCTGTTTCCCGGCTCCGCTGTGGCAATCATAACAATGCTTCACCAGCAGGGGGCGAATGTCGTTTTCGAAGAAGGCCAGCTGTTCCGGAGTCGGTGTGGCAGCCAGGCACGGAAACACCGGCAGTAACAAAGCCACGGTAAACAGGCAGCAGACACGATTCACGGTGGCATGGAGGAAGGGGCGAAAAATCACATCAGTCTCTTTTCTGCGCAGCAGTGAACCCGAAAAAGATGACGCACAAATCCATTGAAAGCCAAAAGACAAAACGGCACGACGATGCTCGAAAATCAGAACGCACAACGGCAATGTGCGCCAGCTCTTCAATTCGGATTCCTGAACCGGGCGAACAAACCCACTCGACTCCGGCAGACGCTCAGGCTCCGTCAGTCGATCTTGGCCCGCAGCATTCGCTTGGCTTCCTCCAGGGATCCCGTCCTGAAGCATTCCAGAATGGCTTTGTGTTCCAGGTAAATCTCGCTGGATTCCCCGTTGCTGCGTTGCATCCGGCGGAAGTGGGAGCGAATTCGCCCCACCAGCGCATCCCAGATCACCAGCAAGTCCGGCTGTCGGGCGCGTTCAACCAGCGTGCGATGAAAGGTGATATCCAGTTCGGCAATCGCATAGAGATCACCGCTCTCGCAGGCCTTCTTCATTCGCTCGACAATCTCGTCCCATTTCCGAAAGTCTTCTTCCACCAGGCTGTCAAAGATCATTTCCAGAGCAAACGCCTCGACAGTCCGCCGGATCGGAACAACGAGCTTGCGAATTTCCAACGGAGCCCCTGGAGAAATCACGGCACCGCGATTGGGCCGCGAAGTCAGCAACCCCTGCATCGACAGTCGCAGTACCGCTTCCCGAACCGGACTCCGTCCGACACCAAATCGCTGAGCCAGCTCCTGTTCCGTCAGCCGTCCCCCTTCGGAGATGCGACCAGAAAGAATGTCACCTCGCAATTGCTCCGCAATCTCCTGAGAATATGTCAACTCAGAGTTTTCAGATCCCTGTGCCATCGTCGCCCAAACCTCCTCTTCAGGACAAGAAGCTGCCCCTGGCTCAGTCCCGGCATCGTCGTATTGAAGCCTCACGTCATTAATGTATCTTTACAGGTTTTATTTGTCAACACTTCCCAGAGTGATTGTTGATTAATTGATTTAAAAACTAACATGAAATGGTGTCAAATTCGTCAATTCATCCTCTCAACAACAGAGCCCCCTCCTGTTGGCAATCAGGATTCAAGAGGAAAGTCATCCTGGTGATCTGCCGGGTTCTCCGCATTCAGAATGTCGAGGCGAAGACTGCCAGCAGTCAGGACTCGGTCCTGATCCGCGTTCAAACGGACAATGACCTGGAGGGAGCTGACGAGGCCGACTCTTCCCCGGAACTGGTCAAAGCGGCATTGATCCCCCGTTCAGCCACAATGCCGCACCAGGACAGGACGTGTGGACAATCAGAGTGGCCTTTTCCCATGAAAATCCGAAATCCGAAGCACCAAATTCGAAACAAATCCAAAAGATCCATCACCCAAACAGACCGACCGTCAGAGGGTTTTGAATTTGCAATCTTCGAATCTGTTTCGGATTTCGAATTTCGTGCTTCGAATTACTCTCCGCCAGACCATCGCGAAAAGGTCCACACCCCCTAAGCACGCTTCTGGCTTGGAGAACTCCCAGGAATCGGACCGGCTGCGGGAGAAGATGTACCGCCACACGACACCTTGCAGGGAACCGCTCTGGCCTGAACTTCTCATCGCCTCGGAGCGGTTTCGTCATTCCTGTGACGTACTGGCTCGTGGAAACCCCATGTTTCATTGAGAGAAAGACGTTCTTCGCGGCCACATGATCGACCGAACGGGTCTAGTAGCGAATGACTTTTCGCAAGACTGTCCAGGCGAGAAGGACCAGGACGCCGTTGGCAATCCACATGGTCCACGAGGGATCCATCACTCCACGTTTGCATTGACTGGTCAGCCCCAGCATCAGGGGATAGTAACCGGCAACAATTGGAACAAAGCACAGAAGGAAGCTCGTCAACGCCTGGCTTTTCCCGAACCGCATGGCAAACGGTGTCCCCAGCAACGCAAAAAAGAAACAGCTGCAGGACATTGCATACCGGGAATGAATCTCGGTATTGAGCCGGTTGGCCCAGCCTTTTTGTTGACCTGCTTCTTTCAAGCGGGGACCACATGCGGAAACGACTCTTGGAAAGTCCGCAGAAGACAGGGCGAAGCAGGCATGAATCATGGCGAACTGCCGATTGATGTCCCGTCCCCGTTCAATTTCCTCGAGTTCCCCCTGCATCTGCTCGATCGGTAACTGCTGCGCACGCAGTTTGCGCCCCACCTGATTCCAGCGCAGCTGTTCCGGCATCGCATCGAAGCGGCCCCGAAACTGACCGGGAATATCGATCCAGCCGTTCACCGCCCGGATGTTGACGAGGTGCTGTGATACATCCAGGTCGATTTCCGCGGACTCTGCCTGCATCGTGCAGATTTTTTGACCTTTGGTGTAGCGGAAAGTGGGGCGCAGAAGTTTCTGACCGTCAACTCCTTCGACGGTCACCAGCAACCCGCGTCGCGAGTCGCTGAAGTGATGTTCGGTTCGCAGGCGTTCCAGAAAGATGTCTTCCATGAACGAAACGATCTGCTGCTCAATCTTCGCCATTGACCAGGGAATCACCTGATCCGTCAGCAGGAGCGACAGAAGACTGAGGACTCCTCCCAGAAACAGAGCCGGCCACATGAGCGACACCGGGTGAATTCCCGCTGACTTCGCCGCCGTCATTTCCTGATCACCGGCCAGTCGCCCGTAGACAACACTGACCGTCAGCAGCATGGATGCCGGAATCGTGAACGGCAACATGCTCGGGACAATGTACGGAATGATTGCCAGCGCCTGCTGAGCATCCAGACCGCTATCTGTCGCCTGCTGGAAAATCCCGACGAAGACCAGCAGGATCGTGACGCATCCCAGCACGAACGTGAAGATCCTCAGGATCTCACGCAGGAGATATCGTTGAAGTAGTGGAATTCTCGGCCACATCCTGCAGGTCCGCATTCCTCAGACGGCTGAACACCGCACACTGTCATTCTGAGCCCAGCCGGACGGTTTCAAATCCCCGGATCAAGCGCGTCGGAGGATTTCACCAGTCAAGCTGTATCAACTGACGCCGGACAGACTTCCTGCCTGAGCCGCTGTGGCCGTGTTATCGGGCAACCCGGGAATCAGGTCAAGATGGGAGTCAGGTTCTGGGGGACGTTGAAGATCAGATTTCTGCAAAAATCCGCGCTGTTCGATCATTCGTGTGCAGCAACTCTTCAGGTGGGGATCCGGAAATCATTCTGATGCCGAATTTCTGGCTGTAGCGATGCTTGCGTCTCGAGGCAGCCAGCGATACCGTGGCGACATCGTCTCCAGTTCGGCCAGTCTCAGGGAGTTCAGTCCCCGGAATTTTCTGGCTGTTCCCGGAGAAGGACGGGGCACAAAACCGCCGTGGACTCCCCGCTCCGACACCGTCCACTCTGGCGCACATGTCTGCCGAAATCAGATGGAAATGGAACTCGTATGAATATCGGCGTGATCTCTCGTCTCTCGATCATGATGTTTCTCCAGTTCTTCGTCTGGGGAAGCTGGTATGTCTCAGTGACAGGATTTCTCGCCGCGAAGGAAATGGGGGATCTGGTCGGAGCGGTCTACACCGTCGGACCGATTGCCGCAGTTCTCGCTCCATTCTTTCTTGGAATGATTGCCGATCGGTTTTTCTCCAGTGAACGGGTCCTCGGGACGCTGCATCTGATTGGTGGAGCGCTACTGATTGCCGCTCCGCACTTTGCACGCCCATTCTCGCTGGAAGCGGCCCCTGAGGGGGCCACCCTGTTTTACAAGCTGGTCATTCATGATCTGCCGGCCTATTCGCAGCCGTTCACGCTGATTCTGCTGGCCCACATGCTCTGCTACATGCCGACTCTGGGACTCACGGCGAGCCTTTCCTTCCGCAACCTGCAGAATCAGGAGAAAGAGTTCCCGATCGTGCGTGTCCTGGGAACAATTGGCTGGATTGTTGGGGGGATCGCTGTCAGCTTCCTCGGGGATCAGGACCGGTCATCAGAACAGTTTCTGCTGGCAGGCGGGGCGGGTATTCTCCTCGGTTTGTATAGCTTCACACTGCCGCACACACCGCCGGTTTCCAAAGGGGAACGGCCGACTCTGGGCCAGATCCTGGGACTGGACTCCCTCAAACTCTTCCGAAGTCCCGCCTATTCCATTTTCATGCTCTCCTCATTCCTGATCTGCCTGCCGCTGGCCGGGTATTATGCCTTCGCACGGACCTATGTGGACGCGACAAACACTCTCGTCAACAACAGTGCCACCTTTACGATGTCCTTCGGGCAGATGTCGGAAGTGGGCTTCATGCTCATTATGCCGCTCATGTTCCGGCGCCTCGGAGTGAAGTGGATGCTGGTCGCCGGCATGGCCGCCTGGGTGGTCCGCTACGGCCTCTTCGCGGCAGCTGCGGATGAGCACATCAAGTGGATGGTGCTGGGCGGAATCCTCCTGCACGGAATCTGCTACGATTTCTTCTTTGTGACCGGGATGATTTACGTTGACAAGCGGGCTCCGGCCGCCATTCGAAATCAGGCCCAGGGATTCCTGGTTCTCGTCACCCAGGGATTGGGATTGGGAATCGGTGCGAAACTCTTCTTTGCTCATTACCTGATGAATACAAGTCAAGATGGCGTTGTCGACTGGCAGGCAATCTGGATGCTCCCTGCCTGCTTTGCCGGAGCGGTCATGCTGTTCTTCATGCTGTTTTTCCGCAGCGATGTCGACGAGAGTTCAGACTCTTTGAAGAAGTCCGCAGCCCACTGACACGGCACTCCGAGGGCCCCGATCCCCTGCGAACTCCTGATTTGGGCCCCGTCACTTCGCCCAATGGCAGCCCATCGTAAAGAACCTCCCGCGATAGGGAGACCCGTTGTTCACGCACTTCCCCCTCCGCCCTTCCCCCCTTGAAACGCAGGTCGGTCGAGCGTTCCAGGCCGGAACGCCGTGGGCGAAGCGCATCTGCCCCTTGACTCTGATGGGGAACCTTCTACGATAAGAGTTCACGGGGGCGATCGGATTCGACTGGTTCTCTCCGGGGTGAGGGTTGCGTGTCGTGGTTGATCAGTTGGCCACGTAAAAAGCTGATCAAAAATTAACTGCCAACAACAACAAGCAGTTTGCTCTGGTTGCCTAATTAGGCTTCCCCGTCTCAGGAATCCCTGTCAGAGGAGTCCGAAAGACGGTTACAATTTCTGACTGGCATCAGGTCAATGGCGACTACGCCTGATGCGAGAAAAGTGGTTGCCTGGCTGTCGAAGGGTTTGTCGTTTGCCGCGACGACAGCGAGGAGCGGAAGCAATCGACTACACACGTAGCGGCTCCATTCCAAGGTTCACAGGACGCGGGTTCAATTCCCGCCGCCTCCATAAAATCGGCCGTTTTGTCATTCTGTGACAGACGGCCTTTTTTGTTGCCGGAACACCCATTCCAGCAAGGGGTTTCGATCGATCTTTGCCGGACCACGGACAGCGGATCATCGACACAATTTGCCACGGTTTGATTCCCAAACACTGCCAGATCACTGACAGATTGTTTCTCTCCGGTCCCCTCACTGGTCATCGGCAAAGAGAGCTTGGCGAGTGCTTTGGTCTGATCTCTCCGTTCAGCATGGGCGTAGTTCATGGTCATTGTGACGGTGGAGTGTCTGGCCAATTTCATGGCTTCAGGAAGAGTCGCTCCGTTCTTGACCCGTTGCGTGATGAAAGAATGCCGACCGGCCGCATGGAAGTCAGCAATTCCGTCCCTTGTTTCGTAAGGGATTCCGACTCGTTCCAAGTCCTTTTTGACCATCAGCCATGTCCGGCGTTTGTCCAGTTTGGGGAACAACACCTGATTCTCCGAGAGTCCTTCAATCCATTCCTGAATCATTGGGGCCAATTCCGGAACCAATTCATCAGAATCATTGCTCAGCCGAATCAAGCATTCGACAGCAAGCGGACTTTCATATCCACTCAGTGCGAGCACGACAGCATGCCGGACTTTCAGGTCAGGATGAGTCGAAAACGGAACAATACTTGGAATGGCGTCCTGATCAGTCAGGTGAGAAAGCCCTGTCAGAGCAGAATCCAACACGGCTGCATCTTCGTCCGGCTTCAATAAACCTCGCAGCGTCCTGGAACTCTCCGTGGGAAATGTTCAGTCGGGTACCAACCTCGCTGGGCTTCAATGTTTCCACTTCCTCTGGAGTTTCAGCCAGCGGCGGTAAATGACCGCACTCCATGTGCGATCGTTTCTCGTTGTAATAGCGGGTGAGGGCCGCAGGGCGGTAGCCAGTCTTTGCTCCCATGGAATCATTCTTTGCGACCCTGAAGAAGGAACTGGTTCACCATGAACGGTACCAGCTCCGCACGGAAGCACGGCACAGTCTGTTTGAACAAACTGTTTGAACGAACACATCAAAGTGTTTGACAACCGTGTTCGACGGCACTCTGCATTGAACGATCAGGCACCCACCCCGTTCGCCGGGGCAGCATCAGTGATCGCAGCGCTTACCAGGCGTGGGAAAACCATGCCAGGCCGGTCTCGCGGAACCGGCCAGGCATGGTCACTTGAAGTCACACTCAGATCTTGAAGCATCTGAGCGCTCAGGTCGCTGTACAATTGAGTTGTGTCACGAGCCTGAAAGAAGTCATGGGGAGGGATGTGGCTGATCAGGCTCGGAGGAATGTGTCCTGCGGAGTTCTGACCTCTGCCACCGCCGCTCAGGGAGAGGCTTTCTCTTTCTTCTGCTTTGCCGCGGCGGCTTGTGCCTGAATTTCCGCGAGGCGGGTCTTCTGGCCGGGGGTCAGATGTTCCTCCATTTTCTGTTGGCGTTCCGCCGTGAGCTGTTGAATTTCCTTTTTCAGTTGTGCGATGCGGGGATCAAACTCACCTTGCACACTCAGGATCTGTTCCCGCTGACGGGGG